>Ga0268257_1002396_pt1 | contig 13594 bp, 9 predicted proteins | sample AgamicAtPrz_FD_200249 | JGI IMG/M metagenome (GOLD analysis project Ga0268257, IMG submission 200249) | Agave microbial communities from Guanajuato, Mexico - At.P.rz (v2) (version 3) | ecosystem: Host-associated > Plants > Phyllosphere > Phylloplane/Leaf | place: Guanajuato, Mexico | collected...
ACCACGAAACCCACGGCGGCGAAAAGATCTTCGTGCTGCTGGAGCGGATGATGCAGTCGCCTGCGGAATTCCAGGATGTGCTGGAGTTCCTGTACTTCTGTTTCTGCCTGGGCCTGAAGGGCAAGTACGCACTCGACCCCAAGGGCGATGACCTGATCAATGTGCTGATTTCACGCATGCACAAGGTACTTCGCGAACTGCGTGGTCCCACCCCCGAAAGCATTTGCGACCCCTACACCAACATTGTCGATCGTCCCTATCGCCGGCGGCGTAGCTGGCCCTGGTGGAGCCCGCTGGTGGTGTCTGCCGTCGCCATGGTGTGCGCCTACTGCTACTACAGCTATCGCCTGAGCCTGATCACCGGCGAGGTCCTGGAGTCGCTCGACCGCATCATCCTGCAGCCGTAGCCAGGGGTAACCTGCATGCCTAGCCAATCCGAGTTGCGCTTTACCTTTCAGCCGCTGGCGAGCCAGCTTGAGTTCGAAGTGGTTTCGTTCGAACTCGACGAAGCGCTCAGCTCACCGTTCCAGCTGAGCCTGGAACTGATCAGTTTCGACAGCGACGTCGACTTCGGCGCATTGCTCGACAAACCGGCACTGTTCACCCTGTGGCGCGGCGAACGCCCGCTACGCTATGTGCACGGCCTGGTCAGCCGCTTCAGCCAGGGCGAGACAGGCCATTTCCGCACCCGCTACCGCGCGCTGGTCGAACCCGTGCTGGCGCGGGCCGGGCTGCGTTCGAACTGGCGCATCTTCCAGCAGAAGAGCGTGCCGCAGATTCTCGAACTGATGCTCCAGCGCCAGGGCATCAGCCGTTTTGAAATCAGCAGTATCGACGCGCACCAGCTGCGCGAATTCTGCGTACAGGCCGGTGAAACCGACCTCGACTTCATGGCCCGCCTGGCCGCCGAGGAGGGTTTCGTCTACCGCTTCGAACACACGCCGAAATATCACCAGCTGGTCATCAGCGATCGGCTGCTGGCGCTGGGTCAGCTCAGTCGTGGTGCCATCCAGCGCGACGATGATGATGAAGGCTTCCATGAAGAGGGAAACATCGGCCCCGACCAGGTGCTTTACCGTGCCAATAACGGTGGCGATCAGGCCCGACCCTGCCTGTGGAGCCTGCGCTACAGCGAGCAGGTACGTACCGCAAAGCAGGTGCAGCGGGACTACACCTTCACCAACCCACAGTACCGCCAGGAACATCGCGCGAGTGACAGCGGCATCACCCATCAGTCGCTGGACTACGAGCGTTTCGACTACCCAGGCCGCTACAAGCGCGATGCGGTCGGTGTCCCCTTCACCGCCACCCGCCTCACGGCCCTGCGCCATGACGCCCGCCTGGCCGAGGTGGAGGGTGACGATGTGCGCCTGCAACCGGGGTTGAGCTTCACCCTGGTCGAACACCCTCGCGAGGACCTCAATGTGCATTGGCGCACCATCCGCGTGCACCACGAGGGCATCCAGTTCACCAGCCTGCAGGAGGAGGCTGCTGGCAGTGAGCAAGGCACGCGTTACCAGCAGGCGGCGGTGCTGGTGCCGGGAAGAAGTGAATGGCGCCCGGCACCATTGGCCAAACCGCGTATCGACGGCCCGCATATGGCCACCGTTGTCGGTCCGCCTGGTGAGGAGATCTATTGCGATGAATGGGGGCGGGTCAAGGTCAGCTTCCCCTGGGACCGCGAGAGCCGGGACAACGAATTCAGTTCCTGCTGGGTGCGCGTGTCGCAGGGCTGGGCGGGCGGCAGCTGGGGCTCGATGGCCATCCCGCGCATCGGTCAGGACGTGATCATCCAGTACGTCAACGCCGACCCCGACCAGCCGCTGATCATCGGGCGCACCTACTGTGGCGACCAGTTGCCGCCCTATGACTTGCCGCAGCACAAGACACGCATGACCATCAAGAGCCAGACCCACAAGGGCAACGGCTTCAACGAGCTGCGTTTCGAGGACGAGCTGGGCCGGCAGGAAGTCTTCATCCACGCAGAAAGGGACCAGAACAACGTCGTCAAACATGACGAAACCACACAAATCGGTAACGATCGCCTCGAACGTGTCGCAAGGGACGAGACGATTTCGATCGGGCAGGACCGTCGGGAAGAGGTTGCGCGAGACGAGGCCGTCAGTATTGGCCAGAACCGGGTACAGGAAATAGGCAGCGACGACAGCCTGACCATCGGCCGGACCCATACCATCATCACTGGCCAGGACCGCATCGAACAGGTCGGCAACCATCGCCAGGACATCACCAAAGCCAACCACACCGTGGAAATCGGTGGTCACCGCGAGCAGGTCGTGGCCGGTCACAGCACTCTGCAAACCGGCGAGGCAATCCGGCACACCACCAAGGTCTATGACATCCAGGTCAGCGAGAGCCTGACGATCAGGAGCCCGGCTGGTCTGCTGCGCATCGATGGGGCAGGTATTACGCTGGATGGCCTGGCACTGGCATTCAAAGGGCCCGTCAGTCAACGGGCAGAAGGCAGCCAGCGCACGACTTCAACCTCTGGCATACCCGAGCCCGGCAACCCCATTTGCCTCAGCTGCTTGCTCAAAGCGATCGCGGACGACCAGAACCTGGTGCGCATGGAAGGAGCAAGCTGATGCCCAGTCCATTCGTCAGAGCAATGGTAGAAGCACTGCGCACATCCGACCGCTATCGTCTGAGCGCCGTGGTAGAGATGGCCAAACTGTCACCTGAAATACGGCAAACACTGACCCAGCATTACTCAGGCCGCTGTTGGCCCCTGTTGCAACAAGCCCAGTTCAGCAACCTGCGAACAGCCGGCCCTTGGCTGTTCGGTCCAAGGCCCGGCTCCGATGTGGCGGCCCAGTACGATTTCCAATGGCAGCTCGAGCAGGGCGCACCGGGTGCGGTGTGTGGCTGGATCGTCAGCGCGCTGCCCCCAGTCCGACTCGCCCAGCACTTGAGCCAGGCCAATATAGTTACTGGCGCAGACGGGCATTCCTACCTGCTGCGCTACCACACGGCAGCAGCTCTGCAAATGTTCGACAACCACCGCGACTTACCAGGCGTCAGCGAGTGGCTGGCCCCTGTCTGCCACTGGTGGGTGCCCGTAGCACACCCAGACAAGCGGTTGTGGCTGCAAATCAGCGGTGGCGACCAACCGCAAAGCATACAAGCCACGCCTATCACTTTGACTGAAGACTGCTGGGCGGCACTGGCGGGTGACCCTCTGAGCTACCAACTGGCCGAGTTGCTCAAGGATGAACAATCGTGCCCGGCCTTGTCTGCCAATTGCCACGGTACACGGCTTGGCCTGATCCAGTTTTACCTGAACCAGGCACGCGAACAGGGCTTGGCTCGTGAGGAAGACCTGCTCAGTTTTGTACTCATGATGGCGCGTGAGGGCGAACAACTCAGGCAATCAGCGGCTTGGCAGGACGCTATCACTGCTACGCGGGAGCAGTTGACTCTCCTTCTGGAAAACGTGCAGCAACGCTTGCACAACAAGGATTGAGGCACACTACATGGACTCGCTCACCGAAACCCTGGACCTGTGCAGGCGCGTTACCAGCGGCTATCGCCCTGCTCTGCGCAACAGCCCTGTCGCCGACTGCACCCGCCGCTTCGAGCTGCTGCCGCTGCGCTACGCCGCCGTCGGTGGCAACCCGGCGCAACGCGCCCGTTTGCCCAAGTTGCCAGGCTATCTCAACCCGTTCCAGGATGTCGGCGAACTTACCCACTCCAGTTACGCCATCCGCCCGTTGCGCGAGGGTTTTCTCTACCTGCTGATCAAGCGTCACAGTGCAGCAGCCTACGAATGGCACAGCCAGTACCGCGTGGCGCCCAACGGCTCGCTGCTGTACATCAGTGCCGATGCCCCGTGGGAACCGGCGCCCAGCGCAGGCAACCTGGACGAAGTCGCGCGAGGTTTTGGCTGGACCATCACCCTTTATGACCTGGATGACATTCAGGAATTGCGACCGTTGTTCAGTCCTTCCCCGCTCACGTCGCGCATGCTCGACAACTATCGCCTGCTTGAAGATGAGTACCGCAGCAGCCTGCCAGCCATCGATATCGCTCGCTTCATCCAGCCCTCCGACGCGCCCCCACAGCCTCACGTACTCAAGCATGACCAGCTTGGCTGGGTCGCTGATTTCAAGGCCCAGGACGATCCACAGCTGCAAGCGCTGCTGAACCTGCAGCCGTTCAATAGCAACCAGATCGTCTCGCCACACGCGTCACGTCAAGCCTTGGCGCCGCTCATCGATCAAACCAAGCCCCGCGGCGCCGCCATCGTCATCGAAGACGCCATCGGTATCACCCAGGAGCTCAATGCCTGGCGCAACGCGGCGGTCGAGGATGTAAAGGTGAAATGGCTGCAACGTACCGTTGAGCCCGGCGTGGACAACGAACGCAGGTTGTTGGTCGCGCAGTCGTTCCTGGAGATCGAAAAACTCTACCCACAGATGGTGGCAGACCGAATCGTCCAACGCGAGGTCATGGCCGAAACCATTCGCAACCAGCCGTTCATTCACCCGGAAATCTACGCTTTTTCCGAACGGGCCAATCAGCAGGCTGACGCGCATGACGAGCAGATGAAACCGCATCTCGCGCAATTCGAGCGCGACGTCCGTGCCAAGGTTCAAGCCCGCCAGGATGCCGGCGAGTTCAGCAAGAAATTCGACGAGAAATACGGGCACCTTGTCGACCGTCAGGCCATGCACAATCAGCTCGAAAGCTTCGAACAAGTCATGCAACAGGCGCAGCAGGCTGCGGAAGATCGGGCCAAGGATCATGCTCGCTGGGTAATCAGCGAGCGATTGCTACAGGCTTTGGACCGTTACGACAATGCCGACCTGGTCAATGGCTTGGCCTTTGCCGAACAGACCGGCCAGTGTGTGATTGGCATGGAACTCAGTGAATGGGGCTCCACCGTACTGGACCACTGGTGGCGCAGTGACGTGGCGGACCGGGCCAACCTGGCGATGCGCGGCACTACATACAATCAGGAAGACCTGCGAGAAGAGCTTGCAGCGCTTCTGGAGGCGGCGAAGGCCGTACCTGCGTCGTCAGAAACCAGCTTCACGCTGGCTGAAGGCCTTGCCAAACGGGCGCACGCTGCGGCCAATGCCTTCAATCGCATCAACGCTCTGTACGAAGAACTGCAAAAGGGAAGCAGCACCGCCAGCATCGGCTTGTATGCCTGGTACGTTGCGCTCGGGCGCCAGGTGCTGCGTACCGCTGCACCGAACAGCGTGGATCGCGCCCTGCACCAAGGTTTGCGCCTGACCCTGTTTGCTTCGGTCCACGAAGCAGCGCCTGACATCCGGCTGGGCGAAGCCGCTCGCAACGGAGAGGTTTTAAGCCCACAGCGAAGCGCTGGCCAAGTATCGAGATATCTGGATCAGGCTTGGGCTGAAGGGTTGATGCAGGCCGACAGCAAAAAAAGCGACTTCTATAAGGTTCGCGCTGCGGGCGTGGTTTGCCTGATCGAAGGGATGTTGATGGCCTTCAAGGCGCGGGAGCTGCCCGATAGCGATGCACGGGTTAAGACCGAACTGATGGCGACTGCCATGACCACGGCTGCGGCGGGCTTTGAAATTGGAGCCAGTTATGTGGATCAAGTGGTGACTCGTTATAGCGCGAATAGCGTAACGGGGAAAGGTGCAGCGGCAACACTGGGAAGGCTTAAGCTTTGGGGCGCAGGCCTGGCAGGAATAGGCGGTGGAATATTGGCATGGTGGGATTTTGTAGACTGGTTTAAGCATTTTGAAAGCGAACCGACTACGAAGCAGGCCAAGAATAAATCGAGAATTCTTGGTAATGCGTACGCTCTACGCGGACTGGCCACCATAACATTATCTTTGGCAGAAATAGGAACTGCCATCGCGATCGCGAAACCCCTATTTGATCATCTGGCAGCCTCAAGCTCTAGTAAAATAGTAAAGCTATTTAGCAAATCTATGTCAGGACTTGCAAGGACGCTAGGCACGCAAGCTGCTCGGCTGCTACTCGCTCGATTGATGCTGGGAGCGTTTTGGATAGGCCTTGTTCTGACGCTAATAATTTACATTTTGGAAGATGATGCTTTGGAAAAATGGTGCAAGCGCAGCTGCTTTCGAATTGAAAAAAATTCCAACTCGTATGAAGAGGGAGAAGAATTAGCGGCTCTACATTCAGCCTTCAGAGAGGTCTTATAATGTACTTAATTGAATGGGGTTTATGGCAAATGGCGACCGAGTCGGAAGCCAAGCGAAAAGCCCATGAAGCTGAAATGTCGCCCAAAGAGAAGTTCGCTGATAAAGATTTTTATGAAAGTGATCTAGAAGACATTCACTTTCAGCCTGTCAGCGAAAAGCCCCATGCGCGCGGACCAATATTCGCATTCAACGATACCTTCATGGAGATGCGATGCGGTGGATCAGAGGAAAAACGTGGCCTTCTTACGCTTGCAACAATTGGCGGGATCATACCCGCAATAAGCGTCTTGACGATATCCGCGTTAGATTCCCTTTGGACAGACATAACAGATCACGAGACACCCTCTCTTTTGATGATATTGCTCACAGTGATTATGACATCAACCGCTGGGGCCGTGCTATATATATACACAAAATATGGCGTAGCCTATACTCGACTGGAAATGCTAACCAGCCGGCACCTGTTAATTCGCTTCAACCGAAAAACCCAGCAAGTCCACCTCCATCGACCTAGCTATTGCGGCGGTATCGTAACATTTCCATGGAAAACCACTGGTAGCACGGCTCTTTACCCCGAAGATGACTCTCTCAGCCTCGGCATGAGACTTGGCTTGGTCTGGCACCCCAGCCTTACCGGTCTCCCGCATATGGAAATGGCCCTGCTCGGCAAGCAAGGCCAAGGCGGCAGCGAACTACGTGACGAGTGGGAGTTCATCCGCCGCTATATGGAAGAAGGTCCGGACGCCGTCCCCCGCCCCCGCCTGAGCACGCAGTTACCTTCGCCCATTCAGGCATTCAGTGCCCAGTTCGAGGGCCTAGGCCGTTTCTTCCGCAAGAGCAGCTGGCTGTTCAAAGTCGTGCTGCTCATGGTCTGGCCCGCCTTCGTCATCATTGGTACCGGCCACTGGCTCAGCCTGCTGCTGTGCTGGCGACCACGTTGGCCAAAGGTGCTCCGCGAGGCCGGCAGGCCCGGTAAACCCGTCCCGCCTGTGACAACCCTTGCCGATTACCCGCCAGCAATCCAGGAGCGCCTGCTCGCCAATGCCGATCGTTGGCAGCTCAAACCCGGCAATCGGCCTGAAAAGAAGCCGCGCAAACCACGTACACCCAAAAGGCCCAAGAAGCTCGATTGAAGCACTACATCAACCGTGCATCAGGAGTTTACCCAAACTGAGCGAAACTTCACTCCCAAGAAGAGCGGGAAGAATTAGCTTCCCCACCGAGGCCTTATAAATATATCTGATTGAATGGGGTCTGTGGCAGATGGCTGTAGAATCAGAGACTACACGCCAGAAGTTTGAATCAAAAAAAAGCTCGCCAAGTGATGATTTTAGTGACTTGTATGAAGCTGACATTGAAAGAAACGTTCATTTCAATCGCGCCAGCGAAAACCCCAGCGCACACGGACCTGTATTCGCTTTTAACGATACTTATATGGAAATTCGCTGCGGCGGGTCAGAAGAAAAGCGTGGAATCATAACTTTGATGACGATTGGAGGATTGGGACCGATGACTTACGCGTGGTTGAAAATAACCTTTGGCTCCATTTATCTCAATGTCAGTCAGCCCGAATTTCTTTCGATAGTTTCCGTACTATTCAGCACGTATATGCTTTCTCTGGGAAGCGCAACTTATTACTTCTATGCGAAATATGGGTTCCGCTTTACAAGACTGGAAATGCTAACCAGCCGACACCTTATAATTCGCTTCAACCGAAAGACCCAGCAGGTCCACCTTCATAGACCAAGCTACTGCGGCGGTATCGTAACATTTCCATGGAAAATTACCGGGAGCACGGCTCTTTACCCCGAAGATGACTCTCTCAGCCTCGGCATGAGACTTGTCCTGATCTGGCACCCCAGCCTTACCGGCCTCCCGCATATGGAAATGGCGATGCTCGGCAAGCAAGGCCAAGGCGGCAGCGAAATACGTGACGAATGGGAGTTCATCCGCCGCTACATGGAAGAAGGTCCGGACGCCGTCCCCCGCCCCCGCCTGAGCACGCAGTTACCTTCGCCCATCCAGGCATTCAGCGCCCAATTCGAGGGCCTCGGCCGCTTCTTCCGCAAGAGCAGTTGGCTGTTCAAAGTCGTGCTGCTCATGGTCTGGCCCGCCTTCGTCATCGTTGGTACCGGCCACTGGCTCAGCCTGCTGCTGTGCTGGCGCCCACGTTGGCCAAAGGTGATTCGCGAGGCTGGCAGGCCCGGTAAACCTGTCCCGCCTGTGACAACCCTGGCCGATTACCCGCCAGCGATTCAGGAGCGCCTGCTCGCCAATGCCGATCGTTGGCAGCTCAAACCCGGCAATCGGCCTGAAAAGAAGCCGCGGAAACCACGTACACCCAAAAGGCCCAAGAAGATCGATTGAAGCACCGCATCGCCTTTGCATCAGGAGTTTACCCAAACTGAACGAAGCTTTGACCCCTAAGAAGAGCGGCAAGAATTATTTTTTCTAGCGAGGCCTTATATATGTATTTGATTGAATGGGGCTTCTGGCAAATGGCAACCGAATCGAAAACCAAGCGAAAAGTGTACGAAGCCAAGAGGTCGCCGAAAGAGTATGCTGCTAAAAATTTTTATGAAAGTGATTTAGAAGAAATTCACTTTCAGCGTGTCAGCGAAAAGCCTCATGCGCGCGGACCAGTATTTGCATTCAATGATACCTATTTTGAAATGCGTTGCGGCGGCTCAGAGGAGAAACGAGGCTTAATAACTATAATGACCCTAGGCGCCGTAGCCCCTACCATCAATGCATGGTCAGAGTTAACCTATAGCATTTTAAAGCTTAACTTATCCATATTCCCAGAATTCAGTATACTACTGATCGCTCTAAATATCCTATCATTCTCAGTCGGAAGTTGCATCATTTACTTCTACCTAAAGTATGGCCTCCGATTTACACGCCTAGAAATTTTTAACAGTCGCCAGTTGTTAATTCGTTTCAACCGAAAAACCCAGCAAGTCCATCTACATCGGCCTAGAAGTTGCGGCGGCATCGTGACATTTCCATGGAAAACAACCGGAAGCACCGCGATATTTCCAGAAGATGATTCACTCAGCGCGGGGATGAGACTTGGCCTGGTCTGGCACCCCAGCCTTACCGGCCTCCCGCATATGGAAATGGCCCTGCTCGGCAAGCAAGGCCAAGGCGGCAGCGAACTACGTGATGAGTGGGAGTTCATCCGCCGCTACATGGAAGAAGGTCCGGACGCCGTCCCCCGCCCCCGGCTGAGCACGCAGTTGCCCTCGCCCATTCAGGCATTCAGTGCCCAGTTCGAGGGCCTAGGCCGCTTCTTCCGCAAGAGCAGCTGGTTGTTCAAAGTCGTGCTGCTCATGGTCTGGCCCGCCTTCGTCATCATCGGTACCGGCCACTGGCTCAGCCTGCTGCTGTGCTGGCGACCACGTTGGCCAAAGGTGATTCGCGAGGCCGGCAGGCCCGGCAAACCCGTCCCGCCTGTGACAACCCTGGCCGATTACCCGCCAGCGATCCAGGAGCGCCTGCTCGCCAATGCCGATCGTTGGCAGCTGAAGCCCGGCAGGCGTCCAGAGAAACAACCACGGAAGGCGAAAAAAAACACACCGACCGTATAGGAACGGCCAGCTCACACAAAAGAAACCCCGGACGCTGGGGAGCACGTCCGGGGCCAAGCGAAAGTCCTTGGGGACTTCCTGCGGCAACCCTGCCAACGCCGGAGCAAAGCATTGGCTGGTTGCCCTACAGTGTCTGATCAGCCAGTCAGGCAAAGGTTCCTTGGGGTTGCTGGCGCTGCTGCAGTGCTGCGATGACACAAGGCTGCAAACGCCCTTCGGCGATCTGCAAGTCACGGTGCAAGCCATCCACCAGGTCTATCAACAGGCGTTGTTCCTGCAACTGACGTTCGCTGACCGTACGCCGCAAGGTTATGCCGCCGAGCGGGTCGCGCACGGTCAGCTGGCGATTACCCTGGGCATCGCCGGCGCCAAGGTCGGCCTGGTAAGGGGTCAGGGCTTCGTTGAGCAGTCTGCAGATTCTTTCCATCCGGATCACTCGCTGCGTGGTGGGATATAGATGAACTGACCAACAGACGCAGCGGAAAGTTCGTCACATCGCGCCTGCATTAGTGAGCATGCGGGGTGCAGGTGACAGTTTGAATACGTCGCCAGGGGCGCACTTGCAGTGCCTGCAAGGCATGCTGCAGGCGTGGCATCGACAACGGCCAGGGTAATTCGGCGAGCACCCATAGGCCGCGGTTTCTCGCTTCCTGGGCAAGGTTTTGCTGCTTGTCGCTGGCGTGACCGACAAATAACAAGGCGCGTGCACGCTGTTGTTCGAGCAAGGCCAGGCCGGCCTGAGGGGGCATGGCGTGGTCGAGGATCAGCAGGTCGGGGCGACGTTCCTCAGCCATGCAAGCATCGAGTTCAGAGCTGGTTGCGCTGATCCGCACGTCGAACACACCCTGGGCGTTGAGCGCCTGGTGCAGGAGAATCTGGTGAGATGGGCGAGCCTGGAGGATCAACACATAGGGCTGGTGCATGAGCCGCTCCTGATGGGAGGACCGGCTAATCTAGGTGCTGTACAGGCTGTCCCTGAATAGGATGTTTCTGAGAGGGATGTAAGAAAAGTCGATCTTCGCGCCGTTTGCGGCCTCTCGCGGCCCAAGGCCGCTCCCACACGGAAACGCGAGATTCCTGCAGGAGCGGCCTTGGGCCGAGCTGGGCTGCCGGGCAGCCCCCAGCAATGCGATTACAGCGGCTTGCCACGGTTCCCATGCTGGCTGACAAAGCCCTGCACGGCCTTCAGGTCATTGGCCAGCACCGTGCAGCGCTCTTCACGGCTGAACAGGTCACTGAGGTGCGCCGGCAGTTCCAGCGCCTTGCCCACACCGGCCTTCTCCACCGCTTCCGGGAACTTCACCGGGTGCGCGGTACCCAGTACCACCATCGGCGTGTCGAGGCTGCGGCGGCATTCGCGCGCCGCCTTGACGCCAATCGCGGTGTGCGGGTCGAGCACCTCGCCGGTGGCAGCGAATACCTCGGCGATGGTTTCGCAGGTCTGCTCGTCAGTCACGGCCAGCGAGTCGAACAATTTGCGGGCTTCGGTCCAGCGGTCCTGTTCGACGCTGAAACCACCGCCCTGCTTGAAGTTCGCCATCAGCTCGGCAATCGCGCCACCATTGCGGCCGTGCAGGTCGAACAGCAGGCGCTCGAAGTTGGACGAAACCATGATGTCCATCGACGGCGACAGGGTCGCGTGCAGGGTCTCTTTGACGTACTGATTGCCGCTCATGAAGCGGTGCAGGATGTCGTTGCGGTTGGTGGCGACGATCAGCTGGCTGACCGGCAGGCCCATGTTGCGCGCCAGGTAGCCGGCGAAAATGTCGCCGAAGTTGCCGGTCGGCACCGAGAACGCGACCGAACGGGCCGGACCACCCAGCTGCAGGGCGGCGTGGAAGTAGTAGACGATCTGGGCCATGATCCGCGCCCAGTTGATCGAGTTCACCGCAACCAGGCGGGTGCCCTTGAGGAACGACTGGTCGGCGAAGCTGGCCTTGACCATTTCCTGGCAGTCATCGAAGTTGCCTTCGATGGCGATGTTGTGGATGTTGTCGCCGAAGATGGTGGTCATCTGCCGGCGCTGCACTTCCGACACACGCTGGTGCGGGTGCAGGATGAAGATGTCGACATTGTCGCAACGGCGGCAACCTTCGATGGCGGCGGAGCCAGTGTCACCGCTGGTGGCACCGATGATCACCACGCGTTCGTTGCGCTTGGCCAGTACATGGTCGAGCAGGCGACCCAGCAGTTGCAGGGCGAAATCCTTGAATGCCAGGGTCGGGCCGTGGAACAGCTCGAGCACCCACTCGTTGCTGTTCAGCTGGCGCAGCGGCGCCACGGCAGCATGGGCGAACTCGCCATAGGTTTCTTCGAGGATCTTCTTGAAGTCGGCATCGGCGATGCTGCCTTCGACGAACGGGCGCATGACCCGGAAGGCCAGCTCGTGGTACGGCAGGCCGGCCCACGAGGCGATTTCTTCCTGGGTGAAGCGTGGCAGGTTCTCTGGCACGTACAGGCCGCCATCGCTGGCCAGACCGGCCAGCAGGACGTCTTCGAAATTCAGGGCCGGTGCCTGGCCGCGGGTGCTGATATAGCGCATGGGTGCAAACCTTCGATACTGGGGCCGGGCCGCGCAGGCGGCCCGACGGCAAAATTAATTGAGCTGTTCGACGCGAATGCGCACGACCTTGCCGACCACGTCCTGCAGGGCTTCCAGGGCGACGATGGCATCGTTGATGTGCTGCTCGACCACGCCATGGGTCAGCAGGATCATCGGCACCAGGCCGTCCTGCTCCTCGGCTTCCTTCTGCATGATCGACTCGATGTTGATGCCGCGCGCCGAGAGGATGCTGGCCACCTGGGCCAGTACGCCCGGGTGATCCTTGGCCTGGATGCGCAGGTAGTAGGCGCTTTTGCAGGCTTCGATCGGCAGGATCGGGTGAGCCGACAGCGAGTCCGGCTGGAAGGCCAGGTGCGGTACGCGGTTTTCCGGGTCGGAAGTCATCGCCCGCACCACGTCGACCAGGTCGGCGACCACCGACGAGGCGGTAGGCTCCATGCCGGCACCGGCGCCGTAGTACAGGGTGGAGCCGGCTGCATCGCCATTGACCATGACCGCGTTCATCACGCCATTGACGTTGGCAATCAGGCGGTCGGCCGGGATCAGCGTCGGGTGTACCCGCAGCTCGATGCCGTCGGCAGTGCGGCGGGCCACGCCCAGGTGCTTGATGCGGTAGCCCAGGGCCTCGGCGTAGTTCACGTCAGCGGTGGTCAGCTGGGTGATGCCTTCGGTGTAGGCCTTGTCGAACTGCAGCGGGATGCCGAACGCGATCGAGGCGAGGATGGTCAGCTTGTGGGCAGCATCGATGCCTTCGACGTCGAAGGTCGGGTCGGCCTCGGCGTAGCCCAGCGCCTGGGCTTCGGCGAGCACGTCAGGGAAGGCACGGCCCTTCTCACGCATTTCGGTGAGGATGAAGTTGCCGGTACCGTTGATGATGCCGGCCAGCCAGTTGATACGGTTGGCCGACAGCCCTTCGCGGATAGCCTTGATCACCGGGATGCCGCCGGCCACGGCTGCTTCGAAGGCAACGATGACGCCCTTCTCGCGCGCCTTGGCGAAGACTTCGTTGCCATGCACGGCGATCAGCGCCTTGTTGGCGGTAACCACGTGCTTGCCGTTTTCGATGGCCTTGAGCACCAGGTCGCGGGCCACGGTGTAGCCACCGATCAGCTCGATGACAATGTCGATCTCCGGGTTGCTGGCAACGTCGAACACATCAGCGGTAATGGGGGTACCGGTAATCTGGCAGTTCGGGTTCTGCGAGCGCATGGCGATCTGTGCCACTTCAATACCGCGCCCGGCACGGCGGGCAATCTCCTCGGCGTTGCGCTGAA
>Ga0268257_1002401_pt1 | contig 13573 bp, 13 predicted proteins | sample AgamicAtPrz_FD_200249 | JGI IMG/M metagenome (GOLD analysis project Ga0268257, IMG submission 200249) | Agave microbial communities from Guanajuato, Mexico - At.P.rz (v2) (version 3) | ecosystem: Host-associated > Plants > Phyllosphere > Phylloplane/Leaf | place: Guanajuato, Mexico | collected...
TTGGCAAAGCCCCTGCATACGAAACGGGGCCATTACAAGAACAGTGCTCGCCTGAGGCACACCCTGCATTGTGTGAGGAGAAATCGCGATGACGTCGTACACCTCCGGGACCCCAACCCAGAACCGCACAGCCCCCCAGTCCATCGGCTTTCTCCTGCTGGACAACTTCACCCTCATTTCCCTGGCCTCGGCCGTCGAACCCCTGCGCATGGCCAACCAGCTGTCCGGCCGCGAGCTGTACCGCTGGCACACGCTGACCGTCGACGGTGGCCAGGTGTGGGCCAGCGACGGCCTGCAGATCACCCCGGACGCAGCCATGCACAGCGCGCCCCCGATGGACACCGTGATCGTCTGCGGTGGCGTGGGCATCCAGCGCACCGTCACCCGTGAACACGTCACCTGGCTGCAGGCCCAGGCCCGCCAGTCGCGTCGCCTGGGCGCGGTGTGCACCGGCAGCTGGGCGCTGGCCTGCGCCGGGTTGCTCGACGGCTTCGATTGCAGCGTGCACTGGGAATGCCTGGCGGCAATGCAGGAAGCCTATCCGCGGGTGAACATGAGCACCCGCCTGTTCACCCTCGACCGCAACCGTTTCACCAGCTCCGGCGGCACCGCGCCGCTGGACATGATGCTGCACCTGATCAGCCGCGACCACGGCCGCGAGCTGTCGGCGGCGATCTCCGAGATGTTCGTCTACGAGCGCATCCGCAACGAGCAGGATCACCAGCGCGTGCCACTCAAGCACATGCTTGGCACCAACCAGCCGAAGCTGCAGGAGATCGTCGCGCTGATGGAGGCCAACCTCGAGGAGCCGATCGACCTCGACGAGCTGGCGGTCTATGTGGCGGTGTCCCGGCGCCAACTCGAGCGCCTGTTCCAGAAGTACCTGCACTGTTCGCCATCGCGCTACTACCTCAAGCTGCGGCTGATCCGCGCCCGGCAACTGCTCAAGCAGACGCCGATGTCGATCATCGAGGTGGCCTCGGTGTGCGGGTTCGTCTCCACGCCGCACTTCTCCAAGTGCTACCGCGAATACTTCGGCATTCCGCCGCGTGACGAGCGGGTGGGCTCGAACACCACCCAGCAGGTGGCGATGATGCCGATCCCGCAGGCCATGGCGCTGTCACCGCACAGCGGGCCGATGGCGGCGCTGAGTCAGGCGCGCAACGAGTCGACGTTTGCCAGCGTGCGCCTCTGAACAAAGGCCGCTTTGCTGATCTTGAGGGGGCAAGACTGCCCCCTCAAGTCCTGCGGCCAATTGTTGCGATGGCCTCAGCCGCGCTTGTTGTACTGCGCCAGCGCCGGCAACAGCTGCTGGTCGATGGCCTGGCGCACCGCCGGCAGGATCGTGGCGCTGCCGGTGTACATCTGCTCCACCATGCCCTTGAGTGCCCGCGCGTTGGGCTCCGTCAGCCCCCGCACCACCACCTCGCAAGCCTGCTCGGCACTGGCGCCCGCCGGAATGTCGAAGCCCCGCGAGCGCAATTGCCCTAGCAGGTCGTCCTGGTCGATCAGATCCGCATGCATCATGGCTGTTGTCCTTCGCTTGTGTTGTTTGCGAACGATTCTGGGACGATGGCGCCAGGGCGGCAAGGGCAGAATGTTGTATTGACTGCTTTGGCTAAGAACAGGTCGTTTATGGCTAAATCGGGCGCAGGCGAAGGGCACACACTGACATCATTCACGGCATACAGGGCTTGGTCACCCTTACTTCATGCGCAGTGGATGTAACTCGCTCTTGATCCCGGATGCTCACGGCTTTCCGGGATTTTTTTTGACTGAAAGTACCTGGTAATTCTGTCAGTTGCGGTGTTGCCGTAAGTGCGTTTTTATTATGCAAGATGTTATGTTCGCGAAGCCAGTCATTACCTGCGGGCGATATGGCTAGTCCATGGTAGATAGGGAGTGTCTGTCGTGATTAAACTGCGCGAAATTCAGGCGGTGCTATGGGTTGTGTTGATAGTTATCGTTTCTGGGTGCTCTAAAGTGCAAGGCGTGGGCGCAACGCCGTCCGCGAACGATATGAGAGTTTATTTTTATACAGGGCTTTGGGGAGCAAGCGGACTTCTGTGTTCGGTAGCGGTGCCTGACAATGGGACTGCGCCAATATGCCCAGAGGCGCTGGAGGCGATGGATGAGGATAAGTGTAAGTCTCAGTCCGAGTGTGCGAGGTTAGGTGAAAAATATGTGCCTGATGTCGGGTCAATTGCATTTGGATACTGGCAAGGCTTCCACGTCGTTTGTCTTGAGTCTGGGCAAGATGAAAGTGTGCTGTGCGTGCAAGGAATGCTGCCGGATGACAATAGACGTGAAAAGGTGATAGCGCATATGAAAGCGGTGAGGGGCTATCCTGAGTTTCTCAATCCACTGGAGGTGACAATCTGGGAGAAGGAGCAACTCGGCAAGGTAACCAAGATAAGAGGTTGGAGGGCTCCGCGTTAGGAGACGCGCTGCTGGTACCTTGGCAGCAAACAGGGTACTGGGCGTGGCTCAAGGTATGACAGGTTCGCAATTATACATTTTCTGGGTGTCTGCTCAGGGAGAGTAAAATGCTGACTCATCGAGGCACGATGTTGTTTTTTGTTTTTCTGGGAGGGAGCATATTGACGGTCTGTGGAACGTCGGGACATGCGGATGCTTCAGCGAACAATGACCCAAGACTTTATGAAATCAAGGCACCGATGGACATCCAAAGTCTGGCGACTCAAGTGCCATCTGATGCAGATGTGAATTTTCTGAAGGCCCTGAAGCAGTCGAAGCGCATGAAGGATGCGCGGTTCGTCGATATCGATCCAGCCCTGATCAAGGCGACAACCGGCCGGCTGATGGTGCCACTGCCAAATGGAGATACCGTCAAATTCCAGAAACGCAATGCGTATCAGCAAAGTGATGATGTAGCCTACTGGTATGGGGATATCGTTTCCGATCGAAAGCAACGCTACCCGTCCCCGGCTGAGATCGAAGTAGATCCGGCCAGTAATATTATGCTGGTACGCCAAGGGCAGCGACTGACTGGGGAGATCCATGTACCTGGCCAACATTATCGGTTGGAGAGTGCCGGTGCCGGTCGGCATATTCTCATCACGCTTGACCCGCAGAGTAACTTGGGATGTGATGCTGTGGAATCCCACGAGTCCCACGGGAAGGATGTGAAAACAGCAGCGAGTGGGCTGCAGCCCAAAGCGCGTAGCACGATTCGAGTCATGTTCATAAGTACGAAAGAAGCGCGTGAACTTGATGGTTCTCCTGAGGTCCGAGTCCGCGGCATGTTGGCAACTGCCGCGCAAACGTTCCGAAACAGTGGTGTAGACCTTGATTTTGAATATGCAGGGTATTATGCCCTGGGCCTCAAGGAGGCTGACTTTGATGGTGACCCAGGTAAGGTACTGTACGAAATTACTGAAGAGAAAACGGATCCTGAGAAAACAATCGCTGCCCTGAGAGAATCGAATCGCGCTGACATCGTGATCGCGCTTGTTGGCTACCCTTTTTTCGAAGGCAAGGCCTACGTCGGCGCTAGAAAGCAAAATGCGTTTGCGTTGATCAATATGCGCCATGAATCAGGAAATTTGACACATCAGTTGGGACACCTGCTAGGTGCGGCGAAGACCCATACCTGGAAGGGGGGGCCTGAACCCGGTGAACCCAGCTACAGGTTCGGGCACGAATTTACTGCCAATGGCGTTAAGTATCGAACCATAATGGGCAAGTACGACTGCGACTATGGCTCATGCCCGTGGGAAATGGATGCCTTCTCTGACCCCGATGCAACCTTTGATTCAGTCCCGTTGGGCGATGATAAGTATAGTAATAATGTCCGTCTGTTTAATGAGGTTCGAGACGAAGTATCAAAGTTCTATCCGTAATGCTCAAGGCCCCAGGCCTGCATTCGCACGTTGAGTAAGCAGGCGCAGGAGCTTGAGATGAGCGTCTTGATCGAATCAGGTCTTGCCCTCGGGAATGCACAGGGTGCGGCCGATGTAGACTGGACGTGATTGGCTATCTTGCGCACTGACCAAGGCTTTCAGCTGTTCGATGGTTGTCGCACCAAACGACGCAGACTTTGGCCCCGCCAAATCCACATGGAGTAGCATTTGCTCACTGGCAGCGAGCGCGTCCTCAAAATGCTTCCTGTGCAAGCTGTGGTACAGGTGCAGACGCTTTTTATCGAAGCCGATGATGTGTGTCTGCACCCACACTTCAGTATCGAGTTTCACCTCGTGCAGGTAATTGATATGCGCCTCCAGGGTGAACAACGAGTGCCCGCTCTGGCCCCGCGCATCGGCATCCAGGCCGATGCGTTCCATCAACGCATCGGTGGCAAAGCTGAAGATCAGCAGGTAGTAGGCGTCGCGCAGATGGCCGTTGTAGTCGACCCATTCCGGCAATACGCGGGTGCGGTAGGTGATCAGGGCGGGCATCGTTTTCTCCTCAGTCGCCGAAGGCCATGCCGTGCTTGGCTTTGCTGGTTTTCACCGCTTCCAGTACCGCCAGCAGTGTGTCATCACGATAGCGCTCTAAAGCGCCTATGCTGTGCTCGCCCAATTGTTGCGAGGTGCCCTCGACCACATCGTCGATCAGCTTGTCGGTCAGCTCAGGCGCAGGCAGGTAGGTCCAGGGCAGCTTCAACGCCGGCCCGAACTGGGCCATGAAGTGGCGCATGCCGGCATCGCCACCGGCCAGGGTGTAGGTGAGGAACGTGCCCATGAACGACCAGCGCAGGCCGGCGCCGAAGCGGATTGCGTCGTCGATCTCGCCGGTGCTGGCGACACCGTCGTTGACCAGGTGCAGGGCTTCGCGCCACAGCGCTTCGAGCAGTCGGTCGGCGATGAAACCGGGGACCTCCTTGCGCACATGCAGTGGGCGCATGCCCAGGCTGGTATAGACGGTTTTCGCGGCTTCGATGGCTGCCGGGCTGGTGTTACGGCCGCCGACGACTTCCACCAGCGGCAGCAGGTACACCGGGTTGAATGGGTGGCCGACCACGCAGCGTTCAGGATGGATGGCCGACTCGTAGAACTCGCTGGGCAGCAGGCCCGAGGTGCTGGAACCGATGATTGCATTCGGCTTGGCGGCGGCGCTGATCTTCGCGTGCAGGTCGAGCTTGAGGTCCAGGCGTTCGGGTGCGCTCTCCTGGATGAAATCGGCATCGCGCACGCATTCCTCGATGGTGGCCACGAACCTCAGGCGGTCCAGCGATGCGTCGGGCGCCAAGCCTTGTTTTTGCAGGGCTGGCCAGGCATTGGCAATGCGTTTGCGCAGCGCAGCCTCGGCGCCGGGGGCCGGGTCCCAGGCGACCACGTCGAGGCCGTGGGCCAGGGCGCGGGCGACCCAGCCGCTGCCGATCACGCCGCTACCCAGGGCGGCGAAGGTCTTGATGTCGGTGATCAAAGGCATATCGGGCTCCTACGAAGGTGTTTAGCGGCGTTTGAGGTTCATCTTTTCCCGGCCTTCGGCAGGGGTGAGCACGCGGCCACCCATACGGGTGATGATCTCGGCGGCGCGCTCGACCAGTTGACCGTTGCTGGCCAGCACGCCACGGTCCAGGTACAGGTTGTCTTCCAGCCCGACCCGCACGTTGCCGCCAAGCAGCACCGCCTGGGCAGCCATCGGCATCTGCATGCGGCCGATGCCGAAACCGGCCCAGGTCACATTGGCAGGCAGGTTGTCGACCATGGCCTTCATGGTGGTGGTGTCGGCCGGGGCGCCCCACGGGATGCCCAGGCACAGCTGGAACAGCGGGTCTTGCAGCAGGCCTTCCTTGATCATCTGCTTGGCGAACCACAGGTGGCCGGTGTCGAAGATTTCCAGCTCCGCTTTCACGCCCAGCTCGGTGATGCGCTTGGCGCCGGCACGCAACTGCGCCGGGGTGGAGACATAGATGGCGTTGCCGTCGCCGAAGTTGAGGGTGCCGCAGTCCAGGGTGCAGATTTCCGGCAGTAGCGCTTCGACATGCGCCAGGCGCTCCAGCGGGCCGATCAGGTCGGTGCCCGGGCCGAATTCCATGGGCGATTCGCCGGGACCGATCTCCAGGTCGCCGCCCATGCCTGCGGTGAGGTTGACGATGATGTCCACGTCAGCCTCGCGGATGCGTTCCATCACCTCGCGGTAGAGGTTGACGTCACGGCTGAAGCGGCCGGTCTGCGGGTCGCGGACGTGGCAATGGACCACAGTGGCGCCGGCCTTGGCGGCTTCGACGGCGGACTCGGCGATCTGTTTCGGGGTGACCGGGACCAAGTGGCTCTTGGCGACCGTGTCGCCGGCGCCAGTGAGGGCGCAGGTGATGATGACGTCGTGGTTCATGGTGGTTCCTTGTGGTTTCGGTGGTGGCCTTATCGCCGGCAAGCCGGCCCCCACAGGGGTGGCGGTGCACCCTGGTGAGCGATGTCTCTGTGGGCGCTGGCTTGCCAGCGATGAGGCCGTGTCAGTTGGCGCTGAGCTTGAGGTTGTCCGCGGCCGGTTTGCCGTCGAAGGTGGTCACCCCATCAAGCCAGCGGGCCTTGTCCTCGGGGTGGTCCTTTAGCCATTGGCGCGCGGATTCCAGCGCGTCCTTGTGGTCGAGCAACGGCTGCATCATCCGGCTCTCGTCCTCGGCGCTGAAGCTGAGGTTGGCCAGCAGGCGATGGGCGTTGGGGCAGCGCTGGGCATAGTCTGGCGCGGTCACCGTCCACACCGTGGCGCGGCCCTCGTCCGGGCCGAGGGCGTCCTGGCTGTCGCCCAGGTAGACCATGTCGATGTTCACGTTCATCGGGTGCGGCGCCCAGCCAAAGAACACCACCGCTTCCTTGCGCCTTACGGCGCGGTCGACGGCGGCGAGCATGCCGGCCTCGCTGGACTCGACCAGCTGGAACTTGCCGAGGTCGAACTGGTTCTTGCTGATCATCGCCTTGATCTGGGTGTTGGCGCCCGAGCCAGGCTCGATGCCGTAGAGCTTGCCGCCCAGCTCCTTGTGGAACTTGTGGATGTCGGCGAACGTTTTCAGGCCCTTGTCGGCCAGGTATTTCGGCACGGCGAGGGTGGCGCGGGCGTCTTCCAGGCTGGGCTTGTCGAGCACCTTCACCTGGCCGGCCTGGACGAACGGGGTGATGGTCTGGGTCATGATCGGGTTCCAGTAGCCGAGGAACATGTCCAGGCGCTTGTCGCGGATCCCGGCGAAGATGATCTGCTGCGAGGCGCTGGTCTGCTTGGTCTGGTAGCCCAGGCCGTCGAGCAGCACCTGGGCCATGGCGCTGGTGGCGATCACATCGGTCCAGTTGACCACGCCCAGGCGCACATCCTTGCAGGCGGCGGGTTCGGCGGCGAAAAGCGGAGTGGCTACGGTGGTGCTGAGCGCGAGGGACAACAGGCTGCGGCGGATAAAGCGATGCATGGTGGCTCTCCATCGGCAGTGCGTATTGTTATCGGATCCGGCCTCTGCGGGCCGTGAGAACACGCTACGCTGGCGGCAGGGTGGAAATTCGCACCCTGGCGACCAACACTTGCACGGAGGCGACCACCTTTGCCGCGGAGCACGCGATGCCGCAAACCATAGATTTCCTGTTGCTGCCAGGCTTCTCCGCCATGGGCTTCATCAGCGCCATCGAGCCGCTGCGCGTGGCCAACCGCTTCCGTGGCCCGCTGTACCGCTGGCGTGTGCTGAGCCTGGACGGCGGTGCGGTGCAGGCCAGCAATGGCATGTCGGTGAATGCCGACGGCGCGCTGGGGGAGGGTGAACATGGGCGCCTGTTGCTGTTGGTGGCCGGTTTCGAGCCACTGGCGTGCTATGGGTTGAAGTTGCAGCACATGCTGCGTCGTCTCGACCATGAGAGTGTGGTGCTGGGCGGGATCGACACGGGCGCCATGGTACTGGCCGAGGCCGGCCTGCTCGATGGTCACCGGGCCACCCTGCATTGGGAGGCACTGGAGGCGTTCAAGGAGCGTTACCCACGCCTGCAGGCGACCCAGGAGCTGTTCGAGATCGACCGTCGACGCATCACCTGTGCCGGCGGCACGGCCTCCATCGACCTGATGCTCGACCTGATCGCCCAGGCCCACGGCAGCGAACTGGCGGTGCAGGTGTCCGAGCAGTTCGTGCTCGGTCGCATTCGCCCGCGCCAGGATCATCAGCGCATGGAAATCGCCACGCGCTATGGGCTGCGCAACAAGAAGCTGGTGAAGGTGATCGGCGAGATGGAGCGCAATACCGAGCTACCGCTTAACACCCAGGTACTGGCCGCTGGCGTGCAGGTGACCCGGCGGCAGCTGGAGCGGCTGTTTCGCCTGCACCTGGACGACACGCCCAGTGGCTTCTATCTGCGTCTGAGGCTGGACAAGGCCCGGCAACTGCTGCGCCAGACCGACATGAGTGTGCTGGAGGTGGGGGTAGCATGCGGGTTCGAATCGGCGTCGTACTTCACCCGCTGTTACCGGGCACGGTTCGAGCGCTGTCCCAGGGAGGATCGACGGCTGGCAGTGCCGTCATGACGCCTGGGCCGGGTCGTGCCTCGACAAGCCGGCTTCCACAGGCGCCGCGTAGCGCGAAACCTGAGGAAGCCGGTGAAGCTTAGCTGTTGGGCAGCAGGCGGCAGGTGATGCTCTTGATGTAGCGGGTCTCGGCGATGGCCGGGTGCACCGGGTGGTCCGGGCCCTGGCCGCCGCGCTCGAGCAGTTGCAGGTTGCGGTCCAGGTGGCGGGCGCTGGTCAGCAGGATGTTGTGCAGGTCGTCTTCGGGCAGGTGCATCGAGCACGAGGCGCTGACCAGAATGCCGTCCTTGGTGAGCATGCGCATGGCCTGCTCGTTGAGGCGGCGGTAGGCGGCCTCGCCGTTCTTCAGGTCTTTCTTGCGTTTGATGAAGGCGGGCGGGTCGGCGATGATCACGTCGAAGCGTTCTTCGGCGGCTTTCAGCTCGCGCAGGGCCTCGAACACGTCGCCTTCGATGCAGGTCAGCTTCTCGCCGATGCCGTTGAGCGCGGCATTGCGTTCGACGCCGTCGAGGGCGAAGCCCGAGGCGTCCACGCAGAACACTTCGCTGGCGCCGAACGCGCCGGCCTGCACGCCCCAGCCACCGATGTAGCTGAACAGGTCGAGCACGCGCTTGCCCTTGACGTAGGGGGCCAGGCGCGCGCGGTTCATGCGGTGGTCGTAGAACCAGCCGGTTTTCTGGCCTTCACGTACTGGGGCTTCGAACTTCACGCCGTTCTCTTCCAGCGCGACCCAGTCCGGCACTTCGCCGTAGACGGTCTCGACATGACGCTCCAGGCCTTCGGCGTCGCGGGCGGCGGAATCATTCTTGAACAGGATGCCGCTGGGCTTGAGCACCTGCACCAGCGCGGCGATCACCTCGTCCTTGTGCGCTTCCATGGTGGCCGAGGCCAACTGCACAACGAGGATGTCGAAGAAACGGTCGACCACCAGGCCCGGCAGCAGGTCGGAGTCGCCATACACCAGGCGGTAGCACGGCTTGTCGAACAGGCGCTCGCGCAGCGACAGGGCCACGTTCAGGCGGTGCACCAGCAGCGACTTGTCCAGCGGCAGCTTGGCATCGCGTGACAGCAGGCGGGCGCAGATCAGGTTGTTCGGGCTCATGGCCACCACGCCCAGCGGCTTGCCGTTGGCGGCTTCGAGGATGGCCTGCTGGCCGGCCTTCAGGCCTTGCAGCGGGGTCGCGGCAACGTCGACTTCATTGCTGTAGACCCACAGGTGGCCGGCGCGCAGGCGGCGATCGGCATTGGCTTTGAGGCGAAGGCTGGGCAGGGACATGACGTCGCTCCGGGAAAAAAGAGCGGGAGTATACCGTGTTGGCCCCAGGTTCGCTGGTGGGGGCGACCAACTGGTCCGCGCCCACGGCTAAAGAAATTCTTGGATCCAACGATTCACTGATAGTCACCCTGCCGGCGTACAGGGTTAGAATCCCCCGTCCCCAGCGAGAATGCACGAATGTCCCAGGAACTCACCGCCGAACAGATCCAGCAAGCCCTGCAGGGCATCACCATCCCGCCACAGCCGCAGATCATGGTCGACCTGCAGTTCGAGCAGTACATGCCCGACCCGGACCTGGAGACCATCGCCAAGCTGATCAGCCAGGACCCGGGCCTGTCGGGCGCCCTGCTGAAGCTGGTCAATTCGGCGCAGTTCGGCCTGGCGAACAAGATCGGCTCGATCCAGCGCGCGGTAAACCTGCTGGGCAGCCGTTCGATCATCAACCTGATCAACGCCCAGTCGATCAGGGGCGAGATGAGCGACGAGACCATCGTCACCCTCAACCCGTTCTGGGACACCGCCCAGGACGTGGCCATGACCTGCCTGACCCTGGCCAAGCGCACCGGCATCCAGGCGGTGGACGAGGCCTACACCCTGGGGCTGTTCCACGATTGCGGCGTGCCGTTGATGCACAAGCGCTTCCCCAACTACATGGAAGTGCTGGAGGAGTCCTACGCCAAGGCCAATGACGAGGTCCGCGTGGTGGACACCGAGAACCGCGTGTTCAACACCAACCATTCGGTGGTCGGCTACTTCACCGCCAAGTCCTGGCGCCTGCCGGAGCACATCAGCGCGGCCATCGCCAACCACCACAACGCCCTGGCGGTGTTCCGCGACGAATCCTCGCGCAACACCCAGACCCAGCTGAAGAACTTGCTGGCGGTACTGAAGATGTCCGAGCACATCTGCGCTTCGTACCGTGTGCTGGGCAACCAGAGCGTCGATCACGAGTGGACCATGGTGGGCCCGCTGGTACTGGACTATATCGGCCTGACCGAATACGACTTCGAGCAGCTCAAGCAGAACATCCGCGAAATGGGCGGGCACTGAGCCATGCCGGAGCTGCCAGAGGTCGAGACCACGCGGCGCGGCATCGCGCCTCATCTGCAAGGCCAGCGGGTCAGACGTGTTGTGGTGCGTGACCGGCGCCTGCGCTGGCCGATCCCGGAAGACCTGGACGTGCGTCTGTCGGGGCAGCGTATCGTCAGTGTCGAGCGCCGCGCCAAGTACCTGCTGATCAACGCCGAGGTCGGCACCCTGATCAGCCACCTGGGCATGTCGGGTAACCTGCGCCTGGTCGAGCTGGGTTTGCCGGCCGCCAGGCACGAACATGTGGACATCGAGCTCGAGTCGGGGCTGATGCTGCGCTACACCGATCCGCGCCGCTTTGGGGCGATGCTGTGGAGCCTCGATCCGCTCAACCATGAGCTGCTGATCCGCCTGGGGCCTGAGCCGCTGACCGACCTGTTCGACGGTGAGCGCCTGTTCCAGCTGTCCCGGGGGCGGTCGATGGCGGTCAAGCCGTTCATCATGGACAACGCGGTGGTGGTCGGCGTGGGCAATATCTACGCCACCGAAGCCTTGTTCGCCGCCGGGATCGACCCGCGGCGCGAAGCTGGCGGGATTTCACGGGCGCGCTATCTGAAGCTGGCGATCGAGATCAAGCGAGTATTGGCTGCGGCCATCGAACAGGGCGGGACCACCTTGCGTGACTTCATCGGTGGCGATGGCCAGCCGGGCTACTTCCAGCAGGAGCTGTTCGTGTATGGGCGTCGTGGGCAGCCGTGCAAACTGTGCGGCACCGAGCTGCGCGAAGTGAAGCTGGGCCAGCGGGCTAGTGTGTTCTGCCCCAAATGCCAGCGCTGATGCCGCAGGCCTGATCGCGGGGCAGGCGGAAACGGATCAGTCGACGATCACGGCCCGCCCCACGCCCCTGGGGTCACTGGCCGCTTCCAAGGTCCCGCCAGCCTTGTCCCAGTACAGCACCTGCTGGTTCCCATACTGGCGACCGACATCCTTCAACCGATACCCACGCCCTTCAAGCTCGGCCTTCTGCCGCGCACTGAACGTCCCCGGCTCATGCTCCACCACATCCGGCAGGTACTGATGGTGATAGCGCGGCGTCGTCGGCCACTCGGCCACTGGTCGGCCTTCCATGAACCCCAGCACCGACAGCAGCACCATGCTGGGTATGCGGCTGCCGCCCGGCGTGCCGAAGGTGGCGAACTGACCAGGGCTTTCGATGAAGGTCGGGCTCATGCTCGACAAAGGACGCTTGCCCGCCGCCACCGCATTGGCCTGGCTGCCGGCCAGGCCATAGCTGTTGCTGCCGCCAGGGTCGGCGGCGAAGTCGTCCATCTCGTTGTTCAGCACCACCCCGGTCCCCGGCACGCTGAACGCTGCGCCAAACGGCAGGTTGACCGACAGCGTGGCGGACACGGCGTTGCCGTCGCCATCGATCACCGCGAAATGGGTGGTGTGGTCGCCTTCACGCCAGGCGGGTGAGGGTGGCAGCGCGGCGCTGGGGGTGGCCTGGTGCACATCGATACCGTCGGCCAGCCCTGTCAGGTACTGGCGCGCCAGTAGCCGGTTGATCGGGTTGCTCACATAGTCCGGGTCGCCGAGCAGGCCGCGGTCGCGGTAGGCGCGGCGCAGCACTTCGATCACATAGTGGCTGCGCTGCACGGGGCCGGCGCTCTGCCAGGGCAGGCGCTGCAGCATGGCCAGGCTTTGTGCGAGGGCCACGCCGCCGGCCGAGGGCGGCGGGCTGCTGATCAGTTCACGGCGGTCGGCCAGTGGATAACGCAGCGGTTCACGCCACGCCGTGCGGTAGCCGGCGAGGTCGTCGAGGGTCCAGATACCGCCGGCCTGGCGCACGCCTTCGACCAGGCGGCGGGCCATCGGGCCACGGTAGAAGCCGTCGCGGCCATGCTCGCTCATGGCCTGCAGGGTGGCGGCCAACTCGGGTTGGCGGATCAGCGTGCCCAGGGACGGTACTTCATTGCCACTGAGGAACAGCCGCGCGCTTTCGCCATCGTCGCGCAGGGCGCTCAGGCGCATGGTGGCGCGATCGCGATAGATGCGGTCGACGGCGAAGCCTTGGTTGGCCAGGCGGATGGCCGGGGCCAGGCTGTCCTTGAGCGGCAGCTTGCCGTGGGTGCTGGCGAGGTCGGCCAGGGCCTGGGGCAGGCCGGGGATCGCGGCGGCCAGCGGCCCGTTGATCGACAGGCCGGGCTGCACCTTGCCGTCCTTGAGGTACATGTCCGCACGGGCCGCGGCCGGAGCGCGTTCGCGCGCATCGAGGAAGGTGTACCGTGGCGTGGCGCCGCTCTCGCGCAGCAGGAAGAAGCCGCCGCCGCCCAGGCCCGAGCCGTAGGGCTCGACCACGGCCAGCGTGGCGCTGATGGCCACGGCGGCGTCGAAGGCGTTGCCGCCTTGTTGCAGGATCTGTTGCGCCGCCGAGGTCGCCTCGCTGTGCGGGCTGGCGATGGCCGCACGCCCGGGGCCGTGCGCCTGGGCGGCGCAGGCCAGCAGGGCCAGGCAGGTGCCGAGGGCTGCGCGCTGTAACGCCGCGACGAACGGCATCAGGCCTTGCCGGTGATCCGGCGGTACTTGGCCATCAGCTCGTCTTCGGTTTCCGGGTGGGCTTCATCCAGGGGGATGCAGTCTACCGGGCAGACCTGCTGGCACTGTGGCTCGTCGTAGTGGCCCACGCACTGGGTGCACAGGTTCGGGTCGATCACGTAGATCTCTTCGCCTTGCGAGATGGCGGCGTTCGGGCACTCGGGTTCGCAGACGTCGCAGTTGATGCAATCGTCGGTGATGATCAGGGACATG
>Ga0268257_1002403_pt1 | contig 13566 bp, 13 predicted proteins | sample AgamicAtPrz_FD_200249 | JGI IMG/M metagenome (GOLD analysis project Ga0268257, IMG submission 200249) | Agave microbial communities from Guanajuato, Mexico - At.P.rz (v2) (version 3) | ecosystem: Host-associated > Plants > Phyllosphere > Phylloplane/Leaf | place: Guanajuato, Mexico | collected...
CACCTTCACAGCATGCAACGCCGGCTGCTCTGTTAACGGTTTGTGACCTCAAATAGCTTTCCACTCACGTGTCCCTGTTTCCAGTTATGTCGCAATGACAACAAACGGTCCAGCATGGACTTTCACCACTCAAGCCTTGAAACTGACCCGCTCGCATCTGGACCTAGGCAGGTCATGGGCCTGCCCCCTGACAACGGACGCCAAGTGACAGCCAATGGAATGCACCAACGATGACTATCGAAGCTTTTGCCCCTTTCCCGCGCTTTGCCGCTGACCTACTGAAGTACTTGCCAGCCGACCAGCAGGACGGCTCTCACGACCTGTCCCACATCCATCGCGTCTGGGTCAACGCACAACGAATACAGCGCGTAGAAGGCGGCGACCTGGAAGTGCTGCTTGCATCGACTGTGCTGCACGATTGTGTCGCAGTAGAAAAGAACTCGCCCTTGCGTGGGCAGGCGTCAACGCTGTCCGCACAAAGGGCGGCGTCAATCCTGGCTGATATGGGCTGGCCCTTGCAGCGCATCGAGCAGGTGGCGCATGCAGTCAAAACCCACAGCTACTCGGCTGGCTTCGAACCACTCACCCTTGAGGCCAGGATTCTTCAGGACAGTGATCGCCTGGACGCCATAGGTGCAGTGGGTATCGCCCGGTGTTTTTACGTTTCCGGGCGAATGGGGTCGGCGCTGTACGATTTAGAGAACCCTGCTGCGCTGGGGCGGGAATATCAGGACAAGGCGTATACGGTCGAGCATTTTCATACCAAGCTGCTCAAGCTTGCGTCAGGGTTTAAAACTGCTGAAGGGGCTCGGCTGGCTGCTGAGCGTCATGCTCGGCTTGAGGTGTTTCTTGCGGGTTTCATGGATGAGATCGGGGCGGGTGGGGCAGGGGCAAATGAGTAGGTTCCGAGATCTTCGGCAGTTTGTACGCGTTAAACCGGTCTCATGGAATAGCATATGACTAATTGGTGTAGCAGGGTCTCTGTGGGAGCGGGCGTGCCCGCGAACACCGGCGCAGCCGGTGCCAGCCACCGCATTGATTCTTCGCGGGCATGCCCGCTCCCACAGGCGCCGCGTCGCGCTTGCGAGTTGAGCTCTATGCGCCATAGCGCAAACCTAAGGGCCGGGCAATCTCTTACAGGTCGTGGACTTGCCTCGAAAACGAAGCTGGCCAAGTGGTCGATATCTTGGGCGCAACCAGTCGATTTACTAGAGGGATGCGGCCGGGGCGCAAAGTTGTCACATGCTTTAAGTGCGATGCCTAGGGATAGATAATGGCTTGGCTGTTTGTCGTGTGTTTATGTGGCCAGGTGCTTGTCCAGACTGTCGTCTAGTTTTTCGCCACTAGGATCCAGCAGTAGGCCTGAATGGTTTGGTGGTGCGTTAGAGTAGGCACACTGCGGGTGGTTCAGAAACTGGCGCTAATGCAATATTCTCTAACAAAGTGAGGCATGGGTTTCGGAACGGTCCTACATACTGAACGAGAATTTTTTTATAGCCTCCAAGCCTTTCCCCTACAAGGAGTTGGAGAAATGGCTTACCACGGTTATATGTCAATAAAAGGCCGTAGTCGCGGGCTGATTTCCGCAGGTTGCTCCACCATTGACTCGATTGGCAATCGTTGCCAGTCTGCTCATGTCGACGAAATTATGGTGCTCTCGTTTAGCCATAACCTGTCCAATATGGGTAATGTGGAGCGAGCTACGCATCGTCCAGTGTTGATAACCAAATATATTGATAAGGCAACTCCGTTACTGGCTGAGGCATTGACCAGTCGGGAGATTCTTGATTGTCGAATAAACCTGTATCGCATCAACGCTGGTAAGCATGAATGCTTCCTCCGAATAGACTTGCAAGATGCCATATTAGTGGATCAGCGTATGGAGGTGCCTCACTCGGTCTTGCTGAATGCGCAAGATCCCCAAGAATACCTCGCCATTCGCTATGGTTTTATCGGCTGGCATCATTTGATTGCTAATACTAGTGGCTACGCAACCTGGAGTGACATTCCATGAGCCGAAGCGATGCAGGCGGCGGTATGGATGACGATTTCTGGGAGGTAAGTAGCCAGGCGGCTCGGCTGACTCAATATGCATGCGAGGTAGGTGCGCATTACTTAGGGGATGACATCCTTAGAGCCCGGTTTGTCCAGGAGATTGCCTACGTAGGCAAAGCAATTGTTGATGATGTAAGCGCGGGTAGGGTCTCAGCCAAAGAAGGGCAAGAGGCACTTGAACAAGAATACCTTGAACTGCTCACCCAGGTATGGGAGTACTCAAAATTGGTGGCGGGTGTAACCGCGGGAGTCTTGCAAGTAAGCACAGGTGCCGCGGTGTGCGGTTTTACTCTTGGTGTCGGTTGCTTTATTGGCGGGGTTCCAATGATGCTGCATGGCGCGAACAATATTTACGAAAATGGGTTAAATATCTTCTTGGGGTATGGAGGTACTGTTGGGCCTATACGAAAGGCCTACCAAAGAGCGGCTGTGGCGGCAGGCGGTACAGTGTCCGACGGAAGCGTGGCTTATGGAACTTTAGATCTCGGATTGTCTGCCTATAATCTGGGGCGGTTGGTTTTGAGGCCGGGGGCCTGGAGGCTGTTTCGCTACGTAAGGGCAGATAAAACCCAGGCATTGAAAACAATGAGCACTCATTCTATTGTCTTCGAGGTTGGTATAGACATGTTGACAGGTGAACAGGTAAGAGTCGAACTGAGGGATAGGTGATGGCATGGTTATTCATTTTGTGCACCGTGTTCAGTGTGTGCGGTGCATTCATTTTGCGTGCCAAGTGTTCGGGGCCTCATCTCGGTTATGGGCTATTCTGTCTGTGCTTGCTATACAATATCTTCTTTGTTGTTACATACATGAGGATATTGGAGTTTCAGCACTTTTTGTTTTTGGGGTATCAGCCTGAATTCCTCAAGAAAAATATAATGGTGGGTTGGGTTGCTCTGGTAGGTGTGTTCTTACACTGTGGGGCAATGCCTACTAGGGGAACTACGTAGAGCTACTGGGTTGCGAATGACCAGTAGGCTCAGTCCAGGTTGAACGCTTCGCGGCACACCTGCTCTCACAGGGTGCCGGATAATAGGTTTAAAGCTCGGACCATGCCCGTCTCAGAATGGCGGCGCTACATAGACAACCCGGTCACGCCCGTTCTGTTTGGCGGTATAGAGCCCCTTGTCGGCGCGCTCCAGTGCGTCATCCAGCGTTTCACCTTTGGCGAACAGGGTGCACCCTATGCTCAAGGTTACGTTCAACTGCCCACAGGGCAACTGCATCGGGCTGGCACCCACCTGTTCGCGAATCCGCTCAGCAATCCGTGTCAGCTCTTCGCTGTCTTTAACATGCAAAACAGCGACAAACTCCTCACCCCCATGGCGCACCAGCAGGTCATCGGGGCGCAGTGCAGCGCGCAGGCGACGGGCAGATTCGCAAAGCACTTTGTCACCGCCGCCATGGCCGTACTTGTCGTTGATGGCTTTGAAGTGATCCAGGTCGGCATACACCGCACCCAGTTGTAAGCCGTTCACCTCCGCCAACCGCCGTTCATGGTCTTCAAACGCCGACAACGCGCCGCGGTTCCACAGTTGCGTCAAAGGGTCGAGCAGGGCTTTGCGCTGCTCGCGATCCATTTCAAGGCGCAAGTCGCGGTTTACCTGCGCCAGGGTGCGCAGTTGCAAGTATCCCTCGGCGAGCGTAGCCAGGTCCCGGAAGTTCGCTTGCTGAGCCTCGCTGAGCACGCGCGGGCGCGGGTCGAACATGCACAGCGTACCGATGGCTTTGCCGTTGCCTGCACGCAGGGGGTGGCCTGCGTAAAAGCGGATGTAGGGCGGGTTGAGCACCAGCGGGTTATCGACGAATCGCCCGTCGCACTTGGCGTCGGGCACCATCAGGGTACCCTCGCCGAGAATGGCGTAGCCGCAGAAGGAAACACTGCGCGTCGTTTCGCTTGCCTCAATCCCTATGCGGGCCTTGAACCACTGTCGGTCCTGGTCGATCAGGCTGATAAGCACGGTATCCACGTGGGCCAGGTCCTGGGTCAGCCGCACCAGGGTATCGAGGTAATGCTCGGCTGGCGTGTCGACCAGGTTCATGTCATCGAGCGTGCGCTGGCGCAGCGCTTCGTCAGCGGGTAAGGGGCAAGCTGGCATCGTTGGTCCTCTGTTCCTTGGTTGGCGGCTTCTGCACCTGGCGGGGGCACGTTCGCTGTGTCGTCGAAACAAGCACAGCATAGGATATGGCGTGGTACACGGTCGGCCGGTCATTTCTTGCCAAGAGTGTGATTTCTTTCGCTCGATCTTCGTCAAGAATGCTACCCCTTAGCCGTCGTCTGGGGACTGATACAGGGCCTTCCATGCAAACGCTGTTGAACGAGATTCTCGAAGAAGTACGTCCCTTGATCGGCAAGGGCAAAGTGGCTGACTACATTCCCGCGCTGGCCGATGTGCCAGCGAACCAGCTGGGCATCGCCGTCTATGGCAACGATGGCAGCTATTACTGCGCAGGCGATGCCCTGGTGCCGTTCTCGGTGCAGAGTATTTCCAAGGTGTTCAGCCTGGTGCAGGCGATTGGCCATTCGGGGGAAGCCATTTGGCAGCGGCTTGGCCATGAGCCTTCCGGCCAACCGTTCAACTCGCTGGTGCAGCTGGAGTTCGAGCGCGGGCGGCCGCGTAATCCTTTTATCAATGCGGGTGCGTTGGTGATTTGCGATATCAACCAGTCGCGCTTTGCTGCGCCCACGTTGTCGATGCGGGATTTCGTTCGGCGGCTTTCGGGCAACCCCCACATCGCGATCGATGCCCGTGTTGCGGATTCGGAGTATCAATTCCGTGCGCGTAACGCGGCCATGGCTTACCTGATGCAGTCGTTCGGCAACTTCCATAACGAGGTGGAGACGGTGCTGCGCAGCTATTTCAGCTATTGCGCGCTGCAAATGAACTGCCTGGACTTGGCTCGGGCGTTCTGTTTCCTGGCTAATGATGGGTTCTGCAAGCACAGTGGTGAGCAGATTCTGACCCGACGGCAGACCCAGCAGGTGAACTCGATCATGGCCACCAGTGGGCTGTATGACGAGGCAGGGAACTTCGCTTATCGGGTGGGGTTGCCGGGGAAGAGTGGTGTGGGGGGCGGGATTGTGGCCATCGTGCCGGGGCAGTTCACGGTGTGTGTGTGGTCGCCGGAGTTGAATGCGGCGGGTAACTCCCTGGCGGGGATGGCGGCGCTTGAGTTGCTGAGTTCGCGGATTGGCTGGTCGGTGTTCTGATCGGAAGGCTCACGGGGCGCAGTGGCTGAGGTGGGCCCGGATGAGTCCTCAGCTTGTTGGGTCCTGGCCCAGCACCTTGGCCAGGGCAACCCGGGCATCTTCCAGCTGTACCAGTGAGGCATGCCGCGCGCCCAGTGCGTCACCGTTCTGGATGGCGGTCAGAATCGCCTTGTGCCGGGGCAGGGCGAGTTCGTCGAAATTGGCGCGCTGGTTGGAATAGCGCACCGACTCGCGCAGTGCCATCGACAACATGTTGCACAGGTAGGCCAGCAGGTCGTTGTGGGTGGCGTCGGCGATGCGGGCGTGGAAGTCCAGGTCCGGTTGCAGGCGTTCTTCATGGTTGCGTGCGGCTTCCATGCGCTGGTAGGCCTCGGCGATCGAATCGACATCCTCGGCGCTGGCGTTGGTGGCGGCCAGCGCGGCGGCAGCGGGCTCGATGACCCAGCGTACGCTGCTCAGCATGTTGAAGAATTCCTGCTGTGGTGTGGCCTGCATCAGCCAATGCAGTACGTCGGGGTCGAGCATGTGCCAGTCGTGGCGCGGCCGGACCAGGGTACCTACCCGTGGGCGGGCCTCGATCAGGCCCTTGGCGGTAAGGGCGCGCATGGCCTCGCGGAACACCGGCCGGCTGATCGCGTAGGCTTCGCACAGGCTGGCCTCGGAAGGCAGCTTCTGCCCGGGTGCGAGTTGGCCGGAGACGATCTGGACGCCAAGGTCTTGGACCAGGGTGGCGTGCATGCTCTTGCGCGTGGTGGGCTGGCGGTAGTTCATGTGGGGCGGGGCGGATCCTTCTGGCGGGGGCAGCATCATAGCATTAGCGCGTCAACGCGGGGCATGGCACCGGCTGCGCCGGTGTGCGCGGCCGCGGCCGCTCCCACAGGTGTAGTGTCAACGCGAAGCCAGCGCAGTACCTGTGGGAGCGGGTTTACCCGCGAAGCAGGCGACGCGGAGGATGGCACCGGCTTTGCCGGTGTTCGCGGCTAAAGCCGCTCCCACAGGTGTAGTGTCAACGCGAAGCCAGCGCAGTACCTGTGGGAGCGGGTTTACCCGCGAAGCAGGCTACGCGGAGGATGGCACCGGCTTTGCCGGTGTTCGCGGCCGCGGCCGCTCCCACAGGTGTAGCGTCAACGCCAAGCCAGCGCAGTACCTGTGGGAGCGGGCGTGCCCGCGAAGCAGGCTACGCGGAGGATGGCACCGGCTTTGCCGGTGTTCGCGGCCGCGGCCGCTCCCACAGGTGTAGTGTCAACGCGAAGCCAGCGCAGTACCTGTGGGAGCGGGCGTGCCGCGAAGCAGGCGACGCGGTGGATGGCACCGGCTGCGCCGGTGTTCGCGGCCGCGGCCGCTCCCACAGGTGTAATGTCAACGCGAAGCCAGCGTAGTACCTGTGGGAGCGGGTTTACCCGCGAAGCAGGCGACGCGGAGGATGGCACCGGCTACGCCGGTGTTCGCGGCCGCGGCCGCTCCCACAGGTGTAGCGTCAACTTGAAGCCAGCGCAGTACCTGTGGGAGCGGGTTTACCCGCGAAGCAGGCGACGCGGTGGATGGCACCGGCTGCGCCGGTGTTCGCGGCCGCGGCCGCTCCCACAGGTGTAGCGTCAACTTGAAGCCAGCGCAGTACCTGTGGGAGCCCGGCTTGCCGGCGATGGGCTGCGCAGCAGCCCCATGACATCAGGCCTCAGTGCGAGTGCTTGGGCACCGCCGCGCCGCGGCATCCGACCAGGAAGTCGAAGTCGCAACCTTCATCGGCCTGCATCACGTGGTCCAGGTACAGCCTGGCGTAACCACCGCTGATCAACTGCGGTGGGGCTTGCAGGTCGGCCAGGCGGCCAGCCAGCTCCTCGGCGGAAATGTCCAGGTGCAGGCGGCCTTCCTTGCAATCCAGTTCGATCCAGTCACCCTCACGCACGGCGGCCAATGGCCCACCTGCGGCCGCTTCCGGCGCCACGTGCAGCACCACGGTGCCGTAGGCGGTGCCGCTCATGCGGGCATCGGAAATGCGCACCATGTCGGTCACCCCTTGGGCCAGCAGCTTGGCCGGCAGGCCCATGTTGCCGACCTCGGCCATGCCCGGATAGCCCTTGGGCCCACAGTGCTTCATCACCAGCACGGAACTTGCGTCCACATCCAGCTCGGGGTCGTTGATGCGTGCCTTGTAGTCGTCGAAGTTTTCGAACACCACGGCGCGGCCACGGTGCTGCATCAGCGCCGGGGTGGCGGCCGATGGCTTGAGCACCGCACCCTTGGGCGCCAGGTTGCCGCGCAGGATGCAGATGCCGCCATCGGCCACCAGCGGCTTGTCGATCGGGCGGATCACCTCTTCGTCATACAGCGGCGCGGCCTGGCAGTTGTCCCACAGGCTCTTGCCGTTGGCAGTCAGCGCGGCAGGGTTGGGCAGCAGGCCGTTTTCGCCCAGGCGGCGGATGACCGCAGGCAGGCCGCCGGCGTAGTAGAACTCTTCCATCAGAAAGCGGCCCGAGGGCTGCAGGTCGACCAGGGTCGGCGTGCCGCGGCCGATGCGGGTCCAGTCCTCCAGTTGCAAGTCCACGCCGATGCGCCCGGCAATGGCCTTAAGGTGGATCACCGCGTTGGTCGAGCCGCCGATGGCGGCGTTGACGCGGATGGCGTTCTCGAAGGCTTCGCGGGTGAGGATTTTCGACAGGCGCAGGTCTTCGCGCACCATGTCGACAATGCGCATGCCCGACAGGTGGGCAAGCACGTAGCGGCGCGCATCCACCGCCGGGATGGCAGCGTTGTGCGGCAGCGAGGTGCCCAGCGCTTCGGCCATGCAGGCCATGGTAGAGGCGGTGCCCATGGTGTTGCAGGTACCCGCCGAGCGCGACATGCCGGCCTCGGCCGAGAGGAACTCGTTGAGGTCGATCTGGCCGGCCTTATAGGCCTCGTGCATCTGCCAGACGATGGTGCCGGCGCCAATGTCCTTGCCTTTGTGCTTGCCGTTGAGCATCGGCCCACCGGTAACCACGATCGCCGGTACGTCACAGCTGGCCGCGCCCATCAGCAGCGCCGGTGTGGTCTTGTCACAGCCGGTCAGCAGCACCACGGCGTCCACCGGGTTGCCACGGATCGCTTCCTCCACATCCATACTGGCCAGGTTGCGGGTGAGCATGGCGGTGGGGCGCAGGTTGGACTCGCCGCTGGAAAACACCGGGAACTCCACCGGGAAGCCGCCAGCCTCCAGCACACCCTTCTTGACGTGCTCGGCAATCTTGCGGAAGTGCGCGTTGCACGGGGTCAGTTCCGACCAGGTGTTGCAGATGCCGATGATCGGCTTGCCCTGGAATTCATGGTCCGGGATGCCCTGGTTCTTCATCCAGCTGCGGTACATGAAACCGTTCTTGTCAGCGGTTCCGAACCATTGGGCGGAGCGCAGCGGGCGTTTGGGATCAGACATGGGAGACACCTAATTAGTATTACTATTTGTCGTTGTGTTGATGAATGTACTGATAAAAATGGTGTCTGTGAAGGCTTGTTGATGCAATTAGTAATACTATAAGATCGTTCACCCAGGTCAGAGGTCTGCCAAAAAGTCCCCGGCCAGGTGTTGTACCCATTACAAGAACAATTGGAGACATCGCCATGATTCAGGAGCAGCGGCTCGTCCGCCTGATCACACTGAAACTCATCCCTTTTCTGGTCTTGCTGTACCTGGTGGCCTATGTCGACCGTTCCGCGGTGGGCTTCGCCAAGCTGCACATGGGCGCCGACATCGGCCTGGGTGACGCGGCTTATGGCCTTGGTGCCGGGCTCTTCTTCATCGGTTATTTCCTGTTCGAGGTGCCGAGCAACCTGCTGCTCGACCGCTTTGGCGCCCGCCGCTGGTTCGCCCGCATCCTGGTCACCTGGGGCGCGATCACCATCGGCATGGCCTTCGTCAGCGGGCCCAACGGTTTCTACGTGATGCGCTTTTTGCTGGGGGCGGCCGAAGCGGGCTTCTTCCCGGGCGTGCTGTACTACATCACCCAGTGGTACCCGGTGCGCCATCGCGGCAAGATCCTCGGCTTCTTCATCCTTTCCCAGCCGCTGGCAATGCTGATTACCGGGCCGCTTTCCGGCGCGCTGCTTGGGCTTGATGGCATCTACGGCCTGCATGGCTGGCAATGGCTGTTCATCTGCATCGGTACACCGGCGGTGCTGCTGGCCTGGCCTACCTTGCGCCTGCTGCCGGACAGCCCGGCCAAGGTGCGCTGGCTCAGCGACGAGCAACGCAGCTGGCTGCAGGAACAACTGGCCAACGACCTGCGCGAGTTCGGCCAGACCCGCCACGGCAACCCCCTGCATGCGTTGAAGGACGGGCGGGTGCTGCTGCTGGCGCTGTTCTACCTGCCGGTCACGCTGAGCATCTACGGCTTGGGCCTGTGGCTGCCGACGCTGATCCACCAGTTTGGCGGCAGTGACCTGGTGACCGGTTTCGTATCGGCCGTGCCTTACCTGTTCGGCATCATCGGCCTGCTGATCGTGCCGCGCAGCTCCGACCGCCTGAACGACCGCTACGGCCACCTCGGCCTGTTGTACGCCCTCGGGGCGATCGGCCTGTTCCTCAGTGCCTGGCTGAGCGTGCCCGGCCTGCAGCTGGCGGCGCTGTGCCTGGTGGCCTTCGCGCTGTTCTCCTGCACTGCCATCTTCTGGACCTTGCCAGGCCGGTTCTTCTCGGGTGCCAGTGCCGCTGCGGGCATCGCACTCATCAACTCCATCGGCAACCTCGGCGGCTACCTCGGCCCGTTCGGCATCGGCGCGCTCAAGGAGCACACCGGGCAGCTGTCGTCGGGCCTGTATTTCCTGGCAGCGGTGATGCTGTTCGGGTTGCTGCTCACTGGTGTGGTCTACAACCGCCTCGAGCGCCGTCAGCGCCTGGCTTCTACGCTGGTAGCCCCGGCCTCCCGCTAATTTTCGCAACCGAAAAGCGAGCACAAGCATGCGATTGATTCAATTCGAAACCGCCACCGGCGAGCGCCGGGTGGGCGTGGTGGAAGGCGAGTACGCCCTTGAAGTACATGGCGCCGGCAGCACCCGCGAGCTGGCCTTGCAAGGCATTGCTGCCGGCCGTGACCTGGCTGGCGTAGTGCAGGCTGCTGGCCTGGGCGAGCGTCACGACTACCTTGCTCTGCTGGCCGAAGGCCGTGTATTGCCACCGCTGGACCATCCGGACCCGGCGCATTGCCTGGTCACCGGCACCGGGCTGACCCACCTGGGCAGCGCCGCCACCCGCGACAAGATGCACCAGCAGCAGGCCGAAGGCGCCGTGACCGACAGCATGCGCATGTTCCAGTGGGGGCTTGATGGCGGTCGCCCGCCGGCAGGCGAGGAGGGCGCGCAGCCGGAGTGGTTCTACAAGGGCGACGGCGGCATCGTCGTGCGCCCTGGCGCCGACCTGCCGCTGCCGGCGTTCGCCGAGGATGCCGGTGAGGAGCCGGAGCTGGTCGGGCTGTACCTGATCGGTGCCGACGGCACGCCGTATCGCCTCGGTTACGCGCTGGGCAACGAGTTTTCCGACCATGTGATGGAGCGGCGCAACTACCTGTACCTGGCCCACTCCAAGCTGCGCGCCTGCAGCTTCGGCCCCGAGCTGCGCCTGGGCGAGCTGCCGACCCACCTCGAAGGTACCAGCCGCATCCTGCGCGACGGCCAGGAGCTGTGGCGCAAGCCGTTCCTGTCGGGCGAGCAGAACATGTGCCACAGCTTCGAGAACCTGGAATTCCACCACTTCAAGTACCCGCAATTCCTGCGCGCTGGCGATATCCACGTGCATTACTTCGGTACCGCCACGCTGTCGTTCGCCGACGGCATCCAGGCGCGCCCGGGCGATACCTTCGAGGTCAGCCTCGACGCCTTTGGCCAGCCGCTGCGCAATGGCATTGCAGCAGCACCCGCGCAGGTACGCCCAGGGGTGGTGAAAAGCCTTTGAGCCAGTCAGACGAGTCAGGTTCGCCCGCGTACATGTGGGAGCGGCTTTAGCCGCGAAGGGCCCGGCGCGGTGCATGGCACCGGCTGCGCCGGTGTTCGCGGCTGAAGCCGCTCCCACAGGGGCCCTGCTGACACGGCGGGGTATGTGCACTCCACTGGCTGACATGAACCTTTGAATCTTTTTTCCTCATTACAGGAGCCAACCATGTCTGGAAGCAACTTCATTGGCGGCCAGCGCAGCGCCACCGGCAGCGTGCGCCTGCAAAGCCTCGACGCGCGCACCGGCGAAGCCTTGCCGCAGGCCTTTGCCCAGGCCACCCCGGAAGAAGTGGACGCCGCCGCGCAGGCAGCCGAAGCGGCCTTTGCCGAATACAACGCCATGGCACCCCAGCGCCGTGCGCAGTTCCTCGATGCCATTGCCGATCAGCTGGATGCGCTGGACGACACCTTCATCGCCACCGTGTGCCGCGAAACCGCGCTGCCGGCCGGGCGCATCCAGGGCGAACGGGCGCGTACCAGTAATCAGATGCGCCTGTTCGCCACAGTGCTGCGCCGCGACGACTTCCTCGGCGCGCGCATCGACCGTGCCCAGCCACAGCGCCAACCGCTGCCACGCCCCGACCTGCGCCAGTACCGCACCGGTGTCGGCCCGGTAGCCGTGTTCGGCGCCAGCAATTTCCCCCTGGCCTTCTCTACCGCCGGCGGTGACACCGCCGCAGCGCTGGCCGCCGGCTGCCCGGTGGTGGTCAAGGCGCACAGCGGCCACATGGCTACGGCCGAGCAGGTAGCCGAGGCGATCGAGCGCGCAGTGGTCGCCACCGGCATGCCCGCCGGCGTGTTCAACATGATCTACGGCGCCGGTGTCGGTGAAGCGCTGGTCCGGCACCCGGCGATTCAGGCAGTGGGCTTTACCGGCTCGCTCAAAGGCGGCCGTGCCCTGTGCGAGCTGGCTGCGGCGCGCCCGCAGCCGATCCCGGTGTTCGCCGAAATGAGCAGCATCAACCCGGTGCTGGTATTGCCTGCGGCCTTGCAGGCCCGTGGCGAGCCGGTGGCCAGGGAACTGGCCGGCTCGGTGGTGCTGGGCTGCGGGCAGTTCTGCACCAACCCCGGGCTGGTACTGGGCATCGCTGGCGAAGCGTTCAGCACCTTCCTCACGGCGCTTGGCGCGCAACTGGCCGACCAGCCTGGGCAGACCATGCTCAATGCCGGCACCTTGCGCAGCTATACCCAGGGCGTGCAACGCCTGCACCAGCACCCGGGCGTGCGCCATCTGGCGGGTGCCGAGCAGACGGGTGACCAGGCCCAGGCACAGCTGTTCCAGGCCGACGTGAGCTTGCTGCTGAACGGTGATGCATTGCTCCAGGAAGAAGTCTTCGGGCCTGCCACGGTGGCCGTCGCAGTGGCCGACGAAGCCGAACTGCGCCGCGCCGTGCAAGCCCTGCATGGGCAACTGACCGCAACCCTGATTGGCGAACCGGAAGACTTCCAGCGCTTCGCCGCGCTGGTGCCGGTGCTGCAGCGCAAGGCCGGGCGACTGTTGGTCAACGGCTACCCGACCGGCGTTGAAGTGTGCGATGCGATGGTGCATGGCGGGCCGTACCCGGCCACGTCCGATGCTCGTGGCACCTCGGTCGGCACCTTGGCCATCGACCGCTTCTTGCGCCCGGTGTGCTACCAGGACTACCCGGACGCGCTGCTGCCTGATGCCCTGAAAAACGCCAACCCGCTGGGCCTGCAGCGACTGGTCGATGGCCAGCACAACTGCGAGGCGCTGGCCTGACGCCAGCCTGTCAGGTAACTCCCGCCAGGCTAGGCCTGGCGGTTTTCCCGAGTCATTGGATTTGCCCGGAAACGAATGCGGTTCACAGATAGGCCAACGCCTCTGTGGGAGCGGGTTTGCCCGCGAAGAATCCAACACGGTGGCTGGCACCGGCTGCGCCGGTGTTCGCGGGTGAACCCGCTCCCACAGGTACTGTGGCTGCGTTGAAGGCTGTGGTGATCCTGTGGGAGCGGGCGTGCCCGCGAAGAATGCGACGCGGTGTATGGCACCGGCTGCGCCGGTGTTCGCGGGTGAACCCGCTCCCACAGGTACTGCGGTTGCGTTGAAGGCTGTGGTGAGCCTGTGGGAGCGGGTTTACCCGCGAAGAATCCAGCGCGGTGGCTGGCACCGGCCACGCCGGTGTTCGCGGGCATGCCCGGTCCCACAGGTTGGCCTTCTTGAGTGAAGGAATCAGGCGCCCCCAGCCGCTATCTCCCGAGCAACCCAGCCCTTGAACGCCTCCGCCACCGGCGATGGGTGCATCGCGCCTGATTGGGCCAGCACCACTTTTTGTGGTGATACCTCTTCCAGTAATGGCCGGCATAACAGCGCTGTACCGTCA
>Ga0268257_1002413_pt1 | contig 13479 bp, 17 predicted proteins | sample AgamicAtPrz_FD_200249 | JGI IMG/M metagenome (GOLD analysis project Ga0268257, IMG submission 200249) | Agave microbial communities from Guanajuato, Mexico - At.P.rz (v2) (version 3) | ecosystem: Host-associated > Plants > Phyllosphere > Phylloplane/Leaf | place: Guanajuato, Mexico | collected...
AAATCTTATATGAAACATCCAATGGTATTGCTAAGATTACCATTAACCGTCCACATGTACATAATGCATTTACACCGAGAACAGTTTCTGAATTGATTGATGCATTCGCGTATGCACGCGATGATGCAAGTATTGGGGTTATTGTCTTAACCGGTGCGGGAGATAAAGCATTTTGTTCAGGTGGAGACCAAAGTGTACGCGGCCATGGAGGATATGTTGGGGAGGATCAGATTCCACGTCTAAATGTCCTTGACCTTCAACGCCTGATCCGTGTGATTCCAAAACCTGTTATCGCGATGGTAAAAGGATACGCGATAGGGGGCGGCCATGTTCTTCACGTTGTTTGTGACTTAACGATTGCGGCTGATAACGCGGTGTTTGGGCAAACTGGACCAAAGGTAGGAAGTTTTGATGCAGGCTATGGCTCTGGTTATCTTGCAAGAATCATTGGTCATAAAAAAGCTCGTGAAATTTGGTACTTATGCCGTCAATATAATGCCCAGGAAGCACTTGATATGGGCTTAGTTAATACGGTTGTTCCACTTGAAAAAGTAGAAGAAGAAACGATTCAGTGGTGTAATGAAATTCTTGAGAAAAGTCCTACAGCCTTGCGCTTCTTGAAAGCAGCAATGAATGCAGATACAGACGGCTTAGCAGGACTACAACAATTTGCTGGGGATGCAACCCTGCTTTACTATACAACAGATGAAGCTAAAGAAGGACGCGATTCCTTTAAAGAAAAACGTAAGCCTGACTTTGGGAAATTCCCACGTTTTCCTTGATCGTTTTAGTAAACGATAATTTAAGTTTTTGAACGAAGATAACTGTCTAGCTCCAGCGCCCAGCTGCTAGTGAACTTCGCTCTTTTCCTTTCGATAAGTCAAGCACGAATGCGCTCACACTCTCCGTGTTTCCTTTATCTTAGTCAAAGTGCTCTAGTCCATACGCAGCTAAACGGGCGCTTGCGCTTTTCTATGCAGCTTGATGGTTTCCATCAAGCTGTTTTTAATCGAAATGAGTCTTTTAGCTAGATAGATTAAGAAAGGTGAACCATTATGCAGAATGAAATGATGCCTAATTTTTTGAAGAAAAGAGCGTTTTTAACTCCTAAACGACCTGCGATTTATTTTCAAGAAGAAGTAGTAACCTTTGAAGAACTTTACCGACTTTCTTACCAGGTTGCAGGGAATCTACAAGGAGTTGGTTTTCAAAAAGACCAATATGTGGGTGTTTTATTAAAAAACAATATTGATACAGTTGTTATATTATTTGCCCTTCAGTTATTAGGAGTTAGATCCGTGATATTGAATAATCGCCTCTCTCCATCAGAACTTTCCTGGCAGCTTAATGATTCAAAGGCAGTTTCATTAATCCTTGATGCTTCTTTTTTTGAAACAAAATCCATCATAATGGAAAGAATTCCATCGCTAAAAATTTTAACAAAAGACGATGTATTTTCCTGTGCCACGCACGTGCCGAATATCATTGAAGAAATATCGCTTTCCGATATATGCACCATTATGTATACATCAGGAACCACAGGTAATCCCAAAGGGGTAATTCAAACCTATGGAAATCACTGGTGGAGTTCCGTTGGTTCAGCCTTAAATTTAGGCTTTATGGAAGGGGATTGCTGGCTCTGTAATGTGCCATTGTTCCATATTAGCGGCTATTCCATTCTCATGCGCAGTGTCATTTATGGCATGCCAATTGTTCTTCATGACCATTTTGATGTGGAAAGGATAATTGCTGATATCAATGACAAGAGGGTGACGATTATGTCTGTTGTTGGAACCACCTTGACAAGAATCGTTGAAGCTCTTCAAGAACGGCGCCTTCCAAAACAATTCCGCTGTATGCTACTTGGAGGTGGACCCGCACCATTACCATTACTTCAAGCATGTGTCGAAAAAGATATCCCTGTATTCCAAACTTATGGCATGACCGAATCTTCTTCACAAATAGTTACCCTTGCACCTGAATACAGTTTGACAAGGCTGGGCTCTGCAGGCAAACCTTTGTTCCCCTCACAAATCCAAATCGTAACTGAGGATGGTAATGTGGCGCTACCGGATATTCCGGGTGAAATTGTCATTAAAGGCCCCAATGTTACTCCAGGCTATTTATTTCGACCGGAAGTTTCAAAAGAAAAGTTTAGGAATGGTTGGTTTTATACCGGTGATATTGGGTACCAGGACGAAGAGGGATTCTTATATGTCCTCGACCGGCGTTCAGACTTAATCATTTCAGGGGGAGAAAATATTTACCCCGCAGAAATAGAAGCTGCCTTATTGTCACACCCTGATGTGAGTGAGGCAGGTGTGACACATGCAGAGGATGCGGAGTGGGGGCAGATACCAATAGCCTTTATTGTGACAAGAAACGGAGCTAACCTTTCGGGAGAAGAACTTAAACAATTTTGCCAACAGAAATTGGCCAAATATAAAGTGCCAAAAGCATTTTATTTTACGAAGGAACTGCCCAGAAATGCCTCGAAAAAACTGCTGCGACGGGAACTCCGTGAGTGGATAAAGGAGGGCATCACCATTGATTAAGTTAAACTCCATCGAGATAAATGTCATTGAAATGCCATTAAAGGACCCATTTCTGACCCATTTAGGGGCGGTAGAGGTGCGTGAGGGAATTATCATTAAAATAAATAATTCAGATGGTGTTTCAGGATTCGGTGAGGGTGTTGCTTTTTCGACTCCATGGTATACAGAAGAAACAGTTAAAACAAGTTTACATATGATCACTGATTTTCTCATACCACTTCTTCAAAAAAATCCAGTCGATCATCCTCGGCAGGTGTCGCAGCTTTTTAGTTCGGTACGAAGGAACAATATGGCTAAAGCTGCTTTAGAAACGGCTTTATGGGATTTATATTCAAAATGTCATTCACAGCCATTGTCAAAATCCCTTGGAGGCATATATTCGGCAGTTGCAGCAGGTGTGGTGGTGGCGACAGATTCTACTACAAACGCACTCAGGCAGATTGATCAATATCTTCAGGAAGGGTATCAGAGAATTAAAGTGAAAATTAGTCCAAAACTAGACTATTCCCTACTGTCTGAAATCCGCCGTGTTTATCCAGACCTTGCAATCATGGCTGATGCGAATTCTGCCTATACATTAGCTGATATGGATCGAATTAAAGCTCTCGATGAGTTCAATTTAATGATGATTGAGCAGCCGCTCAGCGTTGATGATATTCTTGAACACGCGTTACTTCAAAAGGAAATCAATACGCCCATTTGTTTAGATGAAAGTATTAACAGTTTTGATGATGCACGAAAAGCAATCGAGTTCGGAAGTTGCAAAGTGATTAATATTAAGGTGGGCAGGGTCGGAGGTTTGAATGAAGCGAAACGTATTCATGATTATTGCTATGAAAAGGGGATACCCGTCTGGTGTGGAGGGATGATTGAATTCGGTATTTCCAGGGCCCATAATATTTCACTTGCTTCTTTACCAGGCTTTTCAATCCCAGGGGATATTTCTTCTTCCAATCGCTTTTGGGAAGAGGATATCATAACTCCAGAGGTAAAAGTTCAAAACGGTTCTGTTGCCGTACCAAAGAGTCCTGGGATCGGCTTTGAAATTAACGAGAAAAGACTACAGGAAGTTTTGCAATGGAAAGAAACCATTGTTTTTTAGAAGTAAAAGATGGTAATAAAAAATGAACCAGTTATAGACTGGTTCATTTTCTCATCTATTTAATTGTTTAAAGCTGTTTTTAATGATTCAAGATTTTGATTCATTAATGTAAAGTAAGTTTCATTATTTTTAATATTTTCTTTCGATAAAATAGCAAGGTTGTGAATTGGTAATGCTTTAGCCCCAATTTCTTTTTGAACGATTTTTCCAAGTTTCGATTGGACATTTTGTTCGAATAGCATATAGTGTAATCCTTCATCTTCAGCAATTGTAATGATTTTTTCTAACTCCTTTTGGGTAGGTTCATTGGCAGTCGAAAGTCCTGATATACTAATTTGTTCAATTCCATATCGTTTTTCCCAATAACCAAACGCTGCATGTGTAACGATGATCTTTTTATGCTTTGCCTTTGTAATTGTCTGTTCATAATTGGTATTAAGTTCATCTAATTTAAGGGCAATTTGTTGGAAATTTTTATTGAATAAATCTTTGTGCTCCGGCATCTGTTTAATTAGTGCATCACGGATGACAGCTGCCATTTCCTTAGAATAAATAGGGTCAAGCCATACATGTGGGTTAACATCTGTATGTGTGTCTGTGTCATGGTGCTCTTCTTCCTCATCATGTGTATCCGTCGATTTTGGGAGATTAATGTCCTCTGCGGTAGGTACTAGTTTGACATGTTCATTTTTCAATGTTTCTTTTGATTTTTCTACAAACCCTTCAAGCCCAAGCCCGATGTAGAAAAATAAGTCCGAATCAGCTAACCTCATCATATCCTTTTGGGAAGGTTCAAATGTATGTTCATCTGCCCCAGGTGGATAGATCGTGGTAACATTTACATATTTTCCACCGATTTGCGAAGTAAAGTATTGAAGTGGAAATACAGTGGTATAAATGGTTAATTGGTCCTTCTTTTTTTGGTCTTGTTCTTTACCATTTGAACACGCAGACATCAGCAGACTTAATGGTAATAGAATAGATAAGATAAGGATGATTTTTTTCATAGGAACTCCTTCATATGTTTATAAATCGGATTTATTACGATTTATTATCGAAAATTTTTTTGAATTCTGAAAAATAATAACTACATAATACGGAACGATTCCGATTACCATTAGTATCTTACAAAAAATTTTCTTCAAAAGCAAGTATAAAATTTTGTTTCTTCATCAAATATTATGTATGCTTAGATAGAAAAAAGGAAGGGTGGTTAACTTGAATAATTCAAAATTGCTGAATGAGATTCTAGACTTTAATGAAAAATTTGTGGAAGACCATGAGTATGAAAAGTATGAAACAACCAAATACCCGAATAAACGAATGGTCATTCTAACATGTATGGATACAAGGCTGCTCGAACTATTACCCAAAGCATTGAACTTGGGAAATGGTGATGCAAAAATAATCAAAGATGCTGGTGCCTTAATCTCACACCCATTTGGCAGTGTGATGAGAAGTATATTGATTGCACTTTATCAATTAAAGGCTCAAGAGGTTTTGGTGATTGCTCATTATGATTGCGGGATGAGCGGTATGAAGGCAGAACCAGTAATTGAAAACATGAAAGAGCGGGGAATATCGGAGGAAACGATCGATACGCTTACATATTCGGGGATTAATATAAAAGAATGGCTGCATGGGTTTGACAATGTAACCGAAAGCGTAGAACACAGCGTAGGAATTATAAAAAATCATCCGTTAATGCCGAAGGATGTTCCTGTCCATGGCTTAGTCATTGACCCTAAGACAGGAAAACTGGATCTTATTGTGGATGGTTATAAGAATTAATGTGAATCCTTTTCGGGAACTGGATCTAACCCTCCCGGATGAAACGGATGACATTTTGATATCCTTTTAAGCGTAAGCCAGCCGCCTCTTAAGGCACCAAACCGTTGAATAGCTTCTACCCCATAATGAGAACATGTCGGATAAAACCGGCAGGTGGGTGGTTTTAATGGTGAGATAGCAACTTGATAAAAACGAATAATTGCAAGGAAAAAATTTTTTACCATTCGGATCACTCCTTTATGACAATTATCTACAACATACCATAAATTAATAGTAACGTCTAAATTGTTAAATAAATGTAAGTGGATGAAAAAACTCGGAATTTATTGTATGATACTAGTAGATAAAAAAAGGAGTGATTTCCATGCCTTCAGTTGAAAGCTTTGATTTAGATCATAACGCTGTTAAAGCCCCTTATGTGAGACATTGTGGTGTTCACAAAGTTGGTAGTGACGGTGTTGTTAATAAATATGATATTCGTTTTTGTCAGCCAAATAAACAAGCAATGAAACCAGATGTGATTCATACATTAGAGCATTTGCTTGCTTTTAATCTTCGTAAGCATTCTGAGAAGTATGACCACTTCGATATTATCGATATTTCACCAATGGGCTGTCAAACTGGTTATTATCTAGTTGTTAGCGGCGAACCTACAGTGGAAGAAATTATTGATCTTATGGAAGATACAATGAAAGATGCCCTTGAAATTATTGAAATTCCTGCTGCTAATGAAAGACAATGCGGTCAAGCAAAACTGCATGATCTGGAAGGAGCGAAGCGTTTAATGCGTTTCTGGCTCGAGCAAAGCAAAGAAGACCTCAAGCAGGTTTTTGCATGATTATTTTAAAAAAATTCCTATTCACGTGAATAGGAATTTTTTTAAGCTTTCTCTTCATCCTGATTTTTTTCCTGTTCAAGATGCGGGTTATTTTCTAATGGGTCTACAGTATGTTTATAGGTGTAGGCTTTAGAAGTGGTGCCCACGGCTAGAATTAGAACTACGATAACAATAAGGATACAAATTACGGCTACTACATACATTTCTGTAGGCTTCCTCCTTTTTTACTATATTGTAACATGATTTGAAGCTTTGTTGAGAAAAGAAAAAGGGAAGCCATCTGTTTTGGCTTCCGTTTCTACACTATTATGTATAATCAATGAATATTTCGAGGATGATAAGTATTCGTGCGATGCTGGCCGTACTCTTCTTGGGCAAATTTACCTTTTAAACTTTCAATTAAATAAATGCCCATTAGATTATATAATTCCTGTTTATCCATGTCTTGAATTAATGCAAGTAAATCCTCATGTGACATTTCTTCTAAGAAGGCAAATGCCAGCATATCAATATCCTCTTCGTCACCGGTTAACTTATTACGGTACATTTCATACAATTCATCGACTAATTTCATTTTGTACACCTCCTTGTTATATTCTTTTCCCTTTTAAGAATAAAATAATTCTAACTTTCGTTTTTGTAAATTGACAGAAAAGTCTGTTTCTTTGGTTGTATGTTTATTATACAGTATTTGTTTCTAAAAAATGAATCGAAATTTGGCAGAGAATAAATTTTTTCTATTTGCAAATTACTAATGAGTAAAAGGGGATGAACATAATGGATGAGCAAAAGAAAACCTATTATATTGATGTAGGGAGCGGAGAAATTTCGCAAAGTGCTACAAGTTCAACATGGAGTTATAAAATCCAGGCAAATGATGAAGAAATTACTCAACTGCGTGAATTATTTAATCAAAATTATTCAACGGAATGGAAGAACTTCTTTCGAGCCCATGTTCCATATGTCGAGTATCATTACGACCGTGAAAACGATGCTTATGATAGTACACTCCAACAAGTGTATGGAATGCTGCATAAACTGGGTGATGAAGAAGCGAAAAACCACATTGAGAGCATGAATATTTTACCAAAGTAAATAAGTTTATTTAGTAGAAAAATCCTTCCTTTAGGATTTTTCTTTTTTTGATTATAATAAAAGCAATAAATGTTGAGGCGGAATATAGGATGATGCATTTTTTGGATGAAAATGGAAATCAAGTTGAACTGTCTTTTAGACCAAATTCTTTTCAAGAGAAAGCAAATCATGTGTTAGTCATCTGCCAACATGGGGATGAGTGGCTTTTGACGAACCATAAAAAAAGAGGACTTGAATTTCCAGGTGGAAAAAGTGAGTTTGGGGAATCACTGGAAGAGGCAGCAAGACGAGAAGTATTTGAAGAGACAGGTGCAATTTTAGCTGAACTAAGATTTTTGGCTGAATACAAAATTTCCGAACCTAACAGGTCATTTGTAAAAATCGTCTTTTGGGGGAAAGTTAAAAGGATAGAGAAAACGTCTGGTTACTACGAAACCAATGGTCCCGTGCTAGTTCAAGGTGATATTTTATCGAAGCGATTTGGAGATACATACAGCTTTATCATGAAAGATCAGGTTGTGGAGCAATGTTTGAAACTCATACATAAATTAAAAAGTGAAAGGGAATAGCAGAGAGGCTGCTATTCCTATTCCTTGATAAGCTTTTTCTCGAGTAATTCTACGAGTTGGTACATAATAGTGGCAATTACGGCAATAATCAAGAGTGATAAGAAAACAAGGGTGAAATTAAATACTTGGAAGCCATAAATGATCATGTAGCCCAGCCCTCTCGAGGACACAAGGAATTCCCCAACAATAACACCGACCCATGATAAGCCGACATTTACCTTTAAGGTAGATATAATCGTCGGAAAACTAGCAGGGAGAATCGCTTCTTTGAAGCATTGCAAACGGGTGGCTCCGAATGTTTGGAGTACCTTTAGATAGTTCGGATCTACCTCTTTGAATGAGGTATAAACAACGATTGTGGTAATGATAATCGAGATAATCGCGCCCATGGCAATAATTGATGGATATCCAGGACCAAGAGCCACAATCAATATCGGCCCTAAAGCGACTTTGGGCATAGCATTAAGGATGACCAGGTACGGATCAAGCACTTTTGAAATCATTGGTGACCACCAAAGAATAGCAGCTAATATCGTACCAAGAAGTGTGCCAAGAATAAATCCTAGCACAGTTTCTGTTAAGGTCACCCCAATATGGCTGACTAATGTTCCATCGTTAATCTTTTCCAGAAGCAAGTTCCAAATTTTCGACGGAGAACTAAAAAGAAGCGGGTCAATCCACTGTTTTTGACTAGTAAATTCCCAACTAGCAAAAAAGACGACAAAAATAATCGCTTGATAAAATCTAACCCATCTTTTTTCAACCTTTAACGATTGAATATAGTTTCTATGGAGGAGTTCTACCTTATTCTTTTTCTCGCTCAAGAGACTCCAACTCCTTCCATATGGTTTGAAAGATGTTTGAAAATGCTTCATGATTTCTTGCTTCAAACGGGGAGATCTTTCTTAGTTCATCGGGCATTGTAAATATTTTATAAATCTGGCCTGGACTTTGTGAAAGCAAATAGACACGGTCACTCATAGCAATTGCTTCACCAATATCATGTGTCACGAGAATGGCGGTTTTGCCAAAGTCATCTAATGTTCGTGAAACTAGGTCTTCAAGTTTCAATTTTGTTTGATAATCGAGAGCTGAAAAAGGCTCATCGAGCATTAGCAGTTTTGGTTCAGTGGCGAGGGTCCGGACAAGCGCTACCCGTTGCCTCATCCCACCAGATAACTGCCTAGGCAGTTGTTTTTCCACTCCGCTTAATCCGATTTGCTCTAAAAGGTTAAGGGCAGTCGCTTTTGTTTGGTCATTCAACTGTTTCGATAATTTCAGACCTAACAGGATATTCTCTTCAATCGTTTTCCATGGAAACAAATAATCTTGCTGGAGCATGTAACCGATTTGGTTTTTGGCGGTAGTTACAGGCTTATTCTCCAACAAAACAGTACCTTGTGTTGGTTTAAGCAAACTAGAGATAATGGAAAGCAGAGTCGTCTTACCACAGCCGCTAGGGCCGAGAAGGGAGACAAACTCTCCCTCCTCAATGGTTAATGAAATATCGGAGAGGGCCGTGGCAGCAGAGGCTTTAGTAAAATAGGTGTGATGAATATTTTGAACGGACAAAAAACTCATGGAAACGGCCTCCCTTTCTTTTATTCGTTAATAATCTTTTCTGCTACCTTTGTGTTTACAAGTGTTTGATGATCTACTTCTTTTGGAAGTTCTCCCGCTTCATTCATGATGTTCTGAAGATTATCCCATTCCTCCTGGTCGAGGATTGGATCTGTGGCAAAGGAACCTTGACTTTTATAACGATCCACAACGGTTGTCATAATGGCTAAGTCTGTGTCCGGGAAAAATGATTCGACCGCTTTGGCAATTTCTTCGGCACTATGGGATTCTACCCACTGTTGTGCTTTGTAAATAGCCCTAGTAAACTTTTCGATGGTTTCTTTATTTTCATTCATATAGCTTTCCTTTGACATAAACGTGGTATATGGAACATGGCCAGATTCTTTCCCGAAGGATGCAACAATATGACCTTTGCCTTCTTTTTCAAAAATACTCGCAGTTGGTTCAAATAATTGCACAAATTCGCCCGTTCCTGAGGCAAAAGCATTGGCAATATTAGCAAAATCAATGTTCTGGATTAAGTTCAAATCATTATGTGGATCAATGCCATGCTTCTTTAAAACAAACTCACCAACCATTTGCGGCATGCCCCCTTTACGTTGACCTAAGAAGGTTTTTCCTTTTAACAGATCCCATGAGAAATTATCTATTTTTTCTCTAGAAACGAGGAATGTACCATCTGTCTGAGTTAATTGGGCAAAATTAATGACCGGATCATTTGAGCCTTGTGCGTATACATAAATCGAGGTTTCTGATCCAACAAGAGCGACGTCAGCCCCTCCGGAAATTAATGTAGTCATGGTTTTGTCGCCGCCTGGTGTTGTTGTCAGTGTCACATCTAAGCCTTCTGCCTTGAAAAATCCTTTTGATAGAGCAACATATTGCGGAGCATAGAATATGGACCTAGTAACTTCAGCGATACGAACCTTTTCAAGCTTCTTCGTTTCATTTTTTGAGGTGCTATTACAAGCTGCTAGTGAAAACATGAGTATAGTGATGAGAAGCAAGGAGAAACTGAATTTTAATGATTTTTTCATGAAGCAAGCCTCCTTATATTTAGAAAGAATCTGGGCTAATAACCTAAGATATCGTATGAAGTGGAAAAAAATGTGTGAATGCCTATGTGTTATAATTTTTACAAAAAGAGGAAGATGTGTAGATGAACCAAAGCCTTGAAGGAAAAATTATTGAGATAAGGCGTTTTCCTTCCCCAAATCCAAAAGTTGAATTAAAGGTCATCACCTACCTTTCCAATGGTTTAAGAGTCAAAGGAATGTTGGCGGAGCCTATCGGAAAAGGTGAGTATGATGGATTCCTTTATTTGCGAGGAGGCATCAAGAATGTAGGCAAAGTTCGACCAGCAAGGATTGCCCAGTTTGCCTCTGAGGGGTTCATTGTTTTCGCGCCTTATTATCGTGGCAATCAAGGCGGGGAGGGAAATGAGGATTTTGCCGGGGACGACCGGGAAGATGCATTTGCGGCCTTTTTGCTGTTAAAATCTTTGCCGAGGGTTCTGGACGTACATATTTTTGGGTTCTCGCGCGGTGGAGTGATGGCGCTTTTGACTGGGATCAAGTTCCCTGAGACTGCGTCTGTGGTCACCTGGGGGGGAGTAAGTGATATGTCCCTTACCTATATGGAACGGAAGGATTTACGAAGAATGATGAAACGAGTGATTGGCGGGACCCCTCAGAAATATCCGGAACGTTATCAAGACAGAACCCCAATCTATTCCTTAGAAAAACTGACCGCTCCAGTCCTAATTATCCATGGTGTAAATGACAGTAATGTCTCTGTCGAGCACGCCTATCGCCTGGAAAAAAGGCTGAGAGAATTAGAAAAGCCGGTTGATTGTTGGTATTTTAGTGAGTATACTCATTACTTCCCACCTGAAGTAAATAGAAAAGTCGTTTCGGATTTATCAAAGTGGATGAAAAGTCAGCGTAAAAGATGATAATATATAGGTAAAACAAGCAGAGGAGCGGATTTAAGATATGGGTATGCCTCTTGAGTTAAATACGATGATCGTTACAAAAGGAAGAGAGAAACGAGTAGAGGAAAATGTCTTTACATTAGAAAAAGAAGGGTACAGGCTTTATCCCATCGAGATTCCGATTGATGTAAGAAAAACAATGGATAGTGATTCAAGTGGTACAGCAGTCATTAAAAAAGTCGAACTGCAGAATAACAGCACGACCATCACCTATCAATTAATTTCATTAAATTCAACGAACTAAGCAGGGGATTTCCAACCTGCTTTTTTTTTATGAAGGCTATGTTAAGCAACTTGTTAATTTTGGCACCTGTTGATTGGAGCGGAAATCAACAGACTAGTTTAACACAGCCTTTTGAAAAAAATATTATTAATGTGTAATAAACTTTCGATACATACGTCTTATTAGTAGATTTATAGGATTAAGGTTTTGGGAAGGGGGATTGGATTGGAACGCGGCCATCAAATAGAGAAATGGTTTATTCAATATGAGCAGGATGTTACCAATTATCTAGTTTATTATACAGGCTCGGTGGATGTTGAGGATTTGGTTCAAGAGACTTTTTTACGGGCATTAAGAGCCTTAAGTCACTTTAAAAATGATTCAAGCCCGAAAACATGGCTGATATCGATCGCAAGAAATACAGCGATAGACTTTTACCGAAAGAAATCTGTTTGGAACAGACTTAAACAGATTTTAGATTATGAATCCCCTAAGCTTCATGAACAAGATACAGGGGAAAAAATTGTTAGGAAAATGGAATATGCCTATTTGTATAAAGCAATTAATGAGTTAAAGCCTACCTATCGTGATGTGATTTTATTAAGAGGTATTGCAGAACTTTCATCCCAAGAAGCAGGCCAAGTCCTTGGCTGGACGGAGAATAAAGTGAATGTTACTTTTTTTCGGGCAGTAAGAAAACTAAATGAGCGCTTAAAGGAGGGGGAGTATTTTGAGTCAATTAAAGGATAAAGAATTACTGGATATGATGGCCGATTTTCCAAAGCATGAGTTAACTGCAAAGCAGAGAACCGCTTTGCTTAATGCAATTAGTGAGGCAGGGTCTCAGAAACAAAGCAGGCGATTTAATTTTCAAAGACTAGCGGCATTAGCAGCTGTGTTTATGTTGGCAATAATTGCTCCAATCCTTTATTTCACAAGCCATGGTAAAGATTTAAGCAATTCGGGGTCTGTAAAGACAGAAGTTGTAAAAAAGGGCGAGTTTTTTGCTTTAATTGATAAGAGTGGGACCCCATATTATCCTGATAGCAATTTTGGTATACCAAACAAAGTTAGCCTGCTTGCTCCACTTGAGTGGATAGCGAAGGATCAAAGGAGTGTTTCCAAAATAGCAGTCTATTTATGGGGTGACTATGATAAAGATTTTGCCAATAAACCTTTAAACATAACGGCAACCCATGTAAAAACAGGAGTAAAAGAACATCTTGCAACAGCCGTAATATCAGGGGGGATGTATGGGGCAGATGGTCATGCAATGACAAGTTTTAAACCATTTACTTTTTCTGGTGAATATAATCTTGAATTTATGGCCGGCAATAAAAAGGTCGGTGAGTTTTCAATTTATGTAATGGAGCCTTATATCAAGATAGGTGATTCCACTTTAATGATTTCCCAAGAAGTTTTATATGCAGGTTTCTATGAAGATGCTGCTATTGAGGTAGAGGGGGAAAACCTTCCACCTGAAATTGAATTAGAAATATTTGACTTAGAAAATGCTGATGTAACAACCTTTACCTTTAAAAATAAAACCGATTATACCACCACTGATGGAAAAAAGATTTCCATTTATAAGGGAGATTTCGACCTGAAAAAAAGCGGCAAATATCGGTTTACTTTATTAAATAAATCAGAAACGGTAGAAGTAAGAAAGCCCATATCGAAATGATATGGGCTTTTAGAATATAAAGGACTTTTTCGCTTACGCAATTGGTCC
>Ga0268257_1002414_pt1 | contig 13478 bp, 12 predicted proteins | sample AgamicAtPrz_FD_200249 | JGI IMG/M metagenome (GOLD analysis project Ga0268257, IMG submission 200249) | Agave microbial communities from Guanajuato, Mexico - At.P.rz (v2) (version 3) | ecosystem: Host-associated > Plants > Phyllosphere > Phylloplane/Leaf | place: Guanajuato, Mexico | collected...
TGTTCCAGACCTACGCCCTGTACCCGCACATGACCGTGCGCAAGAACCTGTCGTTCGCCCTGGACCTGGCCGGCGTCGCCAAGCACGAGGTCACCGCCAAGGTCGACAACGCCGCGCGCATCCTCGAACTGCAGCCGCTGCTCGAACGCAAGCCGCGCCAGCTCTCCGGCGGCCAGCGCCAGCGGGTGGCGATCGGCCGCGCCATCGTGCGCAACCCGAAGATCTTCCTGTTCGACGAGCCGCTGTCCAACCTCGACGCCGCCCTGCGCGTGCAGATGCGCCTGGAGCTGGCGCGCCTGCACCAGGAGCTGGCCGCGACCATGATCTACGTGACCCATGACCAGGTCGAGGCGATGACCCTGGCCGACAAGGTGGTGGTGCTCAACGGCGGGCGCGTCGAGCAGGTGGGCTCGCCGCTGGAGCTGTACCACCATCCGGCCAACCTATTCGTCGCGGGTTTTCTCGGCACGCCGAAGATGGGCTTCCTGTGTGGCCACCTGAGCCGCAACCAGGGCGACCAGTGCGAGGTGGCCCTCGAATGCGGCGCCCGCATCGCCCTGCCGCTGTGCACGGGCGAGCTGCATGCCGGCAGCCAGGTGACCCTGGGGATCAGGCCCGAGCACCTGAGCATCAGCCCGGTGTGCCAGGGCACGCCGGGGTCGCTGCAGGTGACGGCCGATGTCAGCGAGCGGCTGGGCAGCGACAGCTACTGCCATGTGCGCGCCGCGTCCGGCGAGATGCTTACCGTGCGCGTGCGCGGGGACTTCGCGCCGACCTTCGGCGAGGCGCTGGAACTGACCTTCGACGCCGCCCACTGCCACCTGTTCGACAGCAACGGCCAAGCCCTCGACAAGCGCCTGCAACAGGCGGCCTAAGGATCTTCAGGATGAAACTCAACCAACACAATCTCCCCCGCCTGGCGGTCGCCCGCCCCAGCTACGACCCGGCCCAATTGCGCCAGGGCATCGTGCACATCGGCGTCGGCGGCTTCCATCGCGCCCACCAGGCCGCCTACACCGACGCCCTGATGAACCTGGGCGAAGGCCTCGACTGGGCCATCTGCGGCGCCGGCCTGCGCCGCGAAGACCGCGCCATGCGCGACGCCCTGGCCGCGCAGGACCACCTCTACACCCTGTACGAACTGGGCGACCAACCCGCCACCCAGGTCCGCGTGATCGCCGCGATCAACGGCATGCTGCTGGCAGAGGACGGCGCCGAAGCGCTGCTGGCCAAGCTCGCCGAACCCAACATCCGCATCGTCTCGCTGACCATCACCGAAGGCGGCTACTGCATCGACGACAGCACCGGCGAGTTCCGCGCCGACCTGCCGCAGATCCAGCACGACCTGGCCAACCCGCACGTCCCGCAGAGCGTGTTCGGCTTCCTCTGCGAAGCCCTGCGCCGGCGCCGCGAGGCCGGCAGCGGCCCGTTCACCGTGATGTCCTGCGACAACCTCCCGCACAACGGCGACGTCGCCCGCAAGGCCCTGCTGGCCTTCGCCCATCTGCTGAACCACGACCTGGCCCGGTGGATCGACGGCCACGTCAGCTTCCCCAACGCCATGGTCGACCGCATCACCCCAATGACCAGCCCCGCCCACCGTCAGCAGTTGCTCGAACGCCACGGTATCGACGATGCCTGGCCGGTGGTGTGCGAGCCGTTTTTGCAATGGGTGGTGGAAGACCGGTTCGTCGCCGGCCGCCCGGCCTGGGAGCAGGTCGGCGTGCAGTTCACCGACGACGTCACGCCCTATGAAGACATGAAGATCAAGCTGCTCAACGGCAGCCACCTGGCCCTCACCTACCTGGGCTTTCTGCAGGGCTACCGCTTCGTCCACGAGACCCTCGCCGACCCGCTGCTGCACCGCTACATGCGCACCTTCATGGACCAGGACGTAACCCCGCAACTGGCCCCGGTGCCGGGCATCGACCTTGAGCGCTACAAGCACAGCCTCACAGAACGCTTCGCCAACCGTGCCATCGCCGACCAGCTGGAGCGCGTGTGCTCCGACGGCTCGTCGAAATTCCCCAAGTTCATCGTGCCCACCGCCAACCGCCTGATTGCCGACGGCAAGCCCCTGGAGCGCGTGGTCCTGGTGGTGGCCGCCTGGGCCCTGTACCTGCGCGGCGAGGACGAACAGGGCACCCGCTACAGCATCCCCGACCCCCGCGCCGCCGACTGCCAGGCACGGGTGGCGCAGCGCGACGGCCTGGCCGCCCGCGTGCTGGGCGACGAGGCGATCTTCGGCACGGCCATCCCCGCCTCCAAAGCCTTCGTCAGCGCCTTCGAGCGCCTGTACGACAGCTTGCGCGAAGTCGGCGTGAGTGAAACCCTGCGCCAGGTCCTCGGCGACTGACACGGAGGCTTTCGACATGGACGGACTGTTCCTCGGCATCGACTGCGGCACCCAAGGCACCAAGGCCCTGGTGCTGGACGCCGGCAGCGGCCAGGTGCTGGGCCAGGGCAGCGCCGCCCATGCGCCGCCCCAAGGCCGTGACGGCCGGCGCGAGCAGGACCCGACCGATTGGCTGAACGCCCTGGGTGCCGCGGTAGCCTCTGCATTGCAAGAAGCTGGCGTAAATGGCCAGGCGATCCGCGCAGTGGCGGTGTCCGGCCAGCAACACGGCCTGGTGCTGCTCGACGCCCAAGGCCAGGTCCTGCGCCCGGCCAAGCTCTGGTGCGACACCGAGAGCGCGCCCGAGAACGCGGAGTTGCTCGATGCCCTCGGCGGTGCACAAGGCTCGCTCGAACGCCTCGGGCTGGTGATCGCGCCGGGCTATACCGTATCCAAGCTGGTGTGGACCCAGCGCCAACACCCCGAGCTGTTCGCCCGCCTCGCCCATATCCTGCTGCCCCACGACTACCTGAATCACTGGCTGACTGGTCGCATCTGCACGGAGCCCGGCGATGCCTCCGGCACCGGCTATTACGATGTGCGCAGACGGACCTGGGCGCCCGATGTCCTACAGCACATCGAGCCAGGCGAGCGCCTTTTGGCGGCGCTGCCTGAGCTGGTCGAGTCCGGCGATTGCATCGGCACCCTGCGCGAACAGGCCGCCACTGCCCTCGGCCTGAGCCCACGGACATGGGTGGCCACGGGCGGCGGCGACAACATGCTCGGCGCCATCGGCACCGGCAATATCGCCCCCGGCATGATCACCCTGAGCCTCGGCACCTCCGGCACCCTGGCCGCCCATGCCGACCAGCCCCACGTCAGCGCCCTGGGCGAAGTGGCGACCTTCTGCGCCTCCAGCGGCGGCTGGCTGCCGTTGATCTGCACCATGAACCTCACCAGCGCCTGCGCCCTGGTGCGCGACCTGCTGGAACTCGACCTCGACCGCTTCACTGAGCTCGCCACCCAAGCCCCGATCGGCGCCGACGGCCTGCTGTTGCTGCCGTTCTTCGACGGCGAGCGCGTGCCCGCGTTGCCTGAAGCCACGGCCAGCCTGCACGGCATGACCAGCGCCAACCTGACCCGCGCCAACCTCTGCCGCGCCGTGCTCGAAGGCACCTGCTTCAGCCTGCGTCACGGCCTCGACCTGCTGCGCGCCAGCGGCCTGCCAGGCAGCGAAATCCGCCTGGTCGGCGGCGCGGCGAAAAGCCCGCTGTGGCGCCAGACACTGGCCGACCTGCTCGGCCTGCCGGTGGTATGCCCCCAACAGACCGAAGCCGCCGCCCTCGGCGCCGCGATCCAGGCCGCCTGGAGCCTCGGTCGTCAGCTGGGCCAGGGCGACAGCCTCGCAGCCCTGTGCGAGCGCTGCGTCGCCCTCGACGAAAGCACCCGCACCCTGCCCCGCCCGACGCAACAGGCCGAGTACGAGGTCGCCTATCAACGCTACCGGGAGCAACTGCCTGCGCGCTGAGTGCGGGTATCCTTCGCTTATCTATCGTTCTGGAGAACTGCATGTACCTGGTGTGTGGCGAGGCCCTGTTCGATGTCTTCAGCCTGGAAAACAGCAGCCGCAGCAGCGAGCTGGGGTTTACCGCGATTGCCGGCGGCTCGCCGTTCAACGTGGCCGTCGGGCTGCGCCGGCTGGGCGTGGAATCGGCGTTTTTTGGCGGGTTGTCCAGCGACTACCTCGGTGCCCGGCTGCGCCGAGTGCTGGAAGAGGAACGGGTGGACTGCCGCTACGTGGTAACCAGCGCTGCGCCGACCACCTTGGCCATGGTTGGGCTGGATGCCAATGGCTCGGCGCAGTATCAGTTTCGTGGTGAAGGGTGTGCGGATCGGCAGGTGACGCTGGCGCATCTGCCGGAGCTGGATGAGCATGTGCGGAGCATCCATGTGGGTTCGTACACCCTGGTGTTGAAGCCCGTGGCCGATACGCTGATGGCGCTGGTGGAGCGCGAACGGGACCAACGGCTGATCAGCCTTGATCCGAATGTGCGGCTTAACCCGCAGCCGGATGTGGCGCTGTGGCGGCGGCAGGTGGAAGCGTTTGCCGGGCATGCGCATGTGATCAAGGCCAGTGAGGAAGATATCGCCTTGCTCTATCCGGGGCGGGAGACGCGTGATGTGGCGCGAGGCTGGCTGAACGAGCGCTGCCGACTGGTTTTCATCACCCATGGAGCAGACGGTGCCAGCGTGCATTGCGCACATGGTTCATGGCAGCGCCCAGCGGATACCTCGTTGTCGGTATGCGATACCGTCGGCGCCGGTGACACCTTCCAAGCCGCCGTGCTCGCCTACCTCGCACGCCTCGGAGCAGACAGCCCGGCCGGTGTGGCGAAGCTCCCCCATGAAACCATCGATGCAATCCTCGCCTACGCAATCCATGCCGCAGCAATCACCTGCTCCCGAACAGGCCCAAACCTGCCCTTCGACCATGAGCTGCCAGCCAACCCATACGCCGCCCCCCTGTAGGAGCGGCCTTGCGCCGCGAAAGGACCGCAAAGCGGTCCCGGCGATTTCCGCTCCAACCACAATCCCGAATCCAACTGCCCACCATCCAAGACTCTGCTCACTGCCTCACCGCGCTACAAGCCCTTGGCCATTAGCACAACCGCCCTAATCGACCCTACTCACCCAGCGCTCGTATAGTCCCTTCTTGATTACAAAAACCAGGAAAGGACTCCATGGGTCACAAACTTCCCCCCTTCTGCCAATGGCTGGCCATCCTCGCCCTAACCTGCAGCACCCCAGCCCTGGCCGCCCCTGCCTCAGGCGACTACTGGATCATCTACGGCAAAGGCGAACGCCTGCACAACGAGGTCTACGTCGCCGATGCCGCCGGCATCCTGCAAAAGCCCGGCGGCGTGCAATCGGCCCAGGTCATGCAGCTGTTCGAAGACCCGGCCTTCCCGACCCTCGCCGCCTACGAGGTGCAGGTCAAATGCAAACAGCGCCAGATCCGCCTGGACAGCGCCCGGGCGATACGTCGCTTCGACGGCGCCGTGCGTGATGTGAAAACCAACGCCAAAGACTGGGCCGCACCAAAGGACTACTGGCTGCAGCGCACCTTCGCCTTCGTCTGCGCCCCCGACAACCGCGCACGCAACCAGATGCTGTCGATCGGCAAGATGCCGGCGGCGAAGATGGTCGCCACCATCCAGGCCATGTTCATCCAGTTAATCGGCGTCCAGGCCAACAGCCAGGCGGTGCAGGAGCTGGACGACATGCTGGCGAACACCCCACGATGAGCATGCGCCCTCTGCTGGTCCTTGGACTGATGTTGCCTGCGCTGGCCGGCTGCATCCCGACCCTGCCGGAGCTGATGGCGGGTAACCAATGGCAAGGGCGCGACGCCAAGCAGGCCATCGACTTCTTCGGCCCGCCCATGCGCATGGAGCCGTTGCCCGGCGGCGCTGGGGTGCAGTTGGGCTGGTACCGCGATACCACCTATGTGCAAAAGGAGGTGGTCGGCAGCACCGCCGAGATGCAAGGCAACGTGATGGTCCATACCAACTACTGGGACGACGTGGCCCATCCTAGTGGCTGCACGATTCTGATGTCGGTGAACAAGGCGCGACAGATCAATGATTTCTCCACCAAGGGCCGCTGTAACGGCGTGAACCTGGCGCCATAACGGCTAGCCGAAACGCGGCAGTGAACTTGTTGGAGCGGGATCGTGGGAGCGGGCTTGCCCCGCGATAGCGCCCCCAGGCAACCAAGCCCCCAGCCAGATACCCTCCCCCTACTCAGCCCCCCGCCCAACCATCAACCCATGATTCACATCCTGGGCCAACGCCTTGGCCATGCCACTGAGGTAATGCACCGCCGTCAGCAGCGTAGGCAGATGATCCGTCTCCACCATCGCCAGATCACTGATCTTGTGCACCGCACACATCAGCACGGTCGCCTGCTCCACCGCATGGTCCAGCGGATGCCCCGCCACCACGCGGAACAGCGGGTCTTGCACACCTATCTCCCTGCGCCAAACTTAGTACAGACAGTCCGACCGGCGTGGCGATGCTCAACCAATAAACCATTGATGCGATGCTTACCTACACAATCCATGGGGCAATTATCATCTGTTCGCGGTTAGACATAGACCTGCCATTCGCGCACGAACGCTGTATTACGCCTCACCCCGCTTGCGTAACATCGGGTGCCACAGGTCATGGTTATCGAATTGTCGGCTTATGCAGAGCCCCAAAGGTTAATGGGTGGACTTGAGGATACAGCTCGTTACAGGCAAGCAGCGTCGAAGGTATTGAGTTATGAAAAAATCAGATTTAGCCCATTCCTTGTAGTCCATTTCCCAAAGATACTCTCTCCGCTGATTTTCCGTTGCACGCGCCAAAAGTGAGCTCTAGTCTCGGCATGTCGTTGCGATTCAACGACCGGGTTTAGCCGCCCGACATCGTCAGACACCACAGCCGTGCAATGCCGAGTAATCGACATTCTGCGCCTTTATGGCGGCTGTACGTGGGGCACCTTCGGGTGCGCCGGGTGCCTGACGTCCCGGTCGGCTAACCCGCGTACAGCTGCCACCTATTCGTTTAGCCGCGTTTGGTGGTTGCTCCATCACGACAGGAGCCACACCATGCTTAAGATCGTTCCCGATCCTCCTCACAGTTTGCTCACCCTTGAAGATACTCTGATCCAGGCCACTGATTACGCTCTGTGTGCGGAGACAGTTGTGCAACAGGCATTGTTATTACAGCCCAAGTCGCCGGTTTCGATTCTGATGATGGCATCGATGCATGAGATAGAGGCGCTGAAAGCATTGCTTGAGTCTGCGCTGATCCAGTTACAGGTGCCCACTGAACATCGGGCATTGTACTAAGGGACAAGTACACTTAGTCTGAGCTGAACTTATCGCCTAGGAACCAGAAAATATCTATTCCGCGAGCGGAGTTATACAACTGAGCCTTAGGAGCTATCCAGTCTATACAAGACCTGGGAGGGAGTAATGAATGACCTCTGACGATAACAAATTCACTGTAGGAAAAACAATTTTCTACCAAGGTAAAAATCAGACCCACCCCTTGTTCCGCGTCGAAGCAGGTATACCTTGCCAACATGCACGCGAACAAGCTTCGGAACTGATGGGGTGTGCACGCGACTTGTCTATTGATGGCCTGATGGAAGACAAACCGCAGATGATATGGGCCTCGTATTACCTGTGCGCTTTGGCTAAGGCTCTAATGGATGACGCCGAGTTGGGTATGACAAACTGGAAATAATGCCCTTCGGTTTACGGAGCGCCTTCAGAGCTGAACCTGATATCTGATCCTGAAGGCGTCCCATCAAACAAATCATTCAAACTTACCGCCCTATTTCTCGTGGACCTAGTTATAGATACTGACATAAAATCCGTTGCATTAGCTGATGCGACTGCCCCGACAGATTTTTAATGGCCTGCCCAAAAACTTTTCGAACGATAAGCGAATAAAAAAGGCGAAAAAGCAAGACTTCCCGATTATTGCCAAGCACGCCCACACTGCATTCAATGCACTGAGCTTTTCACACAGGTATTTTCGCACACCGAAAGAAAAACCAACTTCCTTCTACAGAGTGCCCTGAGTCCTACCGCTGCCGCTCACTAACAGATGATAAATTCAGAGAGCGTAGACAACTCCAAACTATTGCTGAAGATATGAAAACCCACCACTAAACTGGCATTCAAAAAATCTACACTTCTGACCCTTACCAGCAACATCACAGCGCAAAAACTATAGCTCACACTAACTCGACCCCAAAAATAGAACGGACAAATCATGCTTGAATATTTGTAAATAGCATTCTACAATCAACCAAAGCAACAGCTCCAAACAAGCTCAGGAAGACTAAAGCATGAACATTGAGGTACTAGTCACATCAGCACTCTCCAACGCAGCAGCAATAGCCATAGCCGCGATAATCATAAAGACCTGGTTAAAAACCGCAATAAAAACAAAAATAGAACACAGTTACAATGCAAAGCTTGAGGAAATAAAAACAATAAACACCATGGAAGTTGAAGCACTTAAGAAAACACTAAGTGAAGCCCAAGCCAAACAAATTGAAATTTTCAAGAGGGAGTTACTAATCAAAGACAAATCTGCAAAAATCGCTGAGCTTTTCGCAGAATGGTATAGCCATCCAGAAAATCAAAAAGACTTAAATAGGTTAACCCTGGAGGCTTTTCTTTGGCTACCCGATGATGTTTGCCAACGATTATCGGACGTACTAGCCCATCAAAATAACGCCCCAGATGCAAGGCGAGTATTATTGGACGTGCGTCGAGTTTTATTAGGAACTACAAGCCTAAACGAAAACCAGATAATAATTTTCAGCCAAGAAACTCGAAAGAAAATTACTGAAAAAGCCTTATTGGAAAAGAAAACCGATAAAACAAATATCTAATTGCGCAGATAGAACTTCAATAAACAAATTCAGCCGTTTGACGGCCAGCTATGAACTTACAGCTCCAGTCCTCTCATCGAGCAAACTCTAACCGACAAAGATCAATATAAACCGATATTTTTTCAGGAGCAAGATTAACCGAACAATATAAATAAAAAACCACCAAGAGAGCATACCAGACCATAAAGGTCTGGTGCTAACTCTCAAAAAATCAAATTATCACTAGCTCGCGCTAGCTTTGGTTTTTTCATGTTCAATTTTAGCCCAAGCCTCATACTCTTTAACATCATAGCGCGCAGATTTCATAAGAGCTGACGAGGCTCCCAAAGCCTTAGAGAACTCGTCCTCATTGCCCAAGATCTGGTCAACATTTGCCATCGATGAGACAGAGTTCAAAATAACAGTGCGGGAGGTTTGAACTACTTCTGATACTTCCCTCACATGCATATTGATTCCTCCTTCAGCCAGACCAAAAGTATCTACTGCCTTGCTAGGAAGTCGCTTGCACCAAAAGCCAAAAGAAACCATATCACAAGGAGTATCTGAGTTTGAGTGAACCTTATAGCCGTAGGTTTTAAGCATTTTTGAATCGTGCGCTGGCGCATGATCAGTTAATGCACTCAACACCCATTTCCCGATACCAGCGCTAATTAAATTTGAATAGGACAAGCCATCGACATTTTCAATAACTATCTTCTTGCCATTTAAGGCTGACGCATTCACCAAGCCCAACTCTGCGAACTTTTCATAGATAGCATTATCAACGCCAAAGACCTCCTCCATAACTTCCACAAACCTTCTGAAGGTATCAGAATGGACCATGTCTTTGTTTGTGCGAGTTGTAATGAAAAACAACCAATCCTCTGATCGACGATCAGCTTGATATCGAAGGAGCTGATAAAGAGCCTTATAATAGTTCGGTTGTCGATCCTGAGGCGGTGCTTCAAGGAAACTTCCGCATAAATCAATATTCACAACATCATACGTTGAAGACTGAGCGATTAGCTGCTGATAGGCAATCGATTGTTTATTTGCGAGCTGTTCCAAATGATCAGGATAAACATCAGAGGCTGGATCGATATACTCAAGCCCCCGTAGCTCATTAATAGATATCAACTGATCAGTGATAGACTCACGATCTTCCTGAGGAATAAAGTTAAGCCCCTTGAACTTAATTTTAACCTTCATTCCTGAGCAGACCGAATACAATGATCGAACATCTAGCAAGTCTGCACCGGGCAAACTAAGATACTCTAGTGCCCTCCCCCTACCCTCCTCGCCAATCCCAAGCGACTTAACCAAACTTGCTGCAAAATAATTCCATTGGTTAGTTCTAATATACTGCTTTCTTGGTTTATGCCATGGCAAGAATTTTGTTTTTAGAACTACTTTGGCATGCTCTACATTCTCATACCCTAGATCAACGTCCAAGTCGTCATCCATGAGAGTCATTTCTTAGCCTCAAGCAAAAAGATATCGCTAATCGCTTTTACCAGTTTTTCAACCTCCAAAGAAGAAAGACTGGATAAAAGGCCATACGACTCCAAAATTCGCGCCACTGCAGCAAGCTTCGTAGAATGGAGATCATATCGAGAGCGTTCCAGCTTACTGGAACTCTTCCGAACTTCGATAACTTTATCTTTAGCAATATATACAGTAGACGGCGGATCCAACAAAGAAGGAGACTCATTGCTGGCCAAAAACTTAACTTGAGATATCGTTTCAAATGAAAGGCTAATACTTTCAATAGCAGACAAAACTTCCGCAAACCTCTCCGCATGTTTCTGGTCCGCGCCTTCCTTATTCAAGGATTTATGCTTACTCATAAACTGACGAAGGGCGTTATGTAACCATTTCTTTAAATATTGATAGTGCGGATGAGCAATGTTGAATGACTCTCTATCAATATTTAGCGCAGAATCCAACCCTTTAATAGCGAAAACTTCGCCAGTCAATTGCCTTAAGCGAGTCTGCTCCGATATTTGATACTCCATGAAACTCGCATCAAAAAGCGTACCATTTGCCCCATTTATTCGTATAAGACTACCGTTATGCTCAAGAGGAACAACTTTTGGCGACCATAGCATATAGTACTCAAAATATAGCTCGCCTCCACGATAAGCTTCAGGCACACTATTCAACGCTGGTGAGGCCTTACCTACAAACATAAGCTGACGATCTGTGGAAAACTTGGAGGCCGCAATAGCAATTGGCCTGCGCAGCTCTATATCATCAACTAAAACAGAAAACGGAAGCTCCGACAGTCTTTCTTCCGCTTTCAGCCCAAGAGTCTGACTTAGACTTTTCCCCTCTAAAATCTCAACCTTCTCTGCTACACTACCCCGCCCACCATTACTAACCAGGTATACATCCACTGGATCAGAGGAGGTAACCGAAAACGGATGCTTATCAATATAGTCAAGAGGCACAGATAAGCTTATAGACCAGATCATTCTCAAGTATGAATCTAAACTTTCCTTGAGCTTTACATTTCCGCGCTTGGAATCTGCGGTCAAACCAGAAACAGCCGAAACTAATTTTTTGAATTTCGAAAGTGGTGTATCAGTAGAATCCCAAGGAAGTCTGGCTGTGGTAAGGAGTTTACTAACATTTTCGGGATCAATTTCCCCAATATGGAAATCTGGCTCCCTAGGAATATCTTTTAACTCATCATCCAGCTCGATATCATCTTCACTTTGCTCGATCTCACCTGATTCAATTTTCCGACCGTATTGAACACCAGCCCATAGAATTCTAGACTGCAAGCTCTCTCGAACAAAAGGACGAACATTAAGCAAGGTTATCTCTGTCCCTGAGGAGTCTACGTCTTCCGCTGGAACATATGTTATCTCGGCCTTACCGGTTACATAAGTTTCCTCATCCACATCAGCAACAACCTCTGCCTGCGGACGCAACAAGATATCACACACCAACCTTTTATTATCCCCTTTCGTCTTAGAGACAATAACCATGTGGTGTGTGAGTTGAGACACGGAAAAAAGGCCTATTCCGAGCTTACCAATTAACGGACGGAGCCCTGGGCTTAAAAACTTATCACCATTTGAGGTAACATTATGAGACTTCCCCCCTGAAGTGCGTTTTAGGCTACCACCAATATTGCAAATTATGTGAGCAAGTGTGTCGCCGTCTAAACCATGCCCATTATCACGAATAACGATCTTTGAAAACCGCGGCGCATCAGTATAAATTCTAACTTCAGTCGCATCGGCATCATAAGCATTAGCTATAAGCTCACGCAGAGCTGAAGCCGGCTCTCTATAAATGCCATCGGTTATTCGAGCAAAAACCCGTTGATTTGTTTTTAATACTGCAGAAACGGGAGCGTCATAAAAACGAACTCCTCGCAACTGACCAGCTAACGCTTCTTCGTCCCGATTTTGCTCATGACCTAGATTCGAGCTATCCATATGCGCTCCTACTTACAGTATCTGTTCCATTACTGATTTAGCGATTTTCTCTGCCACAGGCGGAGGCACAGCATTCGAAACTTGACGAACCTGCTCACTTAGATTGCCTAAAAGAACATACGATTTCGGAAAGCCTTGCAGCTGTAGCGCTTCATATATACTAACTCTACGCGTACCGTCAGGGTGAACGTGAATTTCCCTATTTCCATACGCGACAGTTCTGCTAGGCTTCCACCAATCAAGTTTTATAAACGATCTTCCTCCGGCAGGCATATCACCATTGACGAATCTTTTTGACCGAGGAGTCATGGTCCAATGATTGGGATGATATGGTATCTCCGATGGTAATATATTATTTTTATAAAAAGCTGGAGTTGGAAGCCCAGAAATAACATCCGCAACCACTTTCTCAGACAAACTTGAGGGCTCCGGAAAACTAAACTGTGAAATGTTCAAGCTTTTGTGTATACCAACAATAAATAGTCTGCGACGAGACTGGGCAACTTGAAACAATCTGGAGTTTAGTTCTTTTTCAAATATATGAAAATTCTCAGAAAGCTTTAGTCTAAGCTCAGATAGCAGATCAGCATTTTTTTTAGCTTTTATCTCAGGAACATTCTCAAATACAAAAAACTTAATACCAAATTCACTTGAAAATAGATTCACAATCTCAGCATATCTAAATACAAGCTTGTTGCGAGGATCGTCTTGACTCCGTGCCGTATTTCCGCGTGAAAAACCTTGACAAGGCGGCCCCCCAATGAGTCCCGCAAAATTAGAGTTCTCTCCACAAGCCGATCGCACCTTGTCGCACAGACCTCTAGGCGATGTTTCAAGCAAGTCTATTACATGCCCCAGTTCACCAGCATGGTTGTTGTTGTAACTTTTTACGGCAGCTTTATCAAAATCTGCAGCAAAACAAACATCAAAACCGGCCTGAGAGAATCCGAGGTCTAATCCACCGGCTCCGCAGAAAAGGCTAATAAGCTTGGGTTTAGGATTTGAAGAGCCCGGCTGGCTATTCAGAACAGAATTGGGAACCATGAAAATTAATAACCGGTAAATCTCAGAATTTTACCATTTTTTGAGGCTTTCGACCTACCTGTTTTCCATTTCATATATTGTCCCGAGCACAAAAAAGCCCAGTCGTTTCCGACTGGGCTTTTTCGTTTCAATAATGGTCGGGACGGAGTGATTCGAACACTCGACCCCTTGCACCCCATGCAAGTGCGCTACCGGGCTGCGCTACGCCCCGACAA
>Ga0268257_1002417_pt1 | contig 13458 bp, 12 predicted proteins | sample AgamicAtPrz_FD_200249 | JGI IMG/M metagenome (GOLD analysis project Ga0268257, IMG submission 200249) | Agave microbial communities from Guanajuato, Mexico - At.P.rz (v2) (version 3) | ecosystem: Host-associated > Plants > Phyllosphere > Phylloplane/Leaf | place: Guanajuato, Mexico | collected...
CCGTTCGCTTCCTGCCGCCGCTGATCATCAGCGAAGCGGAAATCGATCTGGTGGGACAGATTCTCTACCAGGCGGCGCAGGGCGTTCAGAGCGGCGCTATCGCGAACTGATGCGGGTACGTCTGGCACAAAGTGTTGGTCGCGGCAGGCCGCACGGCCATGCGTCGCTAACCTGCCGCGTCGCGCCTTTAGTGGCGGCTGCTCGGCGCCGGCATGGCCAAGAGCTGCTTTTCCTGGTTCCAGTCGAACGGCTCGTCGTTCTCTTCGGCGTAGAAGCGGCGCTCGTCGAGTTGCTGGTACAGCTCGATTTCCTCGTCCGGCATGAAGTGCAGGCAGTCGCCACCGAAGAACCACAGCAGGTCGCGTGGTACCAGGTGGGCGATCTGTGGGTAGCGCTGGAAGATCTGGCTGATCAGTTCCTGGCCCAGGTACTGGCTGCGCTCCATGTCCGCCGGCAGCTCGGCGAGCAACTCGTCGTAGCGCTCGAGAAAGTTGGCATGGCTGGCATCGAGAATCTGCTCGGCTTCACCCAGGGCGACCAGGATGGTGCGCAGGTGGTTGAGCAGGACGATGTGATGGTCGAGATGGGGATTGGCCATGTCCGGTGTTCCTGAAAGTAAAACGGGCGCCGGAGTATAAGGTCCATGGCGCCCGCTGTCGTCTCTGCCTTGCGATTACCGCACCTTGCCGTCGCTGGGCAGCAGCTCCTCCTTGCTGAAGTCGTCGACGTCGATCACCACCCGGCGGGCCTGCTCGGCGCGCTGTAGCTGCTGACCTTCCTCGGCGCTGAGCACGCCGACGGCGACCGCCGTCTCGATCTCGTTCTGCCCGGGCGTTTCACACACCTGGCCAGCCTTGACGGCCTTGTGCAGCTTCTTCTGCAGCGGCGCGGTTTCCTGCAGCAGGTTGAAGGCGTGTTGCAGAGCGCCGACCGGATCTTCGGTCGAGGTGGGGCGGAAGCAGCCTTCCAGTACGGCTTCCAGTGCCGGATTGCCAGCATTCTGGCCGATGATCGCCGCGACTTGCGCGTCCAGATGATCGTCCGGGCCCTGGTGACGACGACCGAAGGGGAATACCAGTACGCGCAAGGCGCTGCCCAGCAGGCGGTTGGGGAAGTTGCTGAGCAGCGCGTCGATAGCGGTTTCGGCCTTGCCCAGGCTTTCTTCCAGCGCCCAGTGCAGCAACGGGCGCACGTGCTCCGGGTAATCCTGATCGTGGTAGCGTTTGAGCGCCGCGGAAGCCAGATACAGATGGCTGAGCACGTCGCCCAGGCGGGCCGACAGGCGCTCGCGACGCTTCAGCTCGCCGCCCAAGAGCATCATGCTCAGGTCGGCGAGCATGGCGAAGGCCGCGCTCAGGCGATTGAGGGCGCGGAAGTAGGGGCGGCTGATACGGTCACCCGGCACCTTGCCGAGCAGGCCCAGGCTGAGGCTCAGGATCAGCGTACTGGCGGCATTGCTGACGGCGAAGCCGATGTGCTGCATCAGCAGATCGTCGAACTCCAGCAGCGCCTGGTCGCGGTCCTCGCGGCCGGCCAGGGCCATTTCCTTGAGCACGTAGGGATGGCAACGGATGGCGCCTTGGCCGAAGATCATCAGGTTGCGCGAGAGGATGTTGGCGCCCTCGACGGTGATGAAGATCGGCGCGCCTTGCCAGGAACGGCCCAGGTAGTTGCTTGGGCCCATGATGATGCCCTTGCCGCCGTGCACGTCCATGGCGTGGGTGATGCATTCGCGACCACGCTCGGTGAGGTGATACTTGAGGATGGCCGACAAAACCGACGGCTTCTCGCCCAGGTCGACTGCATTGGCGGTGAGGATGCGTGCGCTGTCCATCAGCCAGGCATTGCCGCCGATGCGCGCCAGGGCTTCCTGAATGCCCTCGAAGGCCGACAGTGGCACGTTGAACTGCTCGCGTACCTGGCTGTACTGGCCGGTGACCAGACTGGTGAACTTGGCGGCGCCGGTGCCGACCGCCGGCAGGGAGATCGAGCGGCCGACCGACAGGCAGTTCATCAGCATCATCCAGCCCTTGCCGAGGTAGTCCGGCCCGCCGATCAGGTAATCGAGTGGAATGAACACGTCCTTGCCGGAGTTCGGGCCGTTCATGAAGGCCGCCCCTAGCGGCACGTGGCGACGACCGATGTTCACGCCGGGGGTGTCAGTGGGGATCAGCGCCAGGCTGATGCCGAGCTCTTCCTTGTCGCCAAGCAGGTGCTCCGGGTCATAGGCCTTGAAGGCCACGCCCAGCAGGGTCGCTACCGGGCCGAGGGTGATGTAGCGCTTTTCCCAGTTCAGGCGCAGGCCGATGACTTCTTCACCGTTCCACTGGCCTTTGCATATCACCCCGCTGTCGGGCATGGCGCCGGCATCGGAGCCGGCCAGCGGGCCGGTCAGGGCGAAGCAGGGGATGTCTTCGCCGCGCGCCAGACGGGGCAGGTAATGGTTGCGCTGTTCTTCGGTGCCGTAATGCAGCAGCAGCTCGGCCGGGCCCAGGGAGTTGGGCACCATCACGGTGGAGGCCAGGTCGCCGCTGCGGGTCGCCAGCTTCATCGCCACCTGCGAGTGGGCGTACGCCGAAAAGCCCTTGCCGCCGTACTCCTTGGGAATGATCAGGGCGAAGAAACCGTGCCGCTTGATGTGTTCCCAGGCTTCGGGCGGCAGGTCCATGCGCTGGCCGATCTGCCACTCGCTGACCATGGCGCACAGCTCTTCGGTCGGGCCGTCGATAAAGGCCTGTTCTTCTTCGGTCAGCCGGGCTTTCGGGTAAGCCAGCAGCTTGTCCCAGTCGGGGCGGCCGCTGAACAGCTCGCCGTCCCACCAGACGGTGCCGGCATCGATGGCATCCTTCTCGGTCTTGGACATCGGCGGCAGCACCTTCTGGAACCAGGCGAACAGCGGCTTGGTGAAGTGCTTGCGGCGCAGCTCCGGCAGCGCCAGTGGAATGGCGACCGCCAGCCACAGCAGCCAGAAGATCACCAGCAGCCAGCCCGGTGCGTGGCTGTAGGCGCCCATTATCAACAGATAGGCGGCAACGATTGCCAGGGCGGGCAGGGGAGCCGTGCGGCGGTGGGCCAGATAGGCCGTACCGATGACCAGAACGAGCAACCAGACAGCGAGCATGCAGAATCCTCCGTGATGGCGACAGCAGAACGGCAAGCGCCGCCATAATCGTAGTCGGCTTGGGTAGAAGCTGCCGACAGGGGCGTAACAGGGCGCTTCTTGCACGAGTGCGGCCGGTCACGTTCCGATAGTGACCCCACGCCAGGCAGGCGAGTTCGGATAACAAATTGTCTGTGCGGATGACCTGTTGGTCAGGTGCCCAATGGTGCCGACTTCCCGCGCTATGAACCCGGTCGATAGCCAACATTATTGCTGCCGCCTTCCTTCTTGGCGGCACAATGGTAGGGTTGTCACCCTCCTGGAAGGCAGGACTCTGATAAGGACGATGGATGATGCTGAAAATTTGGGGCCGCAAGAATTCCAGCAACGTACGCAAAGCACTGTGGTGCGCTGAAGAGGCCGGCGTCGCCTACGAGCGGCTCGAGGCCGGTGGCGCCTTCGGCGTAGTCGACCAGCCCGAATACCTGGCGCGCAATCCCAACGGCCGCGTGCCGATGATCGAAGACGGCAATCTGGTGCTGTGGGAATCCAACGCCATCGTGCGTTACCTGGCCGCGGCCTATGCGCCGGGCAGCCTTTACCCTGAACATCCTGCCAGCCGCGCGTGTGGCGACAAATGGATGGACTGGACGACCTCCAGCTTCGCCGGTGAGTTTCGCGATCTGTTCTGGGGTACCTTGCGTACCCCGGTCGATCAGCGCAATGAAGCGCTGATCGAAGCGGCCCGGCAACGCTGCATTGACCTGCTGGAGCTACCCGAAAAAGCCTTGGGCGAGCAGCCTTATCTGTCCGGCGAGCACTTCGCCATGGGCGATATCCCGCTGGGCAGTTTCATCTATGCCTGGTTCGAAATGCCCATCGAGCGACCGCCGCAGCCCAACCTCCAGGCCTGGTACGCGCGCTTGTGCGAGCGGCCGGCTTATCAGTGCGCGGTAATGACCGACCTGACCTGAGGGCAATTGCGTTGCAATGTTTGCACGGCATTCCCCTCTAAACCCTGTCTTTTTAATGGGTGCATATCCTTTATGAGTACTGCTCTGTCGATCCGACAGCTGACCAAGACCTATGGCAACGGCTTCACCGCCCTGCATGGTCTGGATCTCGACGTCGCCGAGGGCGACTTCTTCGCCTTGCTGGGGCCAAACGGCGCCGGCAAATCCACCACTATCGGCATTCTTTCCACCCTGGTGAACAAGTCCAGCGGCACGGTGAACGTGTTCGGCCACGATTTGGATGCCCAGCCCGCCGCGCTCAAGCGCTGCATCGGCGTGGTGCCCCAGGAATTCAACTTCAACCAGTTCGAGAAGGTTTTCGACATCGTCGTGACCCAGGCTGGCTACTACGGCATTCCGGCGCGCCTGGCCAAGGAGCGCGCCGAGCAATATCTCACTCAGCTGGGATTATGGGAAAAGCGCGGCGTAGCGTCGCGGGAGCTGTCCGGCGGCATGAAGCGCCGGCTGATGATCGCCCGGGCGCTGGTGCACCAGCCGCGCCTGTTGATTCTCGACGAGCCGACCGCGGGTGTCGACATCGAGTTGCGCCGCTCGATGTGGAGCTTTCTCACCGACCTCAACAAGCAGGGCATCACCATCATTCTCACCACCCATTACCTGGAGGAGGCCGAGCAGCTGTGCCGCAACATCGGCATCATCGACCATGGGCGGATCGTCGAGAACACCAGCATGAAGGCGCTGCTCGGCAAGCTGCACGTCGAGACCTTCCTGCTCGATCTCAAGCACGACATAGCCGCAGTTCCCGCGCTTGCCGGTTACCCCGCCAAGCTGGTCGACCGTCACACCCTCGAGGTGCAGGTCGACAAGAGCCAGGGCGTCACCGACCTGTTCCGCCAGCTGGCAGCGCACGAGATCGAGGTGCTGAGCCTGCGTAACAAGAGCAACCGCCTGGAGGAGCTGTTCGTGTCCCTGGTCGAGAAGAACCTGTCGAAGGTGGCTGTATGATGCACGAGCAGTCCGAGTTCAGCGCCAACCTGGTGGCCTTGCGCACCATCGTCTACCGCGAAGTGCGCCGCTTCATGCGCATCTGGCCGCAGACCCTGCTGCCACCGGCGATCACCATGGTTCTGTACTTCGTGATCTTCGGCAACCTGATCGGCCGGCAGATCGGCGACATGGGCGGCTTCACCTACATGGAGTACATCGTGCCGGGGCTGATCATGATGTCGGTGATCACCAACAGCTACGGCAACGTGGTGTCGAGCTTCTTCGGCAGCAAGTTCCAGCGCTCGGTCGAAGAGCTGATGGTCTCGCCGGTCTCGCCGCACACCGTCCTTATCGGCTACGTCACCGGCGGCGTGCTACGCGGCCTGGCGGTCGGCATCATCGTCACCATCCTGTCGCTGTTCTTCACCCACCTGCAGGTGCACCACCTGGGCCTGACCGTGCTGGTGGTGCTTTTGACGGCGACGATTTTCTCCCTGGGTGGCTTCGTCAACGCGGTGTTCGCGCGCAACTTCGACGATATCTCGATCATCCCGACCTTCGTGCTGACGCCGCTGACCTACCTGGGCGGGGTGTTCTACTCGATCAGCCTGCTGCCACCTTTCTGGCAGACGGTGTCGATGGCCAACCCGGTGCTGCACATGGTCAACGCCTTCCGCTACGGCATTCTCGGCGTGTCGGATATCCGTATCGGCATCGCCATCGGTTTCATGCTGGTCGCCACGGCAGTGCTCTACGTGGTGTGCGTGCGTCTGCTGGTCAGCGGCCGCGGGATGCGTCAGTAAGCGGTCTGTCGCGGCAGGCTGTGGGCGAACCCTACAGCCAGCCGTAATGGCGGAAGCTGGCGTACAGCCCGGCGCAGCCGACGCCAATCACGCCAAGTACGGCAAAGTAACCGTAGTGCCAGTCCAGCTCCGGCATGTAGTGAAAGTTCATGCCGTAAACCCCGGCTACCGCGGTTGGAAAGGCCAGAATCGCCGCCCACGCGGCGAACTTGCGCTGCACCACGCTTTGCCGGGATGACTCCAGCAGCAGGCCGACTTCGATTGCGTGATCGGCCATTTCCCGCAGATTGGTCAGGTCCTCGAGCAGGCGATTGACGTGAATCGCCACGTCGCGAAAGTACGGGCGCATGTTCTTGTCGATGAAGGGAAAGTCCAGGTGCTGCAGCTCCTGGCAGATCTCCGCCAGCGGACCGATATTGCGGCGTAGGCGCAACAGGTCGCGGCGCAGCTGCTGAATACGCACCACCTCGCCGTGGGTCATGGCGCATTCGAGTACCGTCTGCTCGAGCTGCTCCAACTCGGCGTAGTAAGTGTCCATCAGCGGTCGGTAATTTTCGATGATGAAGCTGATCAGCGCGTAGAGCACGAAGTCCTCGCCGTGCTCGAGCAGCAGCGGCCGTGCTTCGCAGCGCTGGCGCACTTTGGAATAGGGCGCCGATTCTCCGTAGCGGGCACTGATCACGTAGCCCTTGCCAGCGAACAGCTGGGTTTCCACGAAGGTCAGTTCACCGCCGACCTGCACTGGTGAATAGAGCACCAGAAACAGTGCATCGCCGAAGATTTCCAGCTTGGGGCGAGTATGCCGCTGCAGGGCATCTTCCAGGGCCAGCTCGTGCAGATTGAACTGGCGCTGCAAATTGCCGAGTTCCTGGCTGCCGGGGTCATGCAGGCCGATCCACACGAAGTGCTCGGGCTTGGCAGCCCATTCCCGACCTTCATCGAGATGAATATCGCTGACCTTGCGGCCTTTGCTGTAAACCGCTGCTGCGACCACTTCGCCCATGGTATGCCCCACGCCAGATTGGTGGTCGCAGCTTACCTGCTTATTTCGCCACGCTCAGCAGCCGCGTGAGCGGCTTTTTTATGGCTGGCGTTACAGCGAATGCTGCTTGTCCAGTTCGATGGCCTTGTCGAGGGTTTCCAGCAGAGCGGCACGTACCTTGAGCTTGGTCTTGCGATGGGCGCTCATGTTGATCTTCTTGAACTGCGCCGCCATGGCCTGGGCGGTAGCCACCAATTGCTCGGCCGGCACCACCTTGTCGAGGAAACCGGCGTCGATGGCGCTCTGCGGGTCGAACATCTCGCCGTTGATCACCGAGCGGTGGAAGGCGGATTTGCGCAGGCGGTCGCGGGCCAGCTCGATGCCGACGTGGTGCATGGTCATGCCGATCTGCACCTCGTTTAGGCCGATTGTGAACGGGCCTTCGACGCCAATCCGGTAATCGCTGGAGAGCAGCAGGAAGGCGCCCTTGGCCACCGCGTGGCCGGGGCAGGCGGCGATGATCGGATAAGGATGGGCGAGCATGCGTCGGGCCAGGGTCGAGCCGGCAGCGACCAGATCGATGGCGTTCTGCGGGCCGGAAGTCATCACCTTGAGGTCATAGCCACCGGAGAGAATACCCGGCTGCCCGGTAAGGATGACGATGGCCTTGTCCTGGGTCGCCCGGTCCAGGGCCGCGTTGAAAGCCTCTATGACCGCCGGCGAGATGGCATTGACCTTGCCGTTGTTGAGCGTCAGCGTGGCGATGCCGTCATCGAGTTGGTAGCTGATCAGGTCGCTCATGGTCGACTCCTTGTTGTGAAAGTGCGGCTGACGTTACCCATCCGCCATGCTCCGGTAAAGCACGAAGGGTGACCGTAGAGTCAGTCTGACTGACATCGAGGGTGTGGCGGCGCGGTCGGCTCTCCTGTCAGGTCGATGATGGATGGGACGGATCACCACTACCGGCTTTTCTCTGGTGGCCTCGCCAGCACATAGGCGCCTTGGCTCGCACTGCGTGATGACGCTTACGTCCCCCAATCTCTCGTAATGGCTTAAGCGCATGAATCTTTTGAAAAAAGTTTTGCGTTTGGAAGAGCCTTCGATTACATTAGCGCGCCTCGACAGACAGCACGTCTGGCGAGATCCGGTGAAGTGTCCGAGCGGTTGAAGGAGCACGCCTGGAAAGTGTGTATACGGGAAACCGTATCAAGGGTTCGAATCCCTTCTTCACCGCCACTTTCGATTTAACGCAAACCCCCGTCATTCCTAGTGAAGCGGGGGTTTTGTGTTTCTGGCGTTCAGGTTTTGGAATGTCTGGGCTAAAACGGCAGTTTCGCAGCCCACGATCCATCGTTAGCTGCTCGCAGGCACATCAGCTTACAAACCGCCTCGCCGCCATTTGCGAACTATCCGCAACCGAGGGAGTCAGCTCAGGTCGCGCCTATAAAACCTATAGAGGCGATCAAGCTGGAGTTCAGATGTCGCAATCCCTGTTTCTACGCCCCGCGCGGCGCTTGTACGGCAAGCTGAGCGCTCGTCAACGCCGTGGTGCATTGGCTGTCTGCATGGCGGCTTCCTTCGCGACCGCCCTGGCGGCGTTCGTGATGCAGCCACCCGAGATCGAAGACCTTTCCGAAGAGCGCAGCCTGGAGCTGCCCGGTCTCCTGACACAGTGGCAGGAGGGCGATGTGATCGTTCTTCTGCGCCATCTGGAGCGTTGCGACAAGGAAGATTATCCCTGCCTGGAGGGAACGGAGGGCATTACCTCCCGATCACTCCCGGTTGGTGGTTGGCTGGCTGATGGCTTCGGGCAACTGGGCCTGAGCAGAACCGACGTCTACAACAGCCCGCTCACCCGCACGGCCCAGACCGAGTCGCTGGTGTTCAACGATGTGGGTATGGACGAAGACTGGCTGTATCGGTGCAAAGAACGGATGCTCGACGATGCGCTCGAGCATAAGGTGCCGGGCAAGAACATGGTTCTGGTCACCCACAGCAGCTGTATCTCAGCGTTCGAGAAATCTCTGGGTTATGACAGCGACACGCCGGAATACGGGACCGCGCTGTTTTTCAGCAAACCGGATGATTCCGACTCGCTGCAGGCGATCGGTTTTCTCGACGCCGATGACTGGAAGAGTGCGCTTAATGATCAGGCTCAGCGCCAGCGAGGCTGAGCCCACAGAGCAATCAGGCCGTCGCTTGCATGGCAGGCGACGGCCTCGTCGTATTTCGCTGGTGCTGTTAATGGGCAATCGATCACGACTGCGTGGCTGAGCCGATTGTTCGTGTCCCTCTGCTCGTGTATCGTCCGCGGCCTTTGATGGGCGACCTGCGCCCGTCTGGTTTCACCGTTTCAGCTCCCTCGCCCTACAAAATCAAAAACCAGAGCCGCCCCGGCTTTCGAGGTTTTTGGGCTATGGCGTCCGCGTTTTCTGCACGGCGTCTTTCCCTGAAGCATTTCCCACTCGGCCAAGCATCATTTGGCGTCGAGCGGCGTGGTTTGCGCAGCCTGTAACGGTCACAGCATTCTTTTTCCGATGCGCTCAAGGGCGTCACCGCTTCGAGGTTTTTATGTCGCAACTGCTTGGCATGGCGCTGGGGCCCTTGCTCGGTCTTTTCATCATCAGTATCGGTAACGGCTTCATTTCTTCGCTTACCACGTTGCGTCTGGATGCGGCCGGGGTGTCGGCGACGGTGATCGGTATCGTGTCAGCGTCCTACTTCATCGGCTTGACCCTGGGGGCGCTGTTCAACGACCGCTTGATCCAGCGCATCGGCCATATCCGCGCCTACAGCAGTTTCGCCTCCCTGACGGCGGTGAGCGTGCTGCTGCAAGGACTGTTCTTCGATCCCTGGGCCTGGTTCGTTTTCCGCCTGATCGCCGGCTGGTCGATTCTCGGTGTGTTCCTAGTGGTGGAAAGCTGGATGCTCCTGGCGGGCGACCCGAAGGTGCGCGGCCGTCTGCTGGCGCTTTACATGATGGCGCTGTACGGCTCCGGCATGCTTGGCCAGCTGCAGCTGGGGGCCATCGATGCCTGGGGTGAGACCGCGCCGTTCATGGTGGCAGGGCTCCTGGCTTCGTTGTCGGTGCTACCCATGGGCATCATTCCGCGGGTCACGCCGCTGGTGGAAAAGGTCGAGCCGCTGTTGCCCCATCAGTTGATCCGCATGACCCCGACCGGGGTGATTGGCTGCTTCGGCTCCGGCATCGCCATTGCGGCGGTCTATTCGCTGCTGCCGCTGTACCTGCAGCGCGTCGGCATGAGCGTCAACGAGGTCGGGCAGATGATGGCCAGCGTGATTCTCGGCGCCATGCTGCTGCAATACCCGGTGGGGCGCTGGTCTGACCAGCATGATCGGCAGAGCGTGCTGATCGTGCTGAGCCTGTTCTGCCTGCTGATCTCTCTGGCAATCATGATCCTGCCGTCCTCGCCGCTGCTGCTCATGGTGTTGCTGTTCCTGCTCGGCGGCGGGGTGTTCGCCGTCTACCCGGTGGCTGTCAGCCATGCCGCTGACCGGGCGCCGGCTGGCGCGCTGGTGCGCATGGTGCAGGGGCTGCTGCTGATCAACTCCCTGGGTTCGGCGATCAGCCCGCTGATGATTTCGCCGCTGATGGAGCACGACGGCGACGCCGGTTTGTTCCTGGCCTTCAGTCTACTCAACGGTTGCCTGGTGCTGTTGTTCTTCTGGCGTCGCAAGCTGCGCCCGGCGCCGCAGCCTGTGGCACCATTCGAGCCGGCGACGCCCGCCTCGATGGTGGGTGCGGAGCTGCGGGTGACCGAGGATCTAGTCCAGGGCGCGCTGGAGCACGAGCGCCAGGAAGATCTTTCCGATGTGGTGCCTGGCGTCGAAGTGGCCGAGCCGCTGGTCGATGCCAACATGAATGCGCGGCAGTGCGAGGGCGGGCTGCAGGCCTGAGGGGAAGGGCGTTATGAGGTGGGATATTTTCTGCCGCGTCGTCGATAACTACGGCGATATCGGTGTGACCTGGCGCCTGGCGCGGCAGCTGGTGGCCGAGCAGGGCGCCAAAGTGCGCCTGTGGGTCGATGACCTGGCAGCGCTGGCGCGTATCTGCCCGCAGGCCGATGTTGATTCCGATTGTCAGCTCCTGAGCGGGGTCGAGGTGCGTTACTGGGCGCAGGCCTGGCAGGCGGTCGAGCCAGCCGATGTGGTGATCGAAGCCTTCGCCTGCGAGCTGCCCACCGAGTATGTGGCGGCGATGGCGGCGCGTGAAGCACCGGTGCTCTGGCTGAATCTGGAATACCTGAGCGCCGAGAGTTGGGTCGAAGGTTGCCACGGCCTGCCGTCGATGCAGGGCAATGGCCTGCAGAAGTTCTTCTTCTTCCCGGGCTTCACTGCCGGCACCGGCGGGCTGTTACGCGAGAGCGGCTTGCTTGCCGCCCGCGACCGGCTACAGGGGGGCGCCGGAGCGCGCATCGAGTTTCTCGGCTCACTGGTCATCAGCCCGGTCGCTGGGGCACGCCTGATTTCCCTGTTCGCCTATGAAAATGCTGCGCTGGCCGGCTGGCTAGATGCCCTGGCAGGCGCTGATACGCCGACCCACTTGTTGGTGCCGGAGGGGCGCATTCTTGGCGACTTGCAGCGTTGGGCAGGCTCGCCGCTCATGTTGGGAGAGGTCATGCAGCGCGGCGCATTGAGCGTGCAGCTGCTGCCCTTCATGCAGCAGGAGCAGTACGACGCGTTGCTCTGGTGCTGCGACCTCAACCTGGTACGCGGCGAGGATTCCTTCGTGCGTGCGCAGTGGGCGGCTCGGCCGCTGGTCTGGCATATCTACCCGCAGCAGGAAGGCGCGCACTGGGAAAAGCTCGAGGCTTTCATGGCGCTTTATTGCCAGGGGCTTTCCAGTGAGGCCGAGGCGGCATTGCGCGCTGTGTGGCGGGCCTGGAACGCGGGCGAGGGCATGGCGCCGGCCTGGGCTGCCTGGCTGCAGTGCGCCGATGAGCTGGTCGCCCATGCCCACGCCTGGGCCAGGCGCCAGGCGGTATATGCAGATCTTGCCGCGGCGCTGGTGCAGTTTTATCGAAATTGGCTATGATACGCGGCCTCGAATTTTGTAAATCCATTCAGATCCGGATATTCGTATGAAAACCGCACAAGAAATGAAGCCTAACAGCGTGGCCCTGATCGACGGCCAGCCATGGCTGATCCAGAAGGCCGAGTTCACCAAGTCCGGTCGTAACAGCGCCATCGTCAAGATGAAGCTAAAGAACCTGATCAACGGCTCCAAGACCGAAACGGTCTACAAAGCCGATGACAAGATGGAGCCGGTGATCCTTGAGCGCAAGGAAGTGAACCTGTCCTACATCAGCGGTGAGGATTACGTGTTCATGGATCCGGAGTACAACTCCTACGAGCTGCGCGCCGAAGATCTGGAAAGCGTTCTGCCGTTCATCGAAGAAGGCATGAACGACATCTGCGAAGCCGTGTTCTTCGAAGGCAAGGTCATCTCCGTCGATCTGCCGACCACCATCGTGCGTCAGCTGGCCTACACCGAAGCCTCCGCCCGTGGCGACACCTCCGGCAAGGTGATGAAGCCTGCCAAGCTGAACAACGGTACCGAAGTCAAGGTTGCCGACTTCTGCGAAATCGGCGACTGGATTGAAATCGATACCCGCACCGGCGAGTACAAGTCCCGCGCCAAAGCGCCGGCCTGATACAGCGTCCGCTGCTACGAAAAACCCGGCCTGGCGCCGGGTTTTTTATGCGCTGCGATCAGCGCTTCATGTGGCAGCGGCGGTCAGGCCGTCACTCGTCGCGGCCATCCATCATGGTGCGCTTGAGCATCACGTAGACCGCGCCGGTGCCGCCATGCTTGGCCACGCAGGAGGCGAAGCCAAGCACCTGCGGATGCTGGCGCAGCCAGGTGTTCACGTGGCTCTTGATCATCGGCTTGCGGCCATCGGTGCGCACCGCCTTGCCGTGGGTCACCCGCACGCAGCGGATCTCCAGCTTGGTGGCTTCGGCGAGAAACTCCCAGAGCGTGTCGCGGGCCTTCTCGACGCTCATGCCGTGCAGGTCGAGGCTGCCGTCGAAGGGAATCTGGCCGAGCTTGAGCTTGCGCATCTGGCCGTCCTGCACGCCGTTGCCAGCCCAGAACAGCGCATCCTCAGCGCCGACGTCGATGACGAACTGATCGGACAGGCCGTCGACCTTGATGGTGTCGGTACGCTGCGTGGCGGCCTGGCGCAGGGTGGCCAGGCGCGCGCGGTCGCTCTTCGGTTTGCCGGTGTCGGCACGGTCGTGCTTGATCGGCTTCACGCCTTGCAGCTGGGCTTTGAACAGGGAAAGGTCGTCGTCTTGCATGGGGCCTCCGCAGGGGCGCCCAGTTTACCAAGCGGCGCGGGGTGGGTCAGTCGCGTTTCTTCATCAGGTGCGGTGACATGGCCAGGTCAGCCCTGCGCTGGCGCATCCGGCGCCGTGCTTTGCGCCAGCCCAGCACGCCACCCCAGAGCAGCACCACGCCAAGCACCAGCAGTACGCTGGCGTCGGTGGTCGAGTCATTGAGGTTGCCCAGTGCCGGCGGGCGACCCAGCAGGGTCGACGCGCCCGCCATCAGCAGCAGAATGCCCAATACCGCGAACAGCGCCGTCA
>Ga0268257_1002430_pt1 | contig 13425 bp, 14 predicted proteins | sample AgamicAtPrz_FD_200249 | JGI IMG/M metagenome (GOLD analysis project Ga0268257, IMG submission 200249) | Agave microbial communities from Guanajuato, Mexico - At.P.rz (v2) (version 3) | ecosystem: Host-associated > Plants > Phyllosphere > Phylloplane/Leaf | place: Guanajuato, Mexico | collected...
TGCGCATTGATCACCCTGATGTACCAGTCTGCATCGGCGGCCGAGCATTCGCACGAAGAACATGCCGACATCGTGACCGCACTGGCTGCGGGCGATGCCGAACATGCGGTGCAGCTGATGCAGTTGCACCTCGATCACATGGAAGAAGGTCTGTCCTTTAACCGTACTTTGCCAACGCACGATTTGTCGATGGCACTTTCATCCGTATCCCTATGACTTACGATTCCACCGCCTCCTACCCACGCGACCTGATTGGCTACGGCCGCAACACGCCCCATCCCGAATGGCCCGGCAAAGCCCGCGTGGCCGTTCAGTTCGTGCTGAACTACGAAGAAGGCGGTGAGAACCATATCCTGCATGGCGACCCCGGCAGCGAGCAGTTTCTGTCGGAGATGTTCAATCCCGCCAGCTACCCGGCCCGTCACATGAGCATGGACGGCATCTATGAATACGGCTCGCGCGCCGGCGTCTGGCGCATTCTGAAAGAGTTCGAAAAGCGCGGTCTGCCGCTGACCGTGTTCGGCGTGGGCACGGCGCTGCAAAAGCATCGCGAGCTGGCCCAGGCCTTTGACGAGCTCGGCCACGAAGTGGCCTGCCACGGCCTGAAGTGGATTCACTACCAGAACGTGCCCGAAGAGATCGAGCGCGCCCACATGCAGCAATGCGTGGACATTTTTGAAGAGCTGTACGGCGCGGGCGGCGACCACGGCCTGGGTTGGTACACCGGCCGCGACAGCCCCAACAGCCACCGCATCGTGGCCGATGCTGGTCGCTTTACCTACGACAGCGATTACTACGGCGACGACCTGCCCTTCTGGATGAAGGTCGCCAAGAGCGACGGCACGACGCACAACCAGCTCATCGTTCCCTACACGCTGGACGTCAACGATATGCGCTTTGCCCTGCCCCAGGGTTACTCGCATGCCGATCCGTTCTTCCAGTACATGAAGGACACATTCGATGTCCTGTACGCCGAGGGCAATGCCAGCGGCGACAACGCCCCCAAGATGATGAGCATAGGCATGCACTGCCGACTGCTGGGCCGTCCCGGCCGGATTACAGCGCTGCAGCGCTTTCTCGACCACATCCAGAAGCACGACAACGTGTGGGTGTGCCGCCGTATTGATTTGGCTCGTCACTGGGCCGAGCGTTTCCCTTGCAATGAAGCAGTCTCGGCCTGACTGTACGATCCGAGAACCCCAGGCGATTGAGGAAGGCGAGCTGGGCACTCGATTTTCGAGGCATCATCGCAGCCAGTTCCAACTCGTGCGGCCCTGCATCCTGCCCTGTGGGCAGGGCTAGCCTCTGCGGAGGCTTGCCAAGTGCGCCAAGTGCTGTCCCTGCTTTACCGTTGATCGGTCCATGCTGACCAAAAGTGCTGGGTGTTATCACCATCCCTTGCGAGGAATCGAACGAACCCGATCAGCCTCGATACGCACCAAGCAATGCGAATGCATCTGCTTACAGCCCGCATCCAGAGCGCGTGCGCTCGGGAATTGATAGCTGCCTTTGATTCCCGAAGCCAGTCGCGGGATACTTCAGGCTTCGAAAACTCACCGAGAACAACAACTATGCAAGGCCATCCCGAAGTCGTCGACTACCTCAAGGACCTGCTTCGCGGCGAGCTCGCGGCGCGCGACCAGTATTTCGCCCACTCGCGCATCTATGAAGACCAGGGGTTCGCCAAGCTCTTCACGCGCCTGGACCACGAGATGCAGGAAGAAACTCAGCACGCCGACGCACTGCTGCGCCGCATTCTGATGCTGGGCGGCCGCCCCGACATGCGCCCCAAGGAATTCACGCCCGGTGAGACCGTGCCCGAGATGTTGCGCAAGGACCTGGACACCGAATACGAAGTCCGTGCCGGCCTGCAGCAAGGCGTGGCGCTGTGCGAGCAGCACCGCGACTATGTGAGCCGCGACATCCTGCTGACCCAGTTGCACGATACCGAGGAAGACCACGCCTACTGGCTGGAAAAGCAGCTGGGACTGATCGACAAGGTCGGACTGCAAAACTATCTGCAAAGCCAGACCTGAGCCCCTGCAACGCAGCGCGGAGAAATACTGAGGCCGTCCTTGAAGGACGGCCTTTTTCATGGACTAGTGACGAGCTCGGGAACCATGGTCACCACCAGTGGCGGCAGAGCGGCCTTGTGCCGGATTGTCGACCTTGCAGGGCTTGCCCGGACCCATCTTCTGGAATGAGGCTCCAACAACATTCACGCCGTTGCGGCATTCGATTGACTCGTTGAGAAACGACAAGTCGGAGCCCCCGGGCAACACGGTCATCACCGGATTTCATCCGTGACTGCTGCTCCTCGTCTCCAACCAGGCACAAGCTGCGGCTGCCAGCAGGACATGACAATGCCGATGCACATGTCGAACAGGCCCCTGCACCCGGGCCTGCCGCTCCATCCTCAGCGGATTGCCGCTGCGGGCGTGACCTGCACCTTCATGCTGCGCACGATGGCCGCCAGCACCACGCCATAGGCGGGAACAAACAGCAGCAGACTCACTCCCAGCTTGATGACATAGTCGACCATGGCGATTTCCACCCAGTTGGCCGCCATGAAGGCATCGGAGCTACGCCAGAAGGCGATCGAGAAAAAGGCCGCGGTGTCCAGCACCTGGCCGAACACCGACGCAGCCGCCGGAGCCAGCCACCAGGAATGGCTTTTCTGGCGGATGCGGTCGAAGACCTGAATGTCCAGCAACTGACCCAGCACATAGGCGGCAAAGCTGGCCAGTGCGATGCGGAACACAAAGCCGTTGAAGCTTTGCAGCGCCTCCCAGCCATTGAAGCGTCCCTCGTGGAACAGCACGCCCACCACATAGGACACCACCAGCGCGGGCAGCATGGCACGCATGATGACGCGCCGCGCCGCGGTCTTGCCGATCAGGCGCACGGTCAGATCGGTGGCCAGAAAGATGAAGGGGAAGCTGAAGGCGCCCCAGGTGCTGTGAAAGCCCAGCAGCGTAATGGGCAGCTGCACCAGGTAGTTGCTGGCGATGACCAGGGCGATATGGAACGCCACGAGTACGGAGAGGTAAAACGGCACGCGCGACGCTTGCGTCTGCACGGCATGAGCGGATGTCATGACAGTCCTTTTTGGTCGATGGGGGCGAGGGAACCCATGGTTGCGAAGAGTGCGCCAGCGCGGCGCAACCGTGAATTTTAAGCGGTACGGAATTATCTCTGCCTCCCCCGGCCCGCTTATCCGCCCCGGCGCATGGCTGATATAACAAAAAGCATAGCTTGTAGCGCCTGCCAACCCATGTTTTCAGCAATAAATCATCCTGCTTTCAATGAATGACAGTCGCTAGCCGCTATCCTTTTTTTCATCACTCAAAGCGCGAGCTGAGCCTCCTGCCGGGCCGCATGGCGCGTGGCACGCAGCCCTGCCCACTGCAGATCGGCCAGGACCAGCACCACGACGGCCTGCGCTGCCACCCAGGCCAGACCCCAGGCACTGAGCGCCAGGCCGGAGCCAAACACCAGGACCGCGCAGCCCAGCGCCCAGCCCAGATTGCCAAGAGCCACCAGACCGATCAGCGCGCGCGGCAGGGGCTCGCGACGCGCCATCCAGGCGGCGGCCGATGCATAGGCCAGCAAGAAAAGACCTGTTGCCGTCAACAGGAAAGGCGGCAGACCCGTCAGATCGGCCAGCGGCCGTTGCAGGGCCAGTTGCAGTGCGCCCGTGACGGCGCAGGAGGCCGCATCGGCCCACATCACAAGACGCAGAAACCGGGGAGAAGCAAAAATGGACATGGAAAACTCCTGTTCTATGACGAAGGTCTTGCGGCCGGCCCTGTGCCGGCTGCTGGGGTCCATGATTGCCATCCGCTCGCACAGCGTCGATAACCTTGCAGGTCATGGCCTGCTGCCCGGCCTGCCACTACGATGCGGGCATGAACTCCAGCACCGCCCCCTCTTCTTTTCATGCCGCTCACATGCCGCCCGGCGCACGCGCGCCGTTCGGCGAGCACCTGCGCCATTGGCGCCAGCATCGCCGGCTGAGCCAGCAGGGGCTGGCACTGGAGGCCGAGATCTCGACGCGTCACCTGAGCTATGTGGAAACAGGCCGTGCACAGCCCAGCCGCGAGATGGTGCTGCGGCTGGCCGAGCGCCTGTCGGTGCCGCTGCGCGAGCGCAATGCATTGCTGGTGGCTGCGGGCTTTGCCCCCATGTACCAGGCCCGTCCCCTGGACCACCCCGATCTGGCCGCCGCGCGTCAGGCCGTGGAGCTGGTACTCAAGGGCCACGAGCCCAGCCCGGCCCTGGCCGTGGATAGACACTGGAACCTGGTGGCGGCCAATGCCATCGTGCCGCTGCTGCTGGACGGTGTGGCGCCCTGGCTGCTGGAGCCACCCGTGAATGTGCTGCGCCTGAGCCTACACCCCGAGGGACTGGGCCCACGCCTGGCCAACTCCGCGCAGTGGCGTGCCCATTTGCTGCACCGCCTGCAGCAGCAGATCGCCGCCACGGCAGACAACGAGCTGCAGGCGCTTCATGACGAAATCGCAGCCTATCCGTTCGCCGAGGACAAGGACTCCCCTCTGCCCAGCCCCATCGCCGTGCCCTTTGAATTGCACACCCATCTGGGCACACTGAGCTTCATCAGCACCATCACCATCTTCGGCACGCCCGTGGACGTGACGCTGCAGGAGCTGGCCGTCGAATCCTTCTTCCCGGCAGATGCCGAGACCCAGGCGGCGCTGCAGCGGCTGCGCCAAGCTTCAGCATCCTGAAGCTTACAGAGCCCTGCCAGCGTAGATGGCCCCCTTGACCACTCCCACGAACTCCTCAATCTGTTCGAAGTTCCGCAGAGATAGGCATCAGCTTCGCTATGGCATGCACACCCATTCTCACTGACCTGCCACACACGGCGAACGATGCCGGTCTCACAACTACCACCCCATAGCGGTATTGACCGCCTGCTCGGTACCAAGCAAGTGCTGCTCCATCAATGCGACTAGAGCGTCTGCATCGCGGCGCAATGCCGCATCGAGCAAGGCCTGGTGCTCGGCCTGGACATTGCGCGCAACCAACGGCCCATGTAGTCGTATCTTGCGATAGCGCTCCGAGTGATCGACCAGTTGGTTCCAAAACTGCAGCAGCCATTCGGAGCCGCAGGCGCCCACCAGCGCCTCATGAAAGCGCCGGTGCTGCGACTCCCACTCGGAAGACATCGCTGCGGAGCCGCCGAGATCAGGCAGCGGCACATGCGCCAGCATGTGGAGCGACGCTATCACCTCGGCCTCCCATCGGGCATCGCCACGTCGAATGGACTCGACCAGGCACAGGCGCTCGATGTCGCGGCGGGTCTTCATCAGGTCTGCGAACTCCTGCGATGAAATCCCCCGCACCCGGGCACCGCGGTTTGACTCCGCCAACACCAGCCCTTCAGTACCCAGACGCACGAGCGCCTCGCGGATAGGCGTCAGCCCCAGGCCAAACCGCTCATCTAGGTCTGCAGCCCTCAGGCGCTGCCCAGGTGCCAACTCCCCGCGAAGAATCTCCGTTCTCAGGCGCTGGTAGGCGCGCTCCGTCCTTGAGCCGGCGTCGCTTTTTTCATCTGCTACTGCATTTTCCTGCATAGATGTACGAGAGCTTGTCCTTATATTAGATTTCATTAAACACCTTAAATTTCATGAAATTAAAAATATTTCATGAAATATGAATCTCCATTATCCAGCCCCACCCAAGACACAGCAGAACAAGATGTTCCCACTGCTGTCGCATGTATTCGTGGCGTCGCTCACCGCCGGCCTGGCCTTGATTCCCAGCGCGCCCAGTATGGCTCAAAGCAGCTCCACGGTTTACGGAGTCGTCGATCTCGGCTTTGTCCGCGAGAGCGGCGGCCCGAATGGCACCAGCGCCAGCAGGCTGACCAGCGGCGTCGCCTCGGGCTCCCGGCTGGGTTTCAGAGGCAATGAAGACCTGGGAGGCGGGCTGTCTGCGTTCTACGCGCTTGAAATGGGCCTGCTCGCCGATACAGGCGGCTTGGCCCAGGGCGGCCTGGCATTCGGCCGCCAAGCCACAGTCGGCATCCATGGCAACTTCGGCTCCATCACGCTGGGTCGCCAGTACACGCCCGTGGCGTTGATCCAGACCGAGACCGACCCATTCGTCACGGGTCTGGCGGGCGACTCCGCCAACCTCATCAGCGCAGGCGGCGCGGGCGGCAACAACCGCATGGACAATACGCTGCGCTATACCTACAAGGCAGCCAACGGCCTGATGGCCGATGCGGTCTACGGGTTTGGCGAAGTCGCCGGCGACTCCGGCGCCAAGCGGCAATACGGGGGCGCCCTAGGCTATGTGGCAGGCCCTGCCTATGCCAAGCTGGGCTACCACAGCGTCAACGATGCGACCGGCAAGGCCGGCCGGCTGACCTTTCTCGGCGCGACCTATGACTTCGGATTCGCCATGGCCCACTTCAACTATGTGGTGAACAAGGGCTCGGCCGTCTTCGGCATCGTGAACCAGGATTCACGCGACATGCTGCTCGGCATCAGCGTGCCCTATGGGCCGGGCAAATTCATGGCCTCGTACATCCGCAAGGACGACCGCACGGTCGCCAATTTCGACGCCAGCCAATGGGCCGTCGGCTACATGTACTTTCTGTCGAAGCGCACCACGCTCTACACCTCGATCGCACGGATAGACAACAACGCCCCCGCAACGTCAAAAACAGGCTTCTACCGCGTGGGCAACGCCACGGAGCAGGGCCTGGGCTCCCGCGCCTTCAACTTCGGAATCCGGCACGCCTTCTAGGCCAGCTTCGTACCCCGGCATTGCAATCACCATAGGAATACCCACCATGAACCACCATCGCCGGCGCGCCTTCATCGCGGCCGCATGCACCACGGCCCTCGGCCTTCTGTCTGGCACCGCGCCATCACACGCGGCCGACCGCTACCCGCACAAGCCCATCACCCTGGTGGTGGCCTATCCCGCTGGCGGCGACACCGACGTGCTGGCCCGCCTGATCGGAGAAAAGCTGGGTGCCCGACTTGGCCAGCCGGTGATTGTCGAGAACCGCACCGGCGCGGCTGGCACCATCGGCATCGCCTATGTCTCGAAGGCAGTCCCCGACGGCTATACCCTGCTGCTGGCGCCGAACACCATCACGATCACGCCCCACGTGCTCAAGGGCGTGGCGGGCGCCCAGGTGGACCCGGTGCGCGACCTCACCGCCATCTCGCAGTTGGGCAGCCAGTCGCTGTTCGTCGTGGCCACGGCAGCTTCGGGCGTCTCCTCCGTGAAGGAGCTGCTTGCCAGCGTGAAGACCGGCAAGATCACCTCGTATGCCAGCCCCGGCAACGGCTCGCCCATGCACATCCTGGGCGAGCTGTTCGACAAGGCCACCGGCGTGAAGATCACCCAGGTTCCCTACCGCGGCAGCGTGCCCGCCGTGGCAGACCTCGTGGGCGGCCAACTGCCCATGATGTACACCACCCTGGGGCCGGTGGCCCAGTACATCAAGGCCGGCAAGCTGGTGCCGCTTGCGGTCGCGGACGCGAAGCGTTCACCCTTCCTGCCCCAGGTGCCCACGCTTGCCGAGCTGGGCTATGCGGGCGCCGAGGTCGGCGCCTGGCAGGCACTGATGGGCCCCAAGGGCATGCCACCGGATCTGGTCAGGCTGCTCAACCAGCACTGCGATGCGATCCTCAAGATGCCCGATGTGAGAGCGCGCATGGAGACGATTGCCCTGGCGCCCGTTGGCGGCGATGCAGCCGTGCTGGGCCAGGTGGTGCAGAACGACTACCGGCGCTACCGGCAGATCGTCAAGGAGTTCGGCATCCAGGCCAACTGAGGAACACCATGACAACGCTTGTTACCGGCGCCGGCGTGATCGGCTGCCACACGGCCCGTCTGCTGGCGCAGCGCGGAGAATCCGTGCTCCTGGCCGACGTGGCTCCGGCCCTCGCGGCCATCGTCACCATCGTCGACGATCCCCGGGTCCGCATCGAAGTCGCCGACGTCACGGATTTCGCCCGGCTGACCCGGCTTGTCGAAAGCCACGGCGTACGCCGTATCGTCCACACTGCGGCCCTGCTGTCCACCGCCATCCGCCAGGACCCGGTCAAGGGCGTGGAAGTCAATGTCATGGGCACGGCCCACCTGCTCGAAATCGCCCGGCAGCACCGGCTGGAGAGGGTCGTCATCGCCAGCTCCACGACCGTCGGCTACCCCGTGTTCGGCGACTTCGAAGGCGACAGCCTGCCAGAGGACTTCAGCCTGAAATCGATCCGCCATCGCCCGGGCTCCATCTACGCGGCCACCAAGGTGGCGGCGGAACATCTGGCGCTGCTGTACCGCGACCTGTACGGCGTGAATACCGTATCGCTGCGTTATGCCGCAGTGATCAGTGCCTGGAGCGGCCCCGGCACATCGGTGCCGGCGCGCGTGCTCTCATCGCTGGCCGGGCCCGCCGCCCGGGGCGAGGTCTCCGTCATCGACGACCCCTACCTCGTCTGGCAGGGAGGGGAGGAATTCATCGACGCGCGCGACTGCGCGCATGCCAACGTCGCGGCCCTGGATGCCGAAGATCCGGCGCAGGGCATCTACCACATCGGCCTGGGCCGGCTGCACGGCTTCGAGGACTTCGTGGCCGGCGTGCACCGCTGCCACCCCGCCCTGCGGGTGGACATGCGGGTCGCGCCGCAAGGCGGTTTTGCCGGCTTTGCACACGTGCGCCGTGCCGCCTCGGATATATCCGCTGCGGCGCGCGAGCTGGCATGGCAACCCACCCATGCGCTCGCCGACTCCATCGAGCACTTCGCCCCCTTCTGTATCGCCAATGAAAATTGAATCCATGCAGGCTCAACACCTTGCGGGCAACGGCCGTCCGACCGATGCACAGTGGCTGCTGGCAGACCCCGATCACCAGATGCCATTGCCCTTTCCCCAGGCCGAGGCCTATGCGCGCCAGGTCATGGCCCTGGCCCGGGAACTGCCGACCGACGGACTCGACGTGCGCCTTGGCGTCCCCTACGGCCGGCATCCGCTGCACCGCTACGACGTTTTCGGTCCGAAAAATGCCCAGGACGCACCAGTTCTGGTCTTCTGGCATGGCGGTGGCTGGACCAACGGCTACCGCGGCTACGTCAGCTTCATGGCGCCGCTGGTGGCGGAGCTGGGCTGCATCCTGATCGCCCCCTCCTACCGGCTTGCGCCACGGGACAGGCTGCCTGCGGCCTACGAAGACGGGCTTGCCGCGCTGCGCCATGTGTTCGACAACGCACCGTCCTTCGGCGGCTGCGTCCATCGCCTCCACCTCGCTGGGCACTCCGCCGGCGGCCATCTTGCGGCCCTGGTCGCCCTGCGGCATGCCGACATCCGGCAGGCAGGCATCCCGGCTGGCGCCATCCGTGCCTGCCTGCCCATCAGCGGCATCATGGACCTGCACCATCCGGCCCCTGAAACCGGCAGCCTGGAGCAGCGTGTCTACACCATGGTGCTGAGCGAGCCCGGCGACGATGTGGTCATGAGCCCGGTCCACTGGAGCATGGGCAGCACCGTTCCCATGCACCTGAGCTACGGCGAGCGGGACAGCGAACGCGTGCAGCGCTCCAACCAGGAGCTTGCGCACAGGCTGTCGCAAGCCGGCACGCCATGCTCGCTTTCCGTTGAAGCAGGCCTGGACCACTTCTCCACCCATACCACCTTGCGCGCACCCCAGGCCTCCTGGTACCAGCGCCTGGCACGCATCCTGGAGGCATCCGCACCATGAAGCAAATCGTCGATACCGGCCTGCCCTCCATCGGCCAGCCATTTTCCTGGGCCGTGAAAGCTGGTGGCCTGCTGTTCACCACGCACGGCCCGGTGCGCAGCGACGGCACGCTCGACACCGGCCCCATCGAGCAGCAGGCCCGCCTGACGCTGGAAAACGTCCGCCGGGCCGTCGCGGCGGCCGGGGGCAGGATGAGCAATGTGGCCCAGGTGCTGATCTACATGACGGATGAGCGAGACATGCCTGCCATCGACCGCGTCTACCGCGAGTTCTTCGAAGCACCCTACCCCAACCGCTCCAGCGTCGCCGTGCGAGGCCTGGTTGCGCCAGGCATGCGCGTGGAAATGGTGGTCTATGCGGCCATCGCCCCATGAGCCCGCCACCGTCTTCCTCAAACGACACCGCCATGCCACTCGCAAGCAACGCCCCCTCCCCCCTTGCCGAAGCGGACCAGCGGCTGGCATCCCTGGCCGCCGCGCTGGCGCCGCTATCCGATGCGTCGCTGCTGGCCATCGGAGATGCCATACCGGCATACGCCGGCAGCGACTGGCGTGGCAAGCGCGGCGCCGCTCCGCTTGCCGTACTGCGCCCGCGCACGCCGGAACACCTTGCGGCAGCCATGCGGGCCACGCATGCGCTGGGGCTGCCGATCGCTGTGCAAGGCGGAATGACCGGCCTGGTGGATGGAGCATTGGCCCGGCCCGGAGAGATCATCCTGTCGCTTGACCGGCTGAACGCCATCGAGGACATCGATGTGGCCAGCCAGACCATGACCGTCCAGGCCGGCGTGAAGCTGCAGGAGGCCCAGGAAGCCGCGGCCGCACGCGGCCTGCTGCTTCCCATCGATATAGGCAGCAAGGGCTCCTGCCATGTGGGAGGCATCGCCGCAACGAATGCCGGGGGCAACCGGGTCCTGCGCTACGGCATGGCACGCCAATCCATCATCGGCCTGGAAGCCGTGCTTGCGGATGGGCAGGTCATCAGCCACCTTGGCAAGGCACTCAAGGACAACGCCGGATACGACCTCAAGCACCTGTTCATCGGCAGCGAGGGAACGCTGGGCGTCATCACGCGGCTGGTGTTCGCGCTGCAGCCTCAGCCGATCTCGCGCCAGACCGCCATCGTCAGCGTGCAGAGCTTCGAGCAGATGGTGGAGCTGCTCAACCACTGCAGAAAGCGGCTGGGCGCACGCCTGACAAGCTTCGAGGCAATGTGGCGCGACTTCTACGACATGGTGACGGCCGAACTGCAGGTGGGAGGAACGCCATTCGCCGATCCTGGCAGCAACCTCGTACTCATCGAAGCCATGGGCCAGGATGCCGAGACGGACGAACCGTTGTTCGTCGAGGCACTGGGTGAGTTTCTTGAGCTCGCCGCAGACTCCGACGCGGTGATCGCCCGCTCGCAGCAAGATGCCCGGCGCCTCTGGAGCATCCGCGAGTCCTCTGGAGAAGCTGCGGCGGCAGTGGCACCGTTTGCTGGCTTCGACATCAGCCTGCCCATCACCGCGATGCCTGCGTGGCTCGAAGACGTCCACTCGCAACTGCGCGCGCACGGCCTGCACCGCACGCAGACCTATGGGCATCTCGGCGATGGAAACCTGCACCTGGTCGTCGGCTATCCCGCGGACCAGCCGCAGATGAAACAGAAGATCGAAGACCTGGTGCATCGATCCGCAGGCCGGCTGGGCGGCTCCGTCTCGGGAGAACACGGTATCGGCATCTCGAAGAAGCCATACCTGGCCATCAGCCGGAGCCCCCAGGAAATCGAGCTGATGCGCGCACTCAAGCGCGCCCTTGACCCCGCCGGGCGGCTGAACGCTGGCCGCATCTTCGATCAGGAATGAATTCACCGCACACAGAGGAGCCCGTCCATGACACCTGCCCGCAACACCTGCATGCGACGTGCAGCCTGCACGCTTCTTGCAAGCGCATTTGCCGCCACCCTTGCCCTGTCCAGCCCCATCGCGCTCGCGCGCGAAGGCAACAAGACGAAGCCCATCAAACTGCTCGTCGGATTCTCACCGGGCGGCGGCACCGATGTCGTGGCCCGCTATCTGGCCGACAAGCTCAGGGAAGAATTGCACAGATCGGTGATCGTGGAGAACCGGCCCGGCGCAGGCGGCCAGGTGGCCGCGCAGGCGCTCAAGGCCGCCCCGAAGGATGGAAGCACCCTTTTCTTCACCAATGACCACACCATCTCCATCATTCCCCTGGTGATGAAGCAGCCGGGCTTCAATACATCCAGGGACTTCACGCCGGTGGCTGGCGTAGCCATCTATGTCTCCGCGCTCTTCACTGGCGCCGGCACGCCCGTCAAAAGCTACGCCGAGTACATTCGCTGGGTTCACGACAAGCAAGCAGGCAAAGGCAGCGTGGGCATCCCTGCGCCAGCTTCTCTGCCTGAATTCATGACCATCGCCATCGGCGCTAGGAACACCCTTGACCTGACCCCTGTACCCTACAAGGGGGCGGCGCCCATGCTCGGCGACATCATGGGCAACCAGATTCTGGCCGGCATCTCGTCGCTCAACGATGTGCTGGAATCGCAGAAGGCAGGCAAGATCAACGTTCTGGCGGTGTCCGGCAGGCAACGGCATGCCGGCGTACCCGACACCCCTACCTTCTCGGAACTGGGAGTCCCCGGCTTCGAGGAAAGCCCGTTCTACGCAATCTATGCGCCGCAGGGCATGCCCCCCGATGAAGCGGCGGCATTCTCGCAAGCCATGCAGAAGGTGCTTGCCAGGCCCGAGGTACGCGAGCGGATGGTGAGCCTCGGCCTGATCCCCCAGTACCTGAATCCCGAGCAAATGCGGCAGCGCGAGCAGACCTACGCACAGACCTGGGGCAAGCTCATCAAGGACAGCGGGTATCAGCCCCAATAGCGGCCACGCCTCACATCCCATCGCCTGAGTAAGAAGCGCCCATGAACCCTAGCCAAGCATCTGGCTCCGCCAAGGAAACCGCCTTCGTCACCGGAGCCGCTTCGAGCATCGGCCTGGCCGAAGACGGCTTTCGCGTCGCACTTCTCGACCAGAACCCGGACGCGATCTGGAAAGCTGCCGCATCGCTACAAGGCGAAGGCTGGGATGCCATCGCCCATGCTGCGGACATCCGGGACCGCCCGGCCATCGCGGCTTCGCTTTCCGCCGAGGCACGGATCGACGTCATGGTGTGCGCCGCGGGCATCGCCCCCATGCACTCCTTCCTGGGCATCACCAAAGAAGACCTTCACACCGTGGTCAATGTCAGCCCGCTCGGTACCTTCATCTGCTGCGAGGAAGCCACACGGCGCATAAAGTCCAACGACCGTCTCACCGCTCACAAGAAAGAAGCCCGCAGGACTTGCATCCTGCGGGCTTCTTAACAAGACCCTTGAAGGCCTCGATTTCTGGTGCCTAGACGCTTAGATCTTGGCAGCCACTTCAGCGTACTCGGCGATTTCGTTGAAGTTCATATAGCGGTAGACGGAGGCCTTGTCGGCATCGATCACGCCCATTTCCTTCAGATACTCTTCCTTGGAAGGCAGGTAACCCAGACGCGAAGCGATGGCTGCCAGTTCGGCCGAGCCCAGATACACGTTGGTGTTCTTGCCCAGACGGTTGGGGAAGTTACGAGTGGAAGTCGAGATGACAGTCGCACCTTCACGCACTTGAGCCTGGTTACCCATGCACAGCGAGCAGCCGG
>Ga0268257_1002431_pt1 | contig 13424 bp, 16 predicted proteins | sample AgamicAtPrz_FD_200249 | JGI IMG/M metagenome (GOLD analysis project Ga0268257, IMG submission 200249) | Agave microbial communities from Guanajuato, Mexico - At.P.rz (v2) (version 3) | ecosystem: Host-associated > Plants > Phyllosphere > Phylloplane/Leaf | place: Guanajuato, Mexico | collected...
CGCTGGCTTCAGGTGTAGAATAGCCGCCTTGTCTTGAGGATCATCGGAAATGGCTCTGCTTGGGCGTTACAACAGTTTGCAAATCGTGAAACACGTGGACTTCGGCCTGTACCTGGATGGCGGTGCCGACGGCGAGATCCTGCTGCCCGCGCGCTACATCCCGAAAAACGCCGAAACCGAAGTCGATGACTGGCTGAACGTGTTCATCTACCTGGACAGCGAAGACCAGCTGATCGCCACCACCGAAAAGCCCAAGGTGCAGGTCGGCGAATTCGCCAGCCTCAAGGTCAAGGACATCAACGGCGCCGGCATCTTCCTCGACTGGGGCCTGTCCAAGGACCTGCTGATGCCGTACTCGGAAGAAGCGCGGCCGTTGAAGATCGGCGATTACTGCGTAGTGCACGTGTACCTCGACAAGCGCACCCGCCGCATCACCGCCACCTCGCGCCTGGACCGCTACCTCGACCGCACCCCGGCGGATTACCAGGTCGGCCAGCCGGTCGAGCTGCTGGTGGCCGGCGAAACGCCGATGGGCTTCAAGGCCATCATCAACAACCGCCACTGGGGCCTGATCCACAAGAACGAGGTGTTCAAGTTCCTGCGTTCCGGCATGCACGAGAAGGGCTTCATCAAGGAAGTGCGTCACGACGGCAAGATCGCCCTCAGCCTGCAACCGGTAGGCGCGGCCCTGGCCGACAGCCTGCAGGAGCAGATCATGGCCCGCCTGGAAGCCGAAGGCGGGGTGCTGGGGGTGTGCGACAAGAGCGACCCGGCGCTGATCAGCAAGCTGTTCAATGTCAGCAAGGGCAACTTCAAGAAGGCCATTGGCGGCCTGTTCAAGCAGGGCCGTATCGTCATCCATGACGATCGGATCGAGAAGGCCTGATCAGGCCTGCACGAAGGTACGGAAGTCCAGCTGCTCGCCACCCGGGCGGGTGTCGCGCAGCAGCGAATCGCGATCGGCGCTGAGCGCCAGGCTGATGGTCGAGCGGCGCTTGCCAGGGTTGCGCACTTCCATCTGCTCCTGGTGGGCGCGCAGGAAGTTGGTCGGCACCTTCAGGTGTTGCAGTTCGTCGCTGTCGGGCGTGTGCAGCAGCAGGTTGACCCAGTCGGGCTGGCCCTTGCGCAGCAGCGCCACCGGCACCTCGAACCACCACAGGTTGCGCTTGCGGTCGAGAATGGCGAACAGGGTATTGGCGCTGGTCAGCACCGGCCGGGCCAGCGCCTGGTTGCGCCTGGCGATGGCGGCGGGTTTATCGAGTTTCATGCAGGTTCCTGCGGGTTGACGCTATGAAGGCCTGCATTGTGAGGGGTGGCACCGGGCGCGGCAAGGTTTGCCGTCTGCCAGCCTGCAATGATGCCGCTTGGCTCATAGCCGGGTGATCCGGTGAAACTCTTGGCGCAGGGCCCGGGTCCACCGACTGTCGACACGGTCCACGTGTCTCCCGTTACAGGAGTTTTTGCCATGAGCGGAACCAAAGACAAAGCAAAGGGGTTGGCCAACGAAGCCATCGGTAACGTCAAGCAGGGGGTTGGCAAAGCCACCGACAATGACCGACTGCGGGCCGAGGGCGAGGCGCAGGAACTGAAAGGCGAGGGGCAACAGATCAAGGGCAATGTAAAGGATGCATTGAAAAAGCCTTGATGTGAACCGCGAAGCAGCCTCTTCGCGCTGGCCCGCGAAGAGGCTGACTGGTGTAGGAAAATTCTTGCAATATCGCCCGGAGCAGCACAGCGCCGACAGGGTCTATTAGACTTGTTCATTGAACCGATCAAGCGGCGAAAGGAGACGCTATGATTTTCCCCGACCTGCGCGGCCTGCCCTTGCACCGCGTGCTGGTACGCACCGTCAAGGAATTCCTTGACGACGAGATGTCCACCTACGCTTCGGCACTGGCTTACCAGGCGCTGTTTTCGCTGTTCCCCTTCCTGCTGTTCCTGATAGCGCTGATCGGCTTCCTGCACCTGCCGGACTTCTTCTCCTGGCTGCGCCTGCAGTCGGAACTGGTGCTGCCACCCCAGGCACTCGAGCAGGTCAACCCGGTAATCGACCAGTTGCAACAGTCCAAGGGCGGGTTGTTGTCGGTAGGTATCGTGATTGCCCTGTGGACCGCCTCGGCCGGTGTGCGGCTGATGATGAGCGCGATGAACGCCGCCTACGACGTGCCGGAGGGGCGCCCGGCGTGGAAGCGCATACCGCTGTCGGTTTTCTACACGGTAGGCTTGGCCGGCATGCTGCTGGTGGCTGCGGCGCTGATGGTGCTGGGCCCGCAGGTCATGGAATGGATCGCCGCGCAGGTTGGCATGCAGGAGTTCATCGTCACCTTGTGGACCGTGCTGCGCTGGCCGGTGATCGTCATTCTGCTGATGGTCGCAGTGGCGGTGATCTACTATGTGATGCCGGATGTGAAACAGGAATTTCGTTTCATCACGCCGGGCTCGGTATTGGCCGTGGTGGTATGGATCGTGGCGTCGCTGGGCTTTGCCTATTACGTGAAGACCTTTGCCGACTACAACGCCATGTACGGCAGCATTGGTGCAATCATCGTGCTGTTGCTGTACTTCTACATTTCCGCTGCCGTGTTGCTGCTGGGCGCGGAAATGAACGCCGTGATCGAGCATATGTCCAGCGAGGGCAAGAACCCCGGCGAAAAGGAAGCTGCCGAGCACAAACCCCACGCCACCATCAGCGTGCTCGGCCATCAACACCCGATACCGAGCGACCAGCAACCTGCCGAGCCGAACCCCCGATGATCCGCGACATTCTCAAGATGGGCGACGAACGCCTGCTGCGCATCGCCCCGCCAGTACCGCAACACCTGTTCGGCAGCGCCGAGCTGCAACAGGTGATCGATGACATGTTCGAAACCATGCATCACGTGGGCGGCGTGGGCCTGGCGGCGCCGCAGGTCGGCATCGACCTGCAACTGGTGATCTTTGGCTTCGAGCGCAGCGAGCGTTACCCGGATGCCGAACCGGTGCCGCAGACCATCCTGCTCAACCCGGTGATCACGCCAACCTCCAGCGAGCTGGAGGACGGTTGGGAAGGGTGCCTGTCGGTACCTGGCCTGCGCGGCGTGGTGCCGCGTTTCAAGCATATCTGCTACACCGGCCTCGACCCCCAGGGCAAGCCGATCGAGCGCTTCGCCGAAGGCTTCCATGCCCGGGTGGTGCAACACGAGTGTGATCACCTGATCGGCCGGCTGTACCCGTCGCGCATCCAGGACTTCTCCCGGTTCGGCTACACCGAAGTGCTGTTCCCCGGGCTGGACGCCAGCGACGACTGACCCCGCTGCAGCGCTACCAGGCGTTTGCTGCGCTGGTAGCGCTGCAGGCGGCCAGCCAGGGCCTCCGGCAAGTACCCGGCTGTATCGAACCCCAGCCGCCGATAGAAGGCGGCAAGGTCCGGGTGGCAGAACAGCCAGGTCGGCCCGCCAGCCCGCGCGAGCGCTGCCTCGACCAAGCGCCCGGCTACCCCCTGGCTGCGCCGCTGTGGGTCGACGAACAACCCGGTCAGCCAGCAACCGTCCCCCACTGCGCTCAGGCTCAAGCCGGCGATGATGCCCGGCGCCCGCGCCACCCACAGTTGCCCTTCGCCTGCCGCACGCATGCGCGAACCGTGCTGGCGGTAGAAATGGTCCAACAGCCGGCGCTCGGTGGCCGCCAGTTGCGAAAACCGAAGATCCTGTGAAATGTCGAGTCCTGCCCTGAAAGTTGGCCAAAAGCGCTGGCCTGAGGATTTGCGGCCCCTTTGTCGCAGATTGTTGCAAATCCGGCAAGGGTGAATATCCGACTGTGGGGTTCAACTATTCAAGGTCGGGAGTAGACTTTCACCCATCCCCCCTGGCAGTACGAAGCGGGATCGGTACTTCGTGCCCTCTCCAACGTAGATGGCAACTTCTCCGCGCCGTTACGGCAATTGAAGTCAATCGATCAGCTAGAACGCTTGAAAGGCAGACTCACATGAAACCATTACTGATTCTTGCACTGGTCGGTATGTCCTCGTTCGCCTTCGCCGACGAGGCCAAACCCGTCAGCAGCGAGCCCGTGACCCAGCAGTACGACTACTCCATGAACCTGGATATCAAGCGGGTGATCAACCTGTCGACCATCCCCAATGTGTGCGAAGTGGTCCCGGCCACCATGACCTACGAGGACCACCAGGGGCAGGTGCATACCATCCAGTACCGCGCCATGGGTGAGGGTTGCCAGCAGGGTTGATCAGGCATTGCCTGACGTCGGTGGCCCCTGCGGCGGTCTGCCCCGGGGCCAGCCGCGCTTGGTTGTTCGAGCAATAGAAAAATCCTGAATGAATATCGAGGAAAAAGTGCTATCTTGTTTTGATAGCATTTTTCGATGAACACTCGATACCGCAAGATTCTAGATGCCATTTTCCGCACGCCGACTACGGCGTCGTTGGCTTTTTCCGAAATCGAGGCGTTGACGCTCCACTTGGGTGGCCAGGTACTGGAGCGGCAAGGATCCAGGGTCAAGCTTGTGCTGGGTGGCCAAATGCTGGCGATGCCACCGGCCTCATCCTGGTAAAGAAGCCAAGCGGTATCAAATTGAAGAGGCTCGCGAATTCCTCTTGCGGGCAGGAGTCAGGATATGAGTTGCATGCGCTATAAAGGCTACGCTGCCCGTATCGAGTATGACGAGCGTGACGACATCTTCGTCGGCCGTGTGCTTGGTATGCGTGACATCATCAGTTTTCACGCGAGGTCGGTGCCGGAGCTGCATGAGGCTTTCCACGATGCGTTGGAGGACTACCTGGCCGATTGTGCAGAGCAGGGCATAACGCCGGAAAAACCTGCCTCTGGCAAAATCATGTTGCGCATCCGCCCCGAAGTGCATGCCGCGGCGAGTATCGCTGCACGCGCTGCCGGCAAAAGCTTGAACCAGTGGGCGGACGAAGTTTTCGAGCAAGCCGCCATGGCCTGAACCCGCCACTTCCCATCCGCTGTGCACGCATGGCACCCTCCAGGCCGCCTTCCTGAGCCGCAGCCGAGCCTTGCATGCCTTTCTCCAATGGTTTTCTCCTCAGTCTTTCCCTGTGCCTGGATATCGGCATCGCCAATATCGCCATGATTACCCTGGCCATGCAGCGTGGTTTCCTCCAGGGTTTCTGGCTGGGCCTCGGCACCTGCGTCGGCGACCTGCTGTATGCCATTGCCGCACTGGCCGGAATGACCGTGCTGCTGCAGTTCGAAAGCGTGCGCTGGGCGCTGTGGCTGGGTGGCTCGGTGCTGCTGGTGTGGTTCGCGCTGAAGATGCTGCTGGCCGCATGGCGCGGCGGGCGCATGGAAACGCGGGCCGAGGTGGTGGTGGAGTCGGGGTGGCGCGAATTCCTGCGCGGTATCTTCCTGGCCATGTCGTCGCCCAGCGCCATCCTGTGGTTCGCCGCGGTGGGGGGCGTGCTGATCTCCCGTTCCGGCGGCGGCAGCCTGCTGGATGCCGGGCTGTTTCTCGGCGGCTTCTTCGCCGCCGGGCTGGTGTGGTGCATCGGCTTGTGTGGCATTGCCAGCCATGGCGGGCGCTTGCTGGGTGACCGCCTGTTGACCTGGTCGTATCTGCTGTCGGCGGCGATCTTCTGCTATTTCGCGGTGTACGTGATTGTGTCGGGGTATCGGGAGTTCGTTTAGGCAGGTTCGGATCACTGCCAGCCTTGATGTCGGAAATACTGCGCGGCCTTGTCGATTCCTCCGCGCCCCGTTCGACCATGGGTGAAGGCACGCCGCTGGCGTGGCCACCATCCCTGACCTGTCGGAGGAATTCCCGATGAGCACCGCAGCCGAAACCGAGATTCGCCAACTGATCGAGCGCTGGATGCAGGCCGTGCGCGACCGTGACATCTCCAACATCATCGCCCCCTATGCCGACGACATCGTTGCCTTCGATGCCATCCAGGCGCTGCAATTCAAAGGCAAGGCCAACTACCAGGCACACTGGGAAATGTGCATGGGCTTGTGTCCCGGCCCGATGGTCTTCGAACTCGCCGAACTCACCGTGCAGGCCGCTGGCGACCTGGCCCTGGCCCACTGGCTGAACCGCTGTGGCCCGGCGGACAACGACAGCCAGTGCGGCTTCATGCGCGCCACCGTAGGCTATCGTCGTCAAGGCGGCCAGTGGCAGGTCATCCACGAACACTGGTCGGCACCGTTCGACATGCAGACCCAGAAAGCGCTGTTCGATCTCAAACCCTGATCCGTTATCGCCAAACGTACGTTGCCAATGCCCTGGAGGCGACCATGAAATACCTGTGCCTGGTCTATTGTGACGAGGGGCTGCTGCACAGCCTGCCCGACAGCCCGGAAGACGCCGAATGCCTGGCGTACGCCGAATCCATCCAGGGCTCCGGGCGAATGCTGGCGGCCGAGGCGCTGAAGTCGGTGCAGACTGCCACCACGGTACGCATGCGCAACGGCCAAATGAGCCTGACCGATGGCCCGTTTGCCGAGACCAAGGAGCAACTGGCCGGCTTCTACCTGGTGGAAGCCCGCGACCTGAACGAGGCCCTGAACATCGCCAAGGGTATTCCCGCCGCCCGGGTCGGCAGTGTCGAGGTGCGGCCAGTGCGTGAACTGCAACCCTGACAACAACGGAGAACCCAGCATGAGCCTTGCACTGCCTGCGCAAGCACAACACGAGTTGTCCATCAGCCGCCTGATCGACGCGCCACCGGCCAAGGTGTTCCGCGCCTGGACCGAACCCGAGTGGCTGATGCAGTGGTGGGGCCCGCACGGCATGACCACCCCGGAGTGCGAAATGCAGTTGTGGCCCGGCGGCCTGTTCCGCACCCTGATGCGTGCACCGGATGGCAGCGAATACCCGAACCAAGGTGTGTTCCTGGAAATCGCCGCGCCGCGCCGGTTGGTGTTCACCGATGCCTTCGGCCTGGGCTGGGTGCCCTCGAACAGAGCCTTCATGACCGCCGTGATCAGTTTTGACGAAGAGCAGGGCAAGACCCGCTACACCGCCCGTGCCTGGCACTGGAGCGCCGCCGACTGCCGAACCCATGAGGAGATGGGCTTCCACCAGGGCTGGGGAGAAAGCCTGGACCGGCTGGTGGAGGTGGTGACCCAGCGGATGCCTGACTGATGCAGGCCCTGGCGCAGGTGCGCGCCGAGGTCGAGGCGGTCTACCGGCATGAGTCGCGCCGCATCCTGGCGACGCTGATCCGCCTGCTGGGGGACTTCGACCTGGCCGAGGAGGCCATGCACGATGCCTTCTTCATCGCCGTCGAGCGCTGGCAGCGCGACGGCATACCGGCCAACCCGCGGGCGTGGCTGGTCTCCACCGGGCGCTTCAAGGCCATCGATGTGCTGCGCCGGCGTGCCCGGTTCGACCGTTCCCAGGCAGACCTGAGCCTGTTGCTCGCAGGCCGGGTGCAGGACCCCAGCGAAGAAGAACTGCTGGCGGACGACCGCCTGCGGCTGATCTTTACCTGCTGTCACCCGGCGTTGTCGGCTGATGCCCAGGTGCCGCTGACGTTGCGCGAAGTCTGCGACCTGACCACCGAGCAGATCGCCCGCGCCTTTCTGCAAAGCCCGGCGACCATTGCCCAGCGCATCGTGCGTGCCAAGGCCAAGATCCGCGATGCCGGCATCCCATACCAGGTGCCGGAGCTGAACGAGCTGCCCGAGCGCCTGGGCAGCGTGCTGCGGGTGATCTACCTGGTGTTCAACGAAGGTTATTCGGCGTCGTCGGGTGAGGCGCTGTTGCAGCAGGACCTGACTGACGAGGCCATACGCCTGGCGCGGCTGCTGGTGCAGTTGTTGCCCGACCCGGAGGCGGTCGGCCTGTTGGCCCTGATGTTGCTGCAGGCGTCCCGGCAGCGAGCACGTACCGATGGCCAGGGCAACCTGGTGGTGCTGGAACAGCAGGACCGCAGCCTGTGGGACCGGCAACGCATTGCCGAAGGCTGCGAACTGGTGCGCCAGGCCCTGCAAAGCCGGGGGTTCGGTGCCTATACCGTACAGGCAGCGATTGCGGCGGTGCATGCCGAAGCGGACACGGCCGAGGCCACCGACTGGGCCGAGATTGTCGGGCTGTATGACGTGCTGCAGCGGCACTGGCCGTCGCCTGTGGTGGCGCTGAACCGGGCGGTGGCGCTGGCGAAGCGGGACGGACCGGAGGTCGGCCTGCGGGAAATCGAAGGGATTCTGGCGCGCGGGGAACTGCTGGATTACCACCTGGCACATGCGGCGCGGGCCGAGCTGCATTACCAGCTGGGGCACGTGGCGCAAGCGCGTGCGGCCTGGCGCCAGGCGCTGGCGCTGACCCGGCAGGAGCCGGAGCGCAGGCATATCGAGCGGCGGTTACAGGCGATCGAATGAGGTTTGCTGTACCGGCCTCTTCGCGGGTAAACCCGCTCCCACAGGGACCTCACAGCATTCAGCCTTGATGCGATCCTGTGGCAGCGGGTTTACCCGCGAAGCGGCCGGTACTGGCTACATCAGGCTTCAGCTAGCGACAAAATTCGGCGGCGACACCAGTTCCACGGTCTGCTGTTTGCGCGGCGCCAGGATCTCGGCTTCACCCTCGACCACCAGCTCATCGTTCTGGTTGTACACATTGGTGGCGATACGCACCTTGAACTTGGGCAGTTTCTCGAGAATTTCCAGGCGCACGGTCAGGCTGTCACCAATCTTCACCGGCTTCTGGAAGCTCATTTTCTGGCCCAGGTAGATGGTGCCAGGGCCAGGCAAGGTGCAAGCCACGGCGGCGCTGATCAGCGCGCCGCTGAACATGCCGTGGGCGATGCGCTCGCGGAACATGCTTTTGGCGGCGAATTCGGCATCCAGGTGCACCGGGTTGTGGTCACCGGACATCGCGGCGAACAGCTGGATATCACGTTCTGCAACGGACTTCTTGTATTCGGCCTTCTGGCCGACTTCGAGGGCTTCGTAGGGCGTGTTGGTGACCTGGGTCATCGGGGCTTCCTTAAAGGGCGGGCGAGGGCGCCTATCATTCGCTGCGGGCAGGCCGGCCAAGGGCCAGCGCCTGTTCGAGCCAGGCGAGAATATCGCCAGTGACCTCGTCTCGATTGAGTTCGTTGAGCACTTCATGCCGCGCCTCGGGGTAGACGCGCAGCTGTACATGTCGATTGCCGGTCGCGCGCAGGGCGTCGGCCAGGTGGGTGAGACGCTTGCCGGCACTGACCGGATCACATTCACCGCCGATCACCAGCAGCGGCAGGTTCGGATCGATCTGCGCGAGGTTACCCGGCTGGCTGATCTGCGCCAAGCCTTGCAGCAAGTCGAGCCACAACTGGTTGCTGCAGCGGAAGCCGCACAACGGGTCGTTGACGTACAGGTCGACCTGCGCCGGGTCGCGGCTGAGCCAGTCGAATGCCGTGCGGTTGGGCTTGAAGGCCTTGTTGAACGAGCCGAACGACAACCATTCGATCAGCGCGCTCTTGCCCAGCGGCCCCTGGCGCCAGGCTTCCAGCCGGGCAATCAGCCGCGCCACACGGTACAGCATCGCCGGTTGGTAGTTGGAGCCACTGAGGATCGCCCCATGCAGGCTGCCGCTGTGGTGCAGCAGGTAGGCCTGGGCGATGTAGCTGCCCATGCTGTGGCCGAACAGGAACAGCGGTGTGCAGGGGTACTGCTGGCCGATGTGCTGGGCCAGCAGGCCAAGGTCGTTGACCACGGCATTCCAGCCATGCTGGCGGGCGAACAGGCCGAGGCTGCCCAGTTCGGCGGTGCGCCCATGGCCGCGCTGGTCGGCGCCGAACAGGGCAAAGCCCGCCTCGCTCAAAGCCTGACCCAGCGGCTGGTAGCGCCCGGCATGCTCGGCCATGCCGTGGGCCAGCAGCACCACGGCCTTGACCGGCGAGGCCGGCAGCCATTGGTGTACGTACAGGCTGCAGTGCTCGCTGGCAGGCAGCCAGAAGGCGTCGTGAGGCATGGCGGGTCCTTGTGCGCACGGTTACCCGAACAGTGTATGCACAACCGGCCGGATTGCAGGAAGGGCACAAATAAGATTCACAATGTTAATGGCGGCACTTGGCGTATATGCCACCTTGGGCTTACCTGCTAACGTCGGTTCAACGCCTTTTCGCTTTCGGGCGGGCAGGTAAAAGGATGACAGGACACACAGTGGGTCCCGGCAGAGGAACAATAATAAATGCAAGCCGAATTCTGGAACGACAAGCGCCCGGCGGGCGTGCCTTCCACCATTGACATCAATGCCTACGCCTCGGTCATCGAGGTGTTCGAGCGCTCCTGCAAGCGCTTTGCCGACCGCCCGGCCTTCAGCAACCTGGGCGTGACCCTCAGCTACGCGGACCTGGAGCGCCATTCGGCGGCCTTCGCCGCCTGGTTGCAGCAGCATACCGACCTCAAGCCGGGTGACCGCATCGCGGTGCAGTTGCCCAACGTGCTGCAGTACCCCATCGCGGTGTTCGGCGCCCTGCGTGCGGGCCTGATCGTGGTCAACACCAACCCGCTGTACACCGAACGCGAGATGCGCCACCAGTTCAAGGACAGCGGCGCGCGTGCGCTGGTGTACCTGAACATGTTCGGCAGGCGCGTGCAGGAAGTGCTGCCCGATACCGGCATCGAGTACCTGATCGAGGCGAAGATGGGTGACCTGCTGCCCGCTGCCAAGGGCTGGTTGGTCAACACCGTGGTCGACAAGCTGAAGAAAATGGTCCCGGCCTACCGGCTGCCGCAGGCGGTGTCGTTCAAACAGGTGTTGCGCCAGGGCCGCGAATTGTCCGCCAAGCCGGTGCCGCTGAGCCTGGGCGACATTGCCGTGCTGCAATACACCGGCGGCACCACGGGGCTGGCCAAGGGCGCCATGCTCACTCACGGCAACCTGGTGGCCAACATGCTGCAGGTGCTGGCCTGTTTCTCGCAGCACGGGCCGGACGGGCAGAAGCTGATCAAGGAAGGCCAGGAAGTGATGATCGCACCGCTGCCGCTGTACCACATCTATGCCTTTACCGCGAACTGCATGTGCATGATGGTGACCGGCAACCACAACGTGCTGATCACCAACCCGCGGGATATTTCCGGCTTCATCAAGGAGCTGGGCAAGTGGCGGTTCACGGCCCTGCTGGGCCTGAATACCCTGTTCGTCGCGCTGATGAACCACCCGGGCTTCCGCCAGCTCGACTTCTCGGCGCTGAAGGTCACCAACTCGGGCGGCACCGCGCTGGTCAAGGCCACTGCCGAGCGCTGGGAAAGCCTGACCGGCTGCCGCATCGTCGAAGGCTACGGCCTGACCGAAACCTCGCCGGTGGCCAGCACCAACCCCTATGGCCAGCTGGCGCGCCTGGGCACGGTGGGCATCCCGGTGGTGGGCACCGCCTTCAAGGTGATCGACGATGACGGCAACGAGCTGCCGCTGGGCGAGCGCGGCGAGCTTTGCATCAAGGGCCCACAGGTGATGAAGGGCTATTGGCAGCAGCCCGAGGCCACGGCGCAGGCCCTGGACGCAGACGGCTGGTTCAGGACCGGCGATATTGCGGTGATCGACCCGGACGGCTTCACCCGCATCGTCGACCGCAAGAAGGACATGATCATCGTCTCCGGGTTCAACGTGTACCCCAACGAGATCGAGGACGTGGTCATGGGCCACCCCAAGGTAGCCAACTGCGCAGCCATCGGCGTGCCGGACGAGCATTCCGGCGAGGCGGTGAAGCTGTTCGTGGTGCCGCGCGAGGGCGGGTTGAGCGTGGATGAACTGAAGGCGTACTGCAAGGCCAACTTCACTGGCTACAAGGTGCCCAAGCACATCGTGTTGCGCGACTCGTTGCCGATGACGCCGGTGGGCAAGATTCTGCGGCGGGAGTTGCGTGATATAGCTTGATAGCGGGTTGGCTTGTTCGCGGGCTTGCCCGCTCCCACAGGTACTGCACAGCATTCGAGAGCTGTGAGGCCCCTGTGGGAGCGGGCAAGCCCGCGAATGCCGTGAAACCGCTCTAACAGGCTATTTATAGCCCGATCTGCGACATCTTGGCTAAATACTCTAAAAATGACTTGTATTGTTCATTGAGTCATTTTTGTGACCGTAAGGCCCGCTTTGGCCCCTAGGCGACCCCAGGTAAAGCTGTTACTCTCGGCCCGCTTTCAGATGATCCGGTTTGCAACGAGCCGTCATCCCATATCAATAATAAGCGCATCGACGCGTGAATCGAACTTCGCTGTTGCTGAAGGAGTGGGCTTCCATGATCGAACATTTTTGGAAGGATAAGTACCCAGCCGGGATTACGGCGGAAATCAATCCTGACGAATTCCCCAATATCCAGGCGGTACTCAAGCAATCCTGCCAACGCTTTGCCGACAAACCGGCCTTTAGCAACCTGGGCAAGACTATCACCTATGGCGAGCTCTATGCGCTGTCCGGGGCGTTTGCCGCCTGGCTGCAACAGCATACCGACCTCAAGCCGGGTGACCGCATTGCCGTGCAGCTGCCCAATGTCCTGCAATACCCGGTAGCGGTGTTCGGCGCCATGCGCGCCGGGCTGGTCGTGGTCAACACCAACCCGCTGTACACCGCGCGGGAGATGGAACACCAGTTCAACGACTCCGGGGCCAAGGCCCTGGTGTGCCTGGCCAACATGGCCCACCTGGCCGAGAAGGTGGTGCCCAAGACCCAGGTCAGGCATGTCATCGTCACCGAAGTGGCCGACCTGCTGCCGCCACTCAAGCGCCTGCTGATCAACAGCGTGATTAAGTACGTGAAGAAGATGGTGCCGGCCTACCACCTGCCGCGTGCCGTACGCTTCAACGACGCACTGGCGCTGGGCAAGGGCCAGCCGGTGACCGAGGCCAACCCGCAGGCCAACGACGTGGCGGTGCTGCAGTACACCGGTGGCACCACCGGCGTGGCCAAGGGCGCGATGCTGACCCACCGCAACCTGGTGGCCAACATGCTGCAATGCCGGGCGCTGATGGGCGCGAACCTGCACGAAGGTTGCGAAATCCTTATCACGCCGTTGCCGCTGTACCACATCTACGCCTTTACCTTCCATTGCATGGCAATGATGCTGATCGGTAACCACAACGTGCTGATCAGCAACCCGCGTGACCTGCCGGCAATGGTCAAGGAGCTGGGCAAGTGGAAGTTCAGCGGCTTCGTCGGCCTCAACACGCTGTTCGTTGCCCTGTGCAACAACGAGGCCTTCCGTGCCTTGGACTTCTCCGCGCTGAAGATCACCCTGTCCGGTGGCATGGCCCTGCAACTGAGCGTGGCCGAACGCTGGAAAGCCGTGACCGGCTGCGCCATCTGCGAAGGTTACGGCATGACCGAGACCAGCCCGGTGGCCGCAGTGAACCCGTCGGAAGCCAACCAGGTCGGCACCATCGGTATCCCGGTACCCTCGACCCTGTGCAAGGTGATCGATGACGCGGGCCACGAACTGCCGTTGGGCGAGGTGGGCGAGCTGTGCATCAAGGGCCCGCAGGTGATGA
>Ga0268257_1002449_pt1 | contig 13328 bp, 12 predicted proteins | sample AgamicAtPrz_FD_200249 | JGI IMG/M metagenome (GOLD analysis project Ga0268257, IMG submission 200249) | Agave microbial communities from Guanajuato, Mexico - At.P.rz (v2) (version 3) | ecosystem: Host-associated > Plants > Phyllosphere > Phylloplane/Leaf | place: Guanajuato, Mexico | collected...
AACCAACGGGATTGGCTATGTGCTCAGCGCCAGCCGTTTTCTCACCGACGGCTACCGGGCCCAGAGCGCGGCGGACAAAAACCTGTTCAACGCCCGCATCGATGTCAAGCCCGACGAATACAGCCAGCTGACCCTGGTGGCCAACCATGTGGACATCGATGCCAAGGACCCCGGCGGCATCACGCCCAAGGACTGGGCGGCAGATCCGAAGGCTGTGGCGTCCAACCCCATGCTCTACGATTCGCGCAAAAGCGTGAAGCAGACCCAGGCCGGCCTGACCTATGAGCGCCAGCTGGACGGCGGCCAGGCGCTGCGCCTCATGGCCTATGCCGGTCAGCGCGAAATGATGCAGTTCCAGTCCACACCCAAGGCATCGCAGACCGGCTACAGAGGCGGAGTGATCGGCCTCAAGCGCGACTATGGCGGCATCGATGCGCGCTGGAGCGGCAAATACGAGCTGGGCAGCGGCAGCCTGAGCCTGATTGCTGGCCTGGCCGCCAACACTGTCAGGGAAGACCGCCAGGGCTACAAGAACTTTGCGGGCAACCAGCTGGGCGTGGTCGGCGAGCTGGTGCGCGACGAGCGCAACACCCTCACCAGCATAGACCCCTATCTGCAAGCCTCCTGGGCCTTTGCACCGCGCTGGAAGCTCGATGCCGGCCTGCGCTGGAGCAATGTGCAGTTCCAATCGCGCGACCATTTCCTGGCCGACAAGAATGACAGCGGCAATGCCGGATTCCATAAGCTCTTGCCGGTTGTTTCGCTCCAGCACGAGCTCAATCAGGACACCAATATCTATGCCTCTCTGGGTCGCGGCATGGAAACACCGACCTTCAACGAGATCTCGTACCGCCCCGATCTGGCGGGCGGTCTGAACTTCGGCCTCAAACCTGCGGTATCGACCAGTGCCGAGCTGGGCATCAAGCAACGCTTCAATGTGGCCGGACTGCGCAGCGACTGGTCTGCCGCACTGTTCCAGACCCAGACCGACGATGAAATTGTGGTGGCCAGCAACGACAACGGCCGCACCTCTTATCAGAATGCCGGCAAGACCCGCCGCCGCGGCATGGAGCTGAGCACCAGCACCTGGCTGATGCCCCAGTTGCGCCTGAGCGGCGCGCTGACCTTGCTTGATGCCAGTCTGCGCAGCGGCTATTGCGACAGCAAGGGCCAGGACTGCACTCCCGCCGGCAAGCGCATTGCCGGCACGGCCAGGCATCTGGGCTACCTGGGACTGGAATGGCTTCCCGCCACCGACTGGCGTGTGGGCCTGGACTGGCGTCATGTGGGCCGTATTGCCGCCGACGACAAGAACCAGGTCTATGCCCCCAGCTACAACGTGGCCAGCCTGAGCGTTGGCTACACCAAACGCCTGGGCGCCTGGAAGCTCAGCACTTTTGCCCGCATCGACAATCTGGCGGACAAGAACTATGTGGGCTCGGTCATCGTCAACGAAGGCAACGGACGTTACTACGAGCCCGCTCCGGGACGTCAATGGATGGCCGGCACCAGCCTCAGCTACCAGTTCTAAACATGTCATCCGGCTTTGCCGGACAGCAGAAAGCGGGCCCAGAGCCCGCTTTTTTCACATCCGGATAGATCAAAAGCGATTTTTTCAGAAAAATTCTGGTGCTTGTACATTGCCTGCTTGAGCCCGAAAGCCGCCAATCCCGCCCCGGTTTGCCTGCCAGACGACAGGCGCCGGCAACAAGCTTGCGCTCATCAGCCCTGCAAGCCACGTCAAAACACAGTCAATCGCATCAATTTCCATGCCGGTGCGTATGCAGTTTGAGCGAAGTTAGCCCCTGAAGCAGGCAAGAACGGCACACAGAAATTCTTCACTCTGCAACACGCTGTCATCAGGGGTACAACTGCCACGAAATGCGGGCCAAATGACAACAGACATCCGTTCAAGGTAAAGAAATCAATTCTTATAGAAAATTCACATAAAAAGAGCTCAGATGGCGGGCTTTTGAAAGCAAATTCACAGCGCTAGAATCCGCCACCAGCGCTGCCTCGTATGTTTGAAGCCGGGGCACGGTTTCAGATTCCTCCGTATGTCAGCCCTTTTCGTTTCTTGCCATCCAAATTCCAGCCCGGCGCCTTGCAGCCCTGCCATTCCCGCAGTTGGAGCTGATGTATGAGTGATGGATTGCAAAGCCCCGCCCAACAGGGTGTGCAGTTGGTCGATATACGGCTGCAGCGCGGCCAGACCCAGGTGTTTAACGGCCTGAGCCTTAGCCTGACTGAAACGCGCATTGGCGTGATCGGCAACAACGGCGCGGGCAAGTCCAGCCTGTTCCGCCTGCTTTGCGGGCTCGAGCTGCCCCAGGCCGGACAAGTACTGGTGGATGGCATGCCCTTGCTGCAGGCGCGCGAGCACAAGCCCGGCCTGATCGGCCTGATGTTCCAGAATCCGGACGATCAGATCATCTTCCCTACCGTGGAGGAAGAACTGGCCCTGGGCCTTCGCCCTCAGGGCCTGAGCAAGCAGCAAGCCAGAGCCAGGGCACGCGAGTTGCTGGCCGCACGCGGCCTGGCCCACTGGGCCGAGCGGGCCGTCAGCAGTCTGAGCCAGGGCCAGCGCCAGCAGGTGTGCTGGCTCTCGCTGCTGATTGCGGCGCCGCAACTGCTGCTGCTGGACGAGCCCTTTGCCAGCCTGGACCTGCCCGGTCAGGCCCGCTTGGCCCAGGATATTGCCACCGCACCGCAACAGGTGCTGGTCTCCACCCATGTGCTTGACCATGTGCGTGACTTTGAGCGCGTGATCTGGCTGGAGCAAGGCCGGCTGCGTGGCGACGGCCCTGGCAGCGACATCTGCAGCGCCTACGAGACCTCCGTACAGGAGCAGTTGCTGAAGAAAAGCCCGCAAGGAGACCTTCATGGGTAGTCTCTACAGCGAAGTTGCGACCTGGCTGCATCGCTGGTCGGCCGGCCTCAAGCTCTTGCTGCTGGCGGTTTTTGGCACGCTGTTGTTTCTGATAGCCAACCCCTGGGTGTTGGCGGGCTGCGGCGTGGCTTGCCTGCTTCTCTGGATATCGCTGGGTCAGGCCACACAGGTGGCGCGCCGGCTGATGCGCTCGGTTATCGTCGCGGCACTGCTGGTGGCGGGCTTTCATGTCTTCATGGGCAACCCTGTGCTGGCAGCCGTCAGCAGTCTGCGGCTGATCTGCGCCTCGACCCTGGGCATTGCGCTGACCATCACCACCCGCCCCAGCGATCTGGTCGAGGTACTGGAATGGCTGCTGGCCCCGCTGGCCCGCCTGGGCATCCCCACCGAGCGCGTGGCCATGCAGCTTGCACTCATGCTGCGCTTTACCGAACATTTCTTTGTGCAATGGACAAAGCTGGACGAGGCCTACCGCCTGCGCACCGGCAAAAGCGGCGGCCTGCGCCTGATTGCACCGCTGACGATTCATATGCTGCAGGCCACGCGCCGTGTGGCCGACGCCCTCTGGGCAAGACTGGGTTTCTAGGAGACCGTTGATGACTACCAATCCCTCTCACACCGTATCGCGCGGCGGCGCACGCTCCATGGCTCAGGTATCGCTGTTCGCCGCCCTGATGGCCGTGATGGGCCTGATTCCCAAGATCGACCTGCCGTTCGGCGTGCCCATCACCATCCAGTCGCTGGGCGTGATGCTGGCAGGCGTCATGCTCGGGCCCTGGCGCGGCCTGCAGTCCATGGCACTGTTTCTCGCGGCCGTGGCCGTAGGTCTGCCACTGCTGTCTGGCGGCCGCGGCGGTATCGGAGTCTTCATGGCACCGTCTGCCGGCTATCTGGTCGGCTACATGCTGGCCGCAGGCATCACTGGCGCCGTCATGGCTGCCCTGCCGCAGAGCACGCCGCGTCGCACGGCGCTGAGCGCCTTCATCGCCTCCTTGATCGGCGGCCTGCTGTGCCTGCATGCCTTTGGCGTGCTGGGCCTGATGTTGATCGCCAAGATGAGCCTGAGTCAGGCCTTTGCCGTGACGCTGGCCTTTGTCCCCGGCGACTTCATCAAATGTGTTCTCTGCGCCATCATCGTCCACACCGTGGCGCGCGGAATGCCTGACTGGCGTTTTGGCGGTCGCCGGTGAACGCGCTGTCCGCTGCGGCACCGCTGCAGGGCTTGTGGCAGCTGGTTCATGGCCCGCTGGCCTATTGGGCGCAACACCGGCCCGATGTGGTGGCCTTGCAGAGCGAGGCCGGCTCCTGGACCTTTGGAGAGCTGCATGCCGAGGTCGAGCAGCGCTCGGCACGTCTGGTGGCGCAACGCGCGCCGCAAATGCTGCTGCTGGATGCCAACCGCTCAACGCTGGAGCGGCTGGTGGACTTTCTGGCCGTGATCCACAGCGGCCGCTGCGCGGCAGTCGCCGACCCCGACTGGCAACCTGCCGTGCGCCAGCGCATTGAAAGCTGGCTGCCCGCGCAGCCCTGCGAGCTGGATGCGGCAGCACCGACGGCAGCCTTTTATACCGGCTTCACCTCGGGCAGCACCGGCCTGCCCAAGGGCTTCAAGCGCCACCATCTGTCGTGGACGGAGAGCTTTCGCGTCGGCCTGCAGGATTTCGGCCCCGTCGTCGCCCAGCGCACGCTGGCACCGGGGCGCATCTCGCATTCGCTGTTTCTGTTCGGAGCCATGCAAGGCATCTGGTATGGCTGTGGCGCCGTCATGCAGGAGAAGTTCTCGGCCTCGCGCTGTCTTGCAGCCCTGGCGCGCGGCGATATCCCCTGTCTGGTCGCCGTGCCCAGCCAGTTGCTGCTGATGCTGCAATGGGCGCAGCATAGACAGCTCGCACCGATTCCCGAGGTCGAGCTGATCACCATCAGCGGCGCACGCTGGATGCGCGCCCACACGCCGGCGCTGCGCGCCCTCTTCCCCAAGGCCCGCATCATCGAGTTCTATGGAGCCTCCGAGGCCAGTTTTGTCGCCTGGATGGATGCCGATGAAGCCAGCGGCCCGCAGGCCGTGGGCAGGCCATTTAGCAATGTAACGCTATCCATTCGTCCCACCGGCAGCGATGCCGCCGAGAATGCGCTGGCCGAGCATGACACCAGCCATGCCGGCGACGGCCTGATCTATATCCGCAGCCCCATGCTGTTCATGGACTATGTGGGCGATGCCCATGACGCCACGGCCGTGCTGCGCGATGGCGACTGGCTGTCCGTGCGCGACATGGGCCATATCGACGAACGCGGCATGCTGTGCCTGGCAGGACGCCAGAGCCGCATGCTCGTCACCCAGGGCAAGAACCTGTTTCCCGAGGAAGTGGAGAACCTGCTGGCCAGCCACCCCGCGATTGCCCAGGTCTCGCTGCACGGCCAGGCCGATGCGCTGCGCGGCCTGCAGGTACACGCGGTGCTGCAATGGAGGCCCCAGACCGAGGCGCCCTCGGCCCTGGAGCTGAACCAGTGGCTGCGCGAGCGCACCGAAGCCTTCAAGGTGCCGCGCCAGTGGTGGGTTTGCGAGCACTGGCCGCACACAGCCAGCGGCAAGACCGATCACGGTCAGCTGGCCCAGGCCCTGCGCGCCAGCATGGCCGGGCCTGCGGGAGCTGCCATATCCCCTGCCCAGCTCCCCGCATTGCGGCCGTGGCAGAGTTGAGGCCCATGCCAAGCAAGACCCCCATCATTGCCTGGGCACGCAGCCCGGTGGCTCCGCTAGGCTCGGCCCTGGCCCAGCTCAACCCCCATGAACTGGGCCGGCCGCTGCTGCTGTCACTGCTGCAGCAAAGCGGCCTGCCGGCCCATGCCGTGGACGCGGTGATCGTCGGCAACGCCCTGGGCGCTGGTGGCAACCCGGCGCGCATGCTGACACTGGCCGCAGGCCTGCCCGATGGCTGCGCCGCGCACACCATCGATACCCAGTGCTGCTCGGGCCTGGATGCGGTGGCCATGGCCGTGGGTCTGCTGCAATCGGGTCAGGCCGAGGTAGTGATTGCCGGCGGCATCGAGGCCTGGAGCCGCGCCCCCATTCGCCAGACCCGCCCGCAGCTCCCAGGCGAGCAGCCCCAAAGCTACGAGCGCCCGCCATTTGCGCCCGATCCCGAGCGCGATCCCGATATGTTGCAATCGGCGGCCGACTATGCGCTCGCGCATGGATTCAGCCGCAGCCGGCAGGAGCAGTACGCGCTGCTGAGCCACAGCCGGGCCCTGGCCGCCCAGGCGCAACTCGCCCCGGAAATCGTGCCCATGGCAGGACTTGAGGCCGATGCCTATCCGCGCGCGCTGCAGCCTGCACGTGCCGCGCGCATGCCGACCCTGGCCCGGGGCAGCTGTGAGGGCGCGAGTGCCGACGATATCGCGGCCCACGCACTCAGCCCCCTGACCGTCTCGGCCAAAGCCGATGGTGCGGCCCTGATCCTGCTGGCCACGCCCGAGGCTTGCGCTCGCTGGAATCTGCAGCCCCGCGCACAATGGCTGGCCAGCGCCAGCGTGGGCGCCGCGCCGGAAACACCGCTGCTGGCCGCCATTGCGGCGGCGCAGATGGCGTTGGCCCGAGGCAGCCAGGCGCTGGCCGGGCCTCACGGGCCACAGTTGCTGGCACGGGAGCTGTCGGCCATCGAACTGCACGACGCCTTTGCCGTTCAAGGCCTGGCCTTTTGCGCCGCCATGGGCCTTGCGCCCGAGCAGATCAACAACGCAGGCGGCGGCCTGGCGCGCGGGCACCCTATCGGCGCGTCAGGCGCGATTGCGCTGGTGCGCTGCCTGGCTCAGCTTGAGTATCAGGCCCAGTCATCGACACCCAAGGCCGGACTCGGCCTGGCGGCCATTGCCGGAGCCGGCGGCATTGGCGCGGCAACCCTGGTGCAATGGCTGCAAGCCGCTCCCTGAATTCATTTTTGATAGCTATTACCCCATGTCCAGCAACGGTTCAGTCGTAAAAACATCTGAAGGCTTCGACTTGCCGGCAGGCATGGCGCTGATGCAGCAGCGCCGCTCCACACGTGCTTTTCTGCCCGATGCCGTGCCTGACGCGCTGCTGGAACAGCTGCTGTTGACGGCGCGCCAGGCGCCCAGCGGCGGCAATCTGCAACCAGGCCAGCTGATCGCGGTACGCGGCAAACTGCGCGAGCAACTGACTGCCGCCCTGCTGCAGGACGTTGAAAGCCAGGTGCCCGAATGCGAGGACTACGCCTACTTTCCGCGTCCCATGCCCATGCAGCTGCGCAAGCGCCAGGTGGCTTCGGCACAGGCGCTTTACGGCGCCCTTGGCGTGGCGCGCGACGACCGCGTCGGGCGCGAAGCGCGATTTGCGCGCAACTACCGCTTCTTCGATGCACCCGTGGCGCTGGTCGTCACCATCGACGCCCATTACGGCCCCGGTGGCTATATGGACCTGGGCATGACGCTCTACGGACTGCAACTGGCGGCCGCCGCCATGGGCCTGGGCAGCTGCGCCATCGGTGCCCTGGCCTCGTACCCGGCTACCGTGCGCCGCGTGCTGGGCCTGGCCGAGAACAAGCACATCGTCTGCGGCCTGGCCCTGGGCTGGGCCGACGAGACCGCCCCCGTCAACCAGACCCAGACCACGCGTGCGCCGCTGGGCGAGTGGTTTCAGGCAATGGAATAACTAAAAAAACGATAGCTATCAACGCAATCCATCAATAGATTTGAAGGTATTTTTTACCTAGTATCAAATACCAGCGAGCGCTAGCAGCTATTCAATAAAGAGCAACAACAAAAAAAAGCACTGCAAATGCAGCGCTTAGTTCAATGCCTCAAAAAAGGCATACCCCAAAGAAGAGACAGCAAACAGGCGCCGCCCCGCAGCGAGGCCATCGTCTCCCTCGGGGCGCCCGGCCAGGGCAAGGCGCAAAGCGCCTCAGGAGGTCATCAGAACGCCGGGAAGACCGAGCCCTTGAATTCCTTGTCGATGAACTGGCGCACCTCGTCGGAGTGATAGGACTTGATCAGCTGGGCGACCCAGGGCTGATTCTTGTCGGCATCGCGCACCACCATGATGTTCACATAGGGGTTCTTGGCCGACTCCAGCGCAATCGCATCCTTCTTGGGGTTCAGACCTGCCGAGATCGCGAAGTTGGTGTTGACGGTGGAGGCATCCAGATCGTCCAGCGAACGTGGCAACTGGGCTGCATCCAGCTCGACGAACTTGAGCTTCTTGGGGTTGGACACCACATCCAGGGGCGTCGCCTTCAGGCCTGCACCCTCCTTGAGCTTGATCAGGCCCTGGGTCTGCAGCAGCAGCAGCGCGCGGCCGCCATTGGTGGGGTCGTTGGGGAGACCGAACTTGGCGCCGGTGGGGAGCTCGGACAAAGCCTTGATCTTCTTGGAGTAGATGCCGATAGGGAAATTCACCGTGTCGGCCACCCAGCTGATCTTGTAGCCACGATCCTTGAGCTGAGCATCCAGATAGGGGCGGTGCTGGTAGCTGTTGGCATCCAGGTCGCCGGCGGCCAGCGCCGCATTGGGCTGGACATAGTCGCCGAACTCGATGACCTTGAGGTTCAGACCGTTCTTGGCAGCAACCTTTTTGACCACTTCCATGATCTGCGCGTGGGGGCCGGCGGTCACGCCGATCTTGATGGTCTTGTCCTGGGCCTGGGCGGCAAAACCCAGGGTGGCCGCAGCAGCCACGGCCAATGTGGTGCGCAAAAGCGAGCGCTTGTTCAACATGCAGATTCCTTGTGCCAAAGATTGAGAGTGGCTAAGACTGTAGCGTCAGTTTCATGTGCCGGAGCGCTGTTTCTTAGACAGATTGCTCAGATGCAAACTACAGATTGGCAATGCAAGCCGCAACGGCATGCATGCGGCAACCCAAGCGCCCACAAAAAAGCCCGCTCCTTCACGGTAGCGGGCTTGTCTGCATGCACAGGCTGTCAAAGATCGGACATCGTGGGTGCTGCCAGCACCTGCTGGGCCACCACGTCGAGCACAGCATGGGACTCGTCCTGCCTGTCGATCCAGACCTTGGGCGTGAAGCTGCCGCGCAAGGCAATCGCATCGCCTTCGGAGAGACTGCGCAGCACGGCGCAGGGTGCGTTGTCGAAAGCGACGATATTCACGGGAATCGAGGAGCCGTCACCTGCATTGGCTCGCATGCGGGCCACCATATAGGGGCGGCGGTTGCGGTCTACGCGACTCTCGGGGATGCCGGTCAGTCGGCCGGTAATCAAACCATCCATCATTTGCTGTTATCTACCCAGAAAAAATCATGGCCGCCCTTGAACAAGAGCGGCCTTTCAAAAAATCTTGAACCTGCATTTTAGGGCGGCGCCTGTTTCCAGGCAGCAGCCCTTTTCTTAATTTTTTGTAATGTACGCCAGTGCTCAGCGATGGCTCAGACGGCGCACGGCCCAGTCGCCCAGGCTTTGAATGGCTTGAACAAAGAAGATCAGGATGATCACCACGACCAGCATCACGTCGGGCAAGAAACGCTGGTAGCCGTAGCGAATACCCAGGTCGCCCAGGCCACCACCGCCGATGGCACCCGCCATGGCCGAGTAGCCGGTCAGGCTGACGAAACTGATGGTCAGACCCGCGACGATGCCAGGCAGCGCCTCGGGCAGCAGCACCTTCCAGACGATCTGGCCGGTGGTCGCACCCATGGACTGGGCCGCTTCGATCAGGCCTCCATCGACTTCACGCAAGGCAGTCTCCACCAGACGGGCCACAAAAGGCGCCGCCGCAATCGTCAACGGCACCACGGCCGCCCAGGTGCCGATGGAGGAGCCCGTGATCAGACGCGTCAGCGGAATGATGGCCACCAGCAAGATGATGAAGGGGGTGGAGCGCAGCGCATTCACGATCCAGCCGACAACCTTGTTGGCCGGGCCGTTCTGCAAGATGCCCCCATGGTCGGTCAGGCGCAGGAAAACGCCCAGCGGAATACCGATCAAGCCGCCGATCAGGCCCGAGACGCCAACCATGATCAGCGTCTCCCAGAAGGAATCCAGCAGCAGCTGGAGCATCATTTCCGAAAAATTCTCAAACATCGCTCTCAATCCTTGCTGGACACGATCTGCACTTGCACACCGCTGGCACGCAGGTGCTCCACGGCCGCGTCAATCTTGGCGGCCTCGCCGCTGGCGTACACCGCCAGCGAACCAAAGGTCTGCTCCTGGATCTCGTCGATCTGGCCGTGCAGAATCGATAGATCCAGACCCAGCTCGCGAATCAGGTGCGACAAAATGGGCTGATAGGCGCTCTCACCCGCATAGGAAAGACGCAACAGCTGGCCTTGCTGGCCGGGCTGCAACTGTGCTGCCAGCTGGTTCACACGCGTCATCACCGACTCGGGCAGTTGCTGCGGCACGATTTCGTCGATCAGGCTCTTGGTGATCGCCTTCTGAGGCCGGGTGAAGACATCGATCACAGGCCCCAGCTCGGCGATCTCGCCGCCGTCGATCACGGCCACGCGGTCGGCAATCTGCTTGATCACCAGCATCTGGTGGGTGATCAGCACCACGGTAACGCCCAGCTCGCGATTGACCTTGCGCAGCAGGTCCAGAATGGAGCGCGTGGTTTCGGGGTCCAGTGCCGACGTGGCTTCGTCGCTCAGCAGAACCTTGGGGTTGCTGGCCAGCGCCCGGGCAATGCCCACGCGCTGTTTCTGCCCGCCGGAAATCTGGGCCGGATAGCGATCGGCCAGATGATCCAGGCCCACCAGCTCCAGCAGCGGCGTCACGCGCTGGTAAATCTCGTCCTTGGAAATACCGGCCAGTTCCAGCGGCAGTGCCACGTTGTCATACACGGTGCGCGAGGACAGCAGATTGAAGTGCTGGAACACCATGCCGATGTCGCGGCGCGCAGCGCGCAGCTCGCCGTCGGACAGCTGCATGAGGTCGCGTCCGTTGACGATGACCTTGCCTTCCGTGGGGCGGTTGAGCAGATTCAGGCAGCGCACCAGCGAGCTTTTGCCCGCGCCGGAGCGGCCGATGATGCCGAATACTTCGCCCGAAGCGATTTCCAGATTGATGCCACGCAAGGCGTGCACCGGGCCCTTGGGGCCTTGGTATGTCAGGGATAAATCCCGAATTTCTATCATGAAAAATATCGCGAATCACGCATGAACAATGCGATTGACGCTATAAAAAGTGATTGATCCCATCCCAGCTGCAGCGCTGCCGGGCAGCGGGCAATGCAGGCCTTCGTTCTGGTAGATGCCGGCAGATCAAGCCAGCCTACTTTTAGTAGTAACCCTCAATAATGCCTGAGTCTAGGCAAACCTGAGAGCAACTGGGACAAGTGAATTCACTTATGGCGCCCCCAGCAAGCCATCAAACGCAGGCCTTGCCCGGGCCTGTCCCCACTGGCGGCACGGCACTGCAGGCCTTAGCATGCTTGCATCTGCCTCTGGTTTTCTCTGCCGCCCTATGCAGCCGCTCCACCTGCCCATCCGTGTTGAATGCCCACCCGGCGCCTGCGACTGCCGACGGGAGCAGTTGCTTGGCACGCCAGATGCGGATCTGCGCATTCTGCAGCTCACGCGCGAAGAGGAGAAAAAGCTGCTGCAGCGCCTGGAGAGCATCAGCAGCCTGGTCGATCTCGAGCATATGCAGCAGCGCATTCACGCGCTCTTGGGCCTGGAAATACGCATCACCCCAGGCAACAACGAGGTTCGCACCATGCGCGGCATCCAGATCGATCTCGGCGACCTGCCGGGCCTATGCCGCAAAACGCGCCAGAGCATTCCCGCCGCGATCCGCAAGGGACTGGAGCGCAAGCCCGAGATTGCCTGGGCCCTGCTGGATGCTCATGACCTGTTTGGCATGCCCGGCAACTGAGCCAAGCAAGGGCAACGCCCGGCAGCAAAGCAGGCACTTCGTCACTTGAGCCTTGGGACACCGGTAGTCCTTACGGCCTACGCCGCCCGGCCCATGGTGGCCTTTCGCTTTCAAAAGCATCACGCCTGATATTCCTCAAGCGCATTTTCATCTTGGTTTTCCCTAGGTCAATCACCACAGGTTTTCCCTTGCTTGCCCGAGTCGGCGCAGAGCTGGAGCAGCAGTCTGTCTCTGAGGTGACTTCGATAGACCTTACGGGCTAGTCCAAACGAGCGATGGTGAGCCGCAAAGCTCGCTTGAACAATGAATTCATCGACAGGCGTCAAGTCAGCGACTAGCTGACCTGGACTAGACCTTGGCCCGATTCGCGGGCAGATCGATAGTGCAAATGCTGCACACATACATCTTTGAGGATTCGTGATGGAAAGCAACCTGAGCTACCGCGCCCTGATCGCGCTGACCGTGACCAGCGTCATGGCTGGTGCAGCCGCCGCCAAAGGCAGCCCCGAAGAAATTGAAAAGCTGGGCAAGTCCTTGACCTGTATCGGCGCCGAAAAGGCCGGCACCGCCAGCGGCGTGCCCGAATACACGGGCAAATGGCTGGGAACACCACCTGGAATTCAGTACACGCCGCATGCGGGTCAGCACCCTGTGGACCCTTATGCCAGTGAAAAGCCCCTGTTCTCCATCACGGCCGAGAATGTCGCCAAGTACGCCGCCAATCTGACCGAAGGCCAGAAGGCCATGTTCGCGCGCTATCCCAAGACCTTCAGCATCCCCGTGTATCCGGGCCATCGTGACTTCCGCTATCCTGACTTTGCTTGCGCCTCGGCCAAAGCCAATGCGCAGAACGCCGTGATCAGCGCTGACGGAATGGGGGTCGACAACGCGGTCAAGGGTGCCATACCGTTCCCCTTCCCCAAGACCGGCATGGAACTGGCCTTCAACAACCTGTTTCCGCTGCGCTCGTTTACCGAACACACACTGCGTGACAACGCCTACGTGATGCAGGATGGCTCCACCGTCTTCGGCCGCGCCGACAACCGCAGCATGAGCTTGCTGAACTCCCCCGAGCAGGCCGGCAAGCCGCTGGAAGGCACCATGTCTCAGGGCATGAATGCGGTCAAGCTGCCCGAGCGCGAAAAAGGCGGGGTCAGCGTCAGCCGTGAGCCGGTCAACTTCGGCAAGGACAAGCGTCTGGGCTGGAGCTATGACCCGGGTACACGCCGGGTGCGCCAGATTCCCGAGTACGGCTTTGACCAGCCCATGGGCGGCGGCGTGGGCGCCAAGATGACGATTGACTCCGACCGTCTCTTCAATGGCTCGCCCGAGCGCTACAACTGGAAGAATCTGGGCAAGAAGGAAATCTACATTCCCGCCAATGCGTACAAGATTCACGCCAGTACCGTGAAGTACGCCGACCTGCTCAAGCCCGGCCATGCCAACCCCGACTACATGCGCTATGAACTGCGCCGCGTCTGGGTGCTGGAAGCCACGCTCAAGGAAGGCTATCGCCATCTCTATGGCAAGCGCGTGCTTTTCCTTGACGAAGACACCGGCCACGCCGTGATGAGCGACTTCTACGATGCACGCGGCAA
>Ga0268257_1002455_pt1 | contig 13295 bp, 9 predicted proteins | sample AgamicAtPrz_FD_200249 | JGI IMG/M metagenome (GOLD analysis project Ga0268257, IMG submission 200249) | Agave microbial communities from Guanajuato, Mexico - At.P.rz (v2) (version 3) | ecosystem: Host-associated > Plants > Phyllosphere > Phylloplane/Leaf | place: Guanajuato, Mexico | collected...
GTTGTGATGACGACGGCCGCCACATCGGTAAAATCAGTGCTGTCCAGCGTCACCTTTTCGCGGTGCGTAGACACAGTGGAGAGCAGCTCGCGGCTGACGGCAATTTTCATGGTTTTCATAGGCGCAGTTACCCTCACCGGGCGGTGAGACAGGGAGGAGAAAATTCGCGCAATAATGTCACCTTTTATTTTGAGGTGCAAGAAGGAATCAGTATGCACGAAATCAACCAAAGCTAAGGCCCGCGCAGCCCTGCCGTGCCATAATAATGCAATATCAATGATTAAATAACAGGAGTTAACTTTGGTTATCGGGCCATTTATTAACGCAGGCGCCGTATTGCTGGGCGGCGTACTCGGCGCCGTGCTGAGCCAGCGGTTGCCGGAGCGTATTCGCACCTCCATGCCCTCAATATTCGGCCTGGCATCGTTAGGGATCGGTATTTTTCTCGTGATCAAATGCGCCAACCTGCCGGTGATGGTGCTGGCCACCCTGCTCGGCGCGCTGATTGGCGAGTTCTGCTATCTGGAAAAAGGCATTAACAGCGCGGTGAGTAAAGCCAAAAACCTGATTGCCCGACCGGGCGGCAAGGCGAAACACGGTACGCACGAGTCGTTTATTCAAAACTATGTCGCCATCATCATTCTGTTTTGCGCCAGCGGCACCGGGATTTTCGGTTCGATGCAGGAAGGGATGACGGGCGACCCAAGCATATTGATTGCGAAAGCGTTTCTTGATTTCTTTACGGCCACTATTTTTGCCACCACGCTCGGTGTTGCCGTTGCAGCGATTTCCGTGCCGATGCTGCTTATTCAGCTGGCGCTCGCCACCTGCGCCACGTTGATTCTCCCGCTCACCACGCCGGCGATGATGGCAGACTTTACCGCCGTCGGCGGCCTGCTGCTGTTGGCGACCGGGCTGCGCATCTGTGGGATTAAGATGTTTGCCGTGGTGAACATGCTGCCCGCACTGCTGCTCGCCATGCCGCTCTCCGCGCTCTGGACGCACTTTTTCGCTTAAGGATGCGGCGAAATGGTGAGAGATTGCGCAGTCTGTAACGAAAACAACATTTTTCGTTGACGCCACGGGGCAGATCGGGTTTAATGCGCCCCGTTGCCCGGATAGCTCAGTCGGTAGAGCAGGGGATTGAAAATCCCCGTGTCCTTGGTTCGATTCCGAGTCCGGGCACCACTATTTAAAGAACCCGCCCTCGTGGCGTGTTTTTGCTTTTGGTTTCTCCCCACCCCAGGGATCGTTCCCACCTGCGTCCAGCAGTTTGTTTTTAAAGATAAACAAACACGCCTCGTTGAAGTTCTCCGCCCCCAGGCGTTCCGAGAGAGCCGTTCGTTTACGATAGAGGCTTTTCACCGACGTATTCAGCTCATCGGCAATGGCTTCCATCGGCATCCCTGCCCTCAGCAGCCGCAGCATGATCGCTTCGTGCGTGCTAAGCCGTAAGTTAAGCAGCCACTTCGTGGTCAGGCGCCTGCCCTTCATATTGAGCACCAGGTTAAATAACGACGCCATATCCGGCGCGGTCAGCGACGTGTTCATAAATAACTTCATACTAAGCAGATTCTCCTCGCGGTGTCGCATATCAAGCATAACGCAGCAGATTGTTTTTTTCGTTCTGGCCGGATGGCGTATCAGGTAATCATATAAACGGAGCGGAGAACGACTATCAATCAATACAGAATATTCATCTGCACCGTTATCAAATATGTTTCTGTCAATCGAGTCGAGCAGGATAATATCCGGGAAAAATATCCGCATCCCTCTGACAAGGTAGCGATCCTGAGTCACTAAAATAATTGAAGTTGCCACTAACCATCCCTTTTAGATTAAAGCAAGCACGATCCCTCGCAAAGAAGGCCGCCTTCGTTTTATAGCGCTGTTATATTAACGATAAATGTATTCTGGCTTTGGACATCCCTCAATACAGACATTGATGAGTAAGACTTCCTGTAGACTATCATTCAATGGCTGCCATTAATTATAAATAAAAAACAATCGCAGAAAAGTCACTTCTCTAAACATTAAGAGTTTTTGTCATGAAACTTCCCAAACATGCACCAGAAAGTACTTTAATTGAGGCAGGCAAACCACATTAAAAATATATACAAAGCTGTCACAATATAAATAAAATACCAATATATCAATCAGTTAAAAATAAACAATCATTTCAATAAAACCGCCAAAAACCACTCGATACAGAATTATCTCAAAACAACACAGCCCCATTTCAACATATTTATCCGGCAACATATCAGGTGTACATTAGCTTTCACCCAGTCCACTGAGATAAGGATCCATAATTACCTTTAGGTAAGTACCCCGTAACATCACTGCATTCAGATTTAATGTTCTCATTTATGGCCTTTAACGCTGAGTTTAAAGGCGGCCGTGTTATGCAATGGATTCATGATAAACAAATGGCAAATAGATATGGAAAGATCGCTTCGCTTCAATACGTTATTCTTTTATCGCGCCCCAACATTATTGTTTCTGTTATTCCTCTTTCCTGTTCTGGCTCAGGCGACTGAATCCGTTTATGAGCAACAGATTCAACAGGCGCGTAACGGTAATTACTCGCCGTTTCTCGATTATCTTCAGCGTTATCAGCAGCAGCATGCCCTGACGCCAGAACACGTTGCGGACTGGTTACAGGTTGCGTCCTGGGCAGGTCATGATGACGAGGTTATTCAGGTCTGGCAGCGTTACGGTATTTATATGCCGCTGCCCGCCCGCGGCGTTGCTGCCGTCGCGCAATCCTGGCGGAATAAAAAAGCCTGGCAGCCAGCCCTGGCGCGCTGGAAAGAGGCGCGTAGCCTTGCGCCGGACAACGACGAGTATCGTATCGGCTACATAAAAACTCTCGCCGATGCCCGCATGGACACGCTTGCCCTGCAGGAAGCCCAACGGCTGGTAGCGGAAAATCCTTCTCAGGCACATCTTGAGACGCTCTCGTATGTCTGGTTACGCCAGGGAAAAAGCTGGGATCGGCTTCTGGCAGACACGCGCGCGCTGAATATCGCGCCTGAGAATAAAGCGCTCCTCAGCGAGCTGATCGACGCGCTAACGGATAGCCGGGTGAACACCCCCGCGCTGCAGCTTTCACAAAGCGTCACGCTGTCCCCCGCGGAGCGTCGCCGTCTTGAGCGTAATGCCGCCGCCGAACAGGTTCGCCTTGCCGATGTGCCCGGCAGAACAGAAAAGGAGCGCCTGCAGCTTGCGCAAACCGCGCTGAATCGTTACGACGCCCTGCTTTCCCGCTGGCAAAACGATCCGCAGGCGGCGGAAGACGTCGTCCTGGCGCGTATCGACAGGCTTGGCGCGCTTTACGCCCATGCTGATTACCCACGGGTGATTAGCGAATATCAGGCTCTTACGGCAGCCCAGCATCCGGTGCCGGGCTGGGCCATCGGCTGGGTGATTTCCGCGTATCTGCAGGAGCAAAACGCTGCCGCCGCCTTCGCGCTTCTGCAACGCTATCCGCAATACGCTTCCGATCCGCAGGACGAGGAGCACGCGCTTTTCTACGCCTGGCTGGATACGGGAGATTATCAATCCGCCCGCCGATATGCTGAGCGCCAGACCCGCAGCGTCCCGTGGACCCGCTACGATTTCGGCTCCCCTACCCCTCAGCCGAACGATCGGTGGCTTACCGGGCAGTCGCTCCGCTTTAACTATTTGCTGGCGACGAATGCCCTGCCGGAAGCCGAAAAGCTGGCGCACCGTCTGGCGACAACGGCGCCGGGCAATCAGGGATTACAGATTGACTACGCCACCCTGCTTCAGGCGCGGGGCCTGCTGCGCGCGGCCGAGCAAACGCTGAAAAAGGCGGAGGCGCTGGAGCCGTCCAATACAGAGCTAGAGCAACAGCAGGCTTACGTCGCGATGGATCTACAGGAGTGGCGAGAGATGGATTTACTGGCCGACGACGTGCTTGCCCGCGCGCCTGCCGACCGCAGCGCCAGGCGTCTCGACAGGCTCAGAACGGTCCACCATATGTCAGAGCTGCGCCTCAACGCGAGCAAGGGCTTGCACTCCGATAGCCCCGTCAGCGGGACGCACGACCTGAGCTGGGACGCCACGCTCTATGGCCCACCCGTAGCGGACAGCTGGCGGCTGTTTGCGGGTACCCGCTACGCGCAAAGTAATTTCGATGAAGGCAAAGGCACCAGCCGTCACCTTTTGGGCGGCGTCGAGTGGCGGCCACGCGACCTCCAGCTCGAAGCCGAGCTTTCCAGCAACCGCTATCACGGCGAAAACAAGCCGGGCGCTCGCCTCGCAACAACGTACTTTGTGAACGATAGCTGGCAGGTCAGCGGCAGCCTGGAACGCCTGTCGCGCACCACGCCCCTTCGGGCGTTACGCAACGGCATTAGCGCCAACCGGGGTGAAGGTGGGGTGCGCTGGTATCAAAACGAGCGGCGTGAGTACCAGTTCAGCGCCGCCCTCAGCCGCTTCTCCGACCATAACCGTCGCCAGGAATATACCCTCACGGGCAAGGAGCGTCTCTGGCAGACCCCTTCCCTGACGCTGGATCTCGAGCCGGGGATCGCCACCAGCAAAAACAGCCTGCGCGACACGCTCTACTACAACCCGGCGCGGGATCTGTCCGTGACGGCGGCCCTGGCCGTTGACCATGAGATGGTCCGCCATTACGACACCCTCTGGAGCCAGCAGTTCGTGGCGGGAGGCGGCAGCTACTGGCAGAAAAATCAGTCCGCTGGCGCCATCGCCCTGCTGGGTTACGGACAGCGCGTTCAGTGGAACAACGTCATTGATACCGGCGTGATGCTGAACTGGGATAAACGCCCTTACGACGGCAAACGCGAGAGCAACCTCTCCATCACGTTTGACGCGACTTTACGCTTTTAAGGATGAATATGCTGAACACACGTTTTTCCGTGAGCCTGATACTCCTCGGCTGGCTCTGCCTCAGCGCAAATGTCTGCGCGCAGGCGATCTCGTTCATTGCGCCTAAAGAGAGGCCGCAGCTGGAGGCGAGTAAACCCTGGCCGAAGAACCAGTTTCTGGTCCTGGCCTACCACGACGTCGAAGACGATGCCGCCGATCAGCGCTATCTCTCCGTTCGCACCAGCGCGTTAAACGAGCAGATAAGCTGGCTGCTGCACAACGGCTACCACGCCATCAGCGTGCAGGACATTCTCGATGCCCATGACGGGAAAAAAACGCTGCCGCCAAAAGCCGTTCTGCTCAGCTTTGACGACGGCTACAGCAGCTTTTACACCCGCGTCTGGCCGCTGCTTCAGGCATGGAACGTTCCTGCGCTGTGGGCGCCGGTGGGCAGCTGGGTGGATACGCCGGAAAATCAAAAAGTTAACTTCGGCGGTCTGATGACGCCCCGGGATCGCTTCGCGACGTGGGACATGGTGCGCGAGCTCAGCCGGTCCCCGCTGATTGAGATCGGATCGCACACCTGGGCCTCGCATTACGGCATTCCGGCCAACCCGCAGGGCAGCCGCGAGCCGGCCATCGCCAACCGCTTTTATGACAAAGCCACGGGTCGCTATGAAACCGACCAGCAGTTCAACCAGCGGATCGGCGATGACGTTCGCAAAGTGACTGAAAAAATCACGCAGGTGACGGGCAAGGCGCCGCGCGCCTGGGTCTGGCCCTACGGCGCCGCCAGCGGTACGTCGCTCGCTATCGCCAGACAGCAGGGTTACCGGCTGGCCTTCACCCTTGAGGACGGGCTGGGGAACGTGCAGGATCTGGGCAACATCCCCCGCCTGCTGATCGCCGGGAATCCCTCGCTCAAGGCGTTTGCCAGCACGGTCAGCCAGGTTCAGGAGCGCGATCCCGTGCGCGTCATGCACGTCGATCTCGACTACGTTTACGATCCCGATCCGGCCCAGCAGACCCAAAATATCAACAGGTTGATCCAGCGGGTTTACGACATGAAGATCAGCCATGTTTTCCTGCAGGCGTTTGCCGATCCGCAGGGCGACGGCAGGATCAAGGCGCTCTATTTCCCCAACCGTCGGCTGCCGGTTCGGGCCGATCTCTTTAATTTTGTCGCCTGGCAGCTGCAAACCCGCGCGGGGGTAAAAGTCTTCGCGTGGATGCCGGTGCTCTCGTTCGATCTCGATCCTTCCCTGCCTCGCGTGCAGCGCTGGGATCGTCAAACCGGCCAGCGGCGCGAAGCCACCGAGCCCTATATCCGGCTCTCCCCGTGGGACCCGCAGGTGCGCCAGCAGGTGACGGACATCTATGAAGACCTGGCTCGCTATGCCAGCTTCAACGGGATTTTGTTCCATGACGATGCGGCGCTGACGGACGTGGACGATGCCGGTCAGAACACCACGCGTCAGAAAAGCCAGACGCTCATCGGGTTTACCCACGCCCTGAGCCTGGCGGTGAAGCATATTCGCGGTCCGCAGATAAAAACCGCGCGCAATATGTTCGCCTTACCCATTCTGCAGCCCGAAAGCGAAGCGTGGTTCGCGCAGAATCTTGATGATTTTCTGGCGGAGTACGACTGGACGGTGCCGATGGCCATGCCGCTGATGGAGTCCGTTCCGGCAGACGAGAGCGATGCCTGGCTGACGCGTCTGGTTAACGCGGTCGCCGCACGCCCTGCCGCGCTTGATAAAACCATTTTCGAGCTGCAGGCCAGGGACTGGGACCAGAAACCGCAGCGCGCCGTGTCCGACAGCCAGCTTGCGCAGTGGATGCGCGTGCTCCAGCTGAACGGCGTCAAAAACTACGGTTACTACCCCGACGACTTCCTCAACAATCAACCTGATATCTCACGCATCAGGCCTGAATTTTCTTCGTACTGGTACCCTGACAATGACTGATCGCATTATCGCCTTCTCTATTTTATGTCTGGTATTCGGGTTGCCGTTAGGCGTGGCCGCCCTCTTTACCGGCGAACTGATTCTGGATTTCGTGTTCTTCTGGCCGCTGTTCATGTCGGTACTCTGGATAACAGGCGGCCTCTATTTCTGGTTTCAGCTTGAACGCCACTGGTCGTGGGATAAAGACACGCCCGCCCCGACGCTCGCCGGTGAGCCGCTCATCTCCATTCTTATCCCCTGCTTCAACGAGGGACGAAATGCCCGGGAGACCATCAGCGCCGCGCTGGATCAGCGGTATGAAAATATAGAAGTTATCGCCATCAACGACGGATCCTCTGACAACACCGCGCAAGTGCTGCAGGAGTTGGCGCAGGAACAGCCTCGCCTGCGGGTGATTAACCTCGCGGAAAATCAGGGGAAAGCGCTGGCGCTTAAAGCCGGAGCCGCGGCGGCGCGGGGCGATCTGCTGGTCTGCATTGACGGCGACGCCCTGCTCGATCGCGATACCGCCGCTTATCTGGTGGCCCCGCTGATTCAGTACCCCCACGTCGGGGCGGTTACCGGGAACCCGCGCATTCGCACGCGCTCCACGCTGATTGGCCGCATTCAGGTGGGCGAGTTCTCTTCCATTATTGGGCTCATCAAGCGGACGCAGCGGATCTATGGCCGGGTCTTTACCGTCTCCGGCGTCATCGCCGCGTTTCGCCGACAGGCGCTGGCGGACGTCGGGTACTGGAGCCCGGACATGATCACCGAAGACATCGACATCAGCTGGAAGCTTCAGCTGCGCCACTGGGATATCTTTTTTGAGCCGCGGGCGCTGTGCTGGATCCTGATGCCGGAGACGCTGAGGGGCCTGTGGAAACAGCGTCTGCGCTGGGCTCAGGGGGGCGCGGAGGTGTTTCTGGTCAACCTTCGCAGGATTGTGCGCTGGGAACATCACCGCATGTGGCCGCTGTTTATGGAGTACGCGCTGTCAACGCTGTGGGCCTTCGCGTACGCGATGACGGTGCTGCTGTTCCTCCTCAGCCAGGTTGCGCCTGTTCCCGCCAGGCTGACCGTGGAGAGCCTTTTTCCACCGGAGTTTACCGGGCTGCTGCTGGGCGTGATGTGCCTGCTGCAGTTCCTGGTCAGCTTGTACATCGAGCGGCGCTATGAACGAAAAGTGGCCAGCTCGCTTTTCTGGGTGATCTGGTTCCCGATGGTGTACTGGATGATCGGCCTGTTCACCACCCTCGTCGCATTTCCAAAAGTCATGCTTAAACGCCAGCGCGCCCGCGCGCGCTGGATCAGTCCGGACCGGGGAAAAGGGAGCATTTAATGAACGAAAACACCTTAATTTTGACCGAGCATCGGCTCTTGCCGCGTCTTTTTGATGCCGCGCTGACGCTGGTGGCATGGGGAGGATTTCTGTTTTTCCTGTATGCCCGTCTGTGGATGGAGCTAACCGATGAGAGCGACCACCGCTGGAGCGTGATTATCGCGTCCTTTAATACGGTGTTGCTCTACCTGCTGTTTGCCGCGATCAACGGCTGGCTGCTGATTTTGTGGTATCAGTACAACCGCCGCCGCGCCAACGTGAGACGGCGCCAGCCGGGCTATTTTCACCAGGAGGAGCTGGCCCGCAGCTTTAACGTCTCACCGCAGATCATCTCCGAGATGAGCCAGTACAACCTGCTGACGGTGTACCACGATCAGATTGGCCGCATCATCGATCTGAAGATCAACGAGCAGCAGGAAGAGGAAGAACAGTAGCGAAAAGCCCCCGCAGGAGACGCTGCGGGTTGAGGGATCCACAGTATTTTGTAGCAAGGAATATAACGTGACATGAGCCGTATGTTCCCCCTCACCCCAGCCCTCTCCCTCAAGGGAGAGGGGGCCGTCCTTGCAGGCATTATTTTGTAGGCAATCCTCAGCCCTGCGGGGGGATTTTTATAGCGAGTCCTTCACCACAATCAACGGCTCGATATCGCTCTCTTTCTTCACCACCAGCGAGTCATCGCCGCGCAGACAGGTTCCGCCGTAGTTCCCGCCCACGGTGAAGGTGCAGACCTGTATGTACTTGCCGTCGACCTTCGGCAGGCACCACAGCTGCTGGTAGATATTCTTGCGGTCGACAAACTTGCCGCTGGATTTATCCAGCAGTTCATCCTGAGCGCTGATGAGATCGATATTGCTGCCGCAGCGGCCGGCAATCGGCTTGACGGCATAGCCGGTCTGCTTCAGCAGGTCGTTAACCTCAAAATCGGTGTCGAGCAGGTAACGGTGATTCGGGAACAGCTGCCACAGAACCGGGAGAATCGCCTTGTTGCCGGGAATAACGGTCCACAGCGGTTCGAAGACCAGCACCTCCGGGCGCAGCAGGACGTCAATCAGGCGCACCTCGCCCTCGGGATGTCCGGTGCGGATCGGCACGGCGGCGTATTCGGTTTCGCTTACCTCGCGGATCTGCTCTATCGCCGTTTCCCACGCCCAGGTTTTCCACACGCAGTTGACGTGGCGACCTTCGTCGTCAATCAGCTGCCCGGCGGCATCCCAACTCAGAGCGCCAAGCCCGTGCAGGATTTTGGTTTCGAACCCGGCCTGCATCAGCGAACGCTGAATAAAGAGCGCGTGATAGTCCTCTTCGACATCGTTGTCCTGCATGATGTGGACGAACGGCCGCGCGTGGCTGTGCTTCCACGCCCCGGTCAGCTCTTCCAGCAGCCCTTCCGCCGGGTTATGCCCGTTGCCGCGATAGCCGTTTTTCACCCACTCTTCGAGAATCAGCCCGCCCTCGGTATGGCAGGACGCGGAGTCGGCGTTGTACTCATAGACCTTAATGCCGCGCTCATCCATGCAGAAATCCATACGACCGGTGATCATATGGTGGCGACGCCACTGCCAGGAGAGGCGCAGGCGCGGCCAGAGGATTTTCGGGATGTCGAAAAGCGCCAGCAGGCTGTCGTCTTTCAGCACCTTGTCCGTCGCGTGCAGGTACATCAGGTGCAGTTCGTTGGTGGCCTTGATCAGCGCCTGCTCGGCACTTTCGGTAATGGTGAAGTACTGGCAAGGATCTTTGTTGATCACATGGCCGTTGGCGCGGATATATGCCTGCTGCAGCGCGTCATTTTCGTTAAGCCATTTTCCGTCGAACTGACGTTTGTTTTTCAGCCGCGCGCCGCTGATTTTCAGCAGTTCGCCGTCGATTTCCGGCTGGGGAATGCTGTGTTCCGTGTCGTCGGTCTGGATCATCCAGCCGAGGATCTCCGTGTCGTTGAAGGTGTCATGGATGGTATAACACCCGTTCTCCACGCTCAGACGCAGCTCGCGCGTCCACTGCTGCCCGAGCGGCAGCGGGGAGTGAATCACGTTCTGCTCCGCAATACGCACCTTATCGTCGAGAAGCTGGGTGATCACCGCCACGTGGCCGGTCTCGTGAAACTCTCCGCCCTTTTGCCAGATCAGCAGCGCCCCGGCGCGCGGCGCGCGTTTCGAACCGTTGGCAAAAGCCTGAAGGGGCAGAATGTTATCGTTCACCACCTGACGCAAAAAGCGCAGAGAGAAGATCTCCCACGCCATGCCGACATCGGTAAACACAAAGCCATAGTTGAGAAACAGAAAACGGCGGGCAAACTCAACGCACTGCCACTTGTGGCCCATGTATTCGTTGCCGATATAGCTGCGAAAATCTGCGTCTTCCGGATATTTTCGCGGGTCCAGACTGCCGTAATTTGAAGAGTAAATCGCCACGCCACCGGGCGCATAGCCTAACAATGTCCCGAATGGCGCATCACTGCTTAACTTTCCTTTACGCATGTATCCAACCTAAAACAGGCAGGCGGCAATTTTTTTAAGGGTTGTCGTCGTCTGCACGTTGTAATTAACCTGACAGAGGGACATTTATCATACACCTGCGCGGCGCATTAACTACATGTTAAACAGCCAGCATGCCGCGAAATGCCCTGGCGCGATCTCCCGCATGGCAGGCTCCTGCGTCTGGCAAACCGGCATGGCGTGCGGGCAGCGGCTGCAGAACTTACAGCCCGGCAGCGCGGACGTGGGGCCGGGAATGTCGCCGCGCAGGGTGGCGTCTTCGAGATTGCGGATGCGCGGATCGGGCTGGGGAACCGCCGCCAGCAGCGCGCGGGTGTAAGGGTGCGCCGGACGTTGATACAGTTCATTCGCCGGGGCCACCTCCACCAGTTTGCCGAGATACATCACCCCAATGCGGCTGGAGATATGGCGAACCATGGAGAGATCGTGGGCGATGAACAGATAGGTTAGCCCCAGCTCCTGCTGCAGATCCTGTAAAATATTCACCACCTGCGCCTGCACCGAGACGTCCAGCGCAGAGAGCGGCTCATCGCACAGCACAAATTCAGGATGCACGGACAACGCGCGGGCGATACTGATGCGCTGACGCTGGCCGCCGCTGAACTCATGCGGGAACCGTTCAAGGTGCTCGTGCTTCAGCCCCACTTTGTAGAGCAGCGTTTCCGTACGTTCCCGCTGTTCTTCGCGGCTGTAGCCGTGGATCTGCATCGGCTCGGCCACCAGCTGTCGCACCGTCATTCCGGGGTTGAGCGAGGAGTAAGGATCCTGAAAAATCGCCTGCATCCGTTTACGCAGCGGCTTAAGCTCTCTTTCGTGGGCGTGAGCAATCGCCTGCCCGGCGAAGTGGATCTCGCCCGAGGTGATATCGAAAAGGCGCAGGATGGCGCGCCCGAGGGTGGATTTTCCGCAGCCTGACTCCCCCACCAGGCCAAACGTCTCGCCGGGCTGGATATCAAAGCTCACGCCATCAACCGCCTTCACGGCCACGCCTTTACGCAGCAAACCGCCGTTGAGCGGATAGTGCTTGCGCAGATCGCGCACGCTCACTAATGGCGCCAGTTGTTCACTCATGCCTGAATCTCCTTGTCTGCCCATAGCCAGCAGGCGGCGCGATGGCCCTCTCCGGCGGTGTAAAATGCGGGCTGCCGTTCACACTGGGGCATGCGTTTCGGGCAGCGTTCCGCGAACGGACAGCCCGGCGGCGGGTTAAGCAGGCCAGGCGGCGAACCTTCGATCGGCGATAAACGCTGATTGACCTCATCCGGGCGCGGCAGCGAGGCCAGCAGCCCCTGGGTGTAAGGATGCGCAGGGCGATAAAAAATGTCCTCTACGCTCCCCTCCTCCATCACCAGCCCGCCGTACATCACCACCACGCGGCTGCAGACCTGCGCCACCACGCCGAGATCGTGGGTGATCAGCAAAATCGCGGTCCGGGTCTGCTGCTGCAGACTTTTCAGCAGGCGCAGGATCTGCGCCTGAATGGTCACGTCCAGCGCGGTGGTCGGTTCATCGGCGATCAGCAGCTTAGGGTTGCAGGAGAGCGCAATGGCGATCATCACCCGCTGGCGCATCCCGCCGCTGAACTCGTGGGGATACTGGTCGTATCGCCGTTCCGCCTCGGCAATGCCTACCTGTTCCAGCATGGCGATGGCCGCCGCTTTGGCCGCTTTTTTGCTGAGTCCTTTGTTGCGCATCAGGATCTCAGCCATCTGCTTGCCGATGGTCAGCACCGGATTCAGGGCGGTCATCGGATCCTGAAAAATCATCGCGATCTCGTTGCCGCGAATGGCGCGCATCTGCGCGGGCGTTTTCTGCGCCAGATCCTCATTCTGGAAGCGGATGCTGCCGCCGGTTATCCGTCCGTTGCTCCCCAGAAGCTGGATAATCGACTTGCAGGTGACGCTTTTCCCGCAGCCCGACTCACCGACGATGCCGACGAGTTCGCCCGGCTGAACCTGAAAGCTCACGCCGCGCACCGCGTGAACCTCACCCTCGCGGGTGCGGAACGTGGTTTGCAGGTTCTCAAGCGCTAATAAGTTACTCATCGCGATTCGCTCCCGGCTCAAAGGCGGTACGGAACACATCGCCCAGCACGTTAAAGCTGAACACCGTCAGCAGGATCAGAATGCCGGGGAACATCGCCAGCCACGACGCTTCGCCAATATAAGACTGCGCGTTGTTAAGCATGCTTCCCCACGACGCCGCGGGCGCCTGCACGCCCAGCCCTAAGAAGCTGAGCGTTGACTCCATCAGAATGGCCGAGGCGATATTGAGCGTGGCCGCCACGATAATGGTCGGCAGCACGCCGGGAATAATGTGGCGCACGATGATGCGCAGCGGATGCTCTCCCGACGCGCGGGCATAAAGCACGTACTCGCGCTCTTTCACCGACAGGGTTTCAGCACGCACCAGACGCGACATGTTCATCCACGTCAGCAGGCTGATAATCAGAATGATGTTATCCACGCCCGGCTTGAGGTAAGCATTTACTACCAGCAGCAGGAAGAAGGCCGGAATGGCCATCAGGATATCCACGGCGCGCATCATCAGGTTATCCAGCCAGCCGCCAAAATAGCCGCTCACCGTTCCCACCACCGTGCCGATAAGCGTGGAAAAGAGCATGGCGAGAAAACCGACCATCAGGGAGATCTG
>Ga0268257_1002458_pt1 | contig 13280 bp, 8 predicted proteins | sample AgamicAtPrz_FD_200249 | JGI IMG/M metagenome (GOLD analysis project Ga0268257, IMG submission 200249) | Agave microbial communities from Guanajuato, Mexico - At.P.rz (v2) (version 3) | ecosystem: Host-associated > Plants > Phyllosphere > Phylloplane/Leaf | place: Guanajuato, Mexico | collected...
TGTCGCCGCGCGCACGGCTGCTCTGCACGATGGGCGCGGCCGCGCTGGCGTTCTGGCTGCTGGGCATCGCGGTCAAGCGCATCAGCGTGCCGCCGCTCGATTTCCTGCTCGGCTACGTGGCCATCTCCGCATTCATCACCGTGCTCGCGGTCGCGGCGCTCGCGAACGCGATCAACATCATCGACGGGTTCAACGGGCTCGCCTCGATGGTCAGCTTCATGATGTTCGCGTCGCTCGCGTATGTCGCGTTCCATGTGAACGACCCGGTCGTGATGTCCGCGTCGATCATCATGATGGGCGCGGTGCTCGGCTTCTTCCTGTGGAATTTCCCGGCGGGGCTGATCTTTCTCGGCGACGGCGGCGCGTATTTCATCGGGTTCATGCTTGCCGAGCTTGCGATCATGCTGGTGATGCGCAATCGCGAGGTGTCCGCTTGGTATCCGGTGCTGTTGTTCATGTATCCGATCTTCGAGACCTGCTTCTCGATCTACCGGAAGAAGTTCATCCGCGGGATGTCGCCGGGGATTCCGGACGGCGTGCATCTGCATATGCTCGTGTACAAGCGGCTGATGCGGTGGGCCGTCGGGACGAAGCACGCGCATGATCTGACGCGGCGGAATTCGCTCACGTCACCTTATCTGTGGTTGCTGTGCCTCGTCGCGGTGATACCGGCGACGCTGTTCTGGCGGCATACCGTGCATCTGTTCGTGTTTGTCGTGGTGTTCGCGCTGACGTATGTGTGGCTTTATCTCAGCATCGTCAGGTTCAGGGCGCCGCGGTGGATGGTGGTGAGGAAGGAGAAGCGGGGGCATTGAGGGGCCACTGCCAGCCTGTTGCTCGGCTCGCACGGCCCGCCGCCGGTGGCGGGGGCCGTACGGATATTCGGCCGCGAAGCGACGAGTGAAACGGCTAGGCGCCTGCTGTGTTCGTGCTCCAGCGCGGCAATGGCACATAGATCACGACGTTACCGTCGTCCTGAACATAAGTCGCCGCGCCTGAATTGCCGCTCGTGCCGGAATACCAGAGCGGGACACCCGTCGAACTGTAGACGACCAGATTGCCATCCGTTTGCATCGCCGCGAATGCGCCCGGATGACTATAAGTACCCGAATTCCATTGCACAACGCCTTGGCGAAGCAGCACGAGATTTCCGTCTCCCTGCATGACCAGCACGTTCGCGCCATTGCCTGAAGTAAAACTCTGGCCACTGCCGAGGGTAACGCCACCCTTCCAGACCGCCGGGCCGGTCGTGGAGTTCGCGTATACGCTGGAAGCGGTCGATGTGTCGAACACCGGAACAAACGATCGGTATATCACCAGGTTGCCGTCGTCCTGCACGACGAGAAACTGGCTGTAGGACGTGCTGCTGGTCGTCGAGTTCCACAGCGCGTTGCCGCTCGCGCCGTACACCACGAAGTTGCCATCGTCCTGGAAGACGGCATACGCTCCGGCATTTCCGTAAGTGCCTGAATTCCACACCGCAGCACCATTGGCGGTGTTGTAAAGCACGAGGTTGCCGTCATTCTGCATCGCCAACTGATGGCTTCGGGAAGCCGAATACAGGATTTGCCCCGGCCTGAGCGTCGTACCTTGGTTGATCACACCGCCGTATATCGCCGCCGTCGAACCACATATCGCGGAATACATCGCGCTGACGTTCGGCGTGCCCCAGCCGGTCACGAAATCCCATCCCGAGCCTGCACTATATGCGCCGTTCGACCCGAAGGTGATATCGCGAAGGATTGATGGCGTCGTGGCCTGGACGCTGTACAGCGTGGGCGCCGCAAAACCGAGATTCGTCGCGCAGGGCCCGGACAGCATGCGGGCCCAGGTCGCAGCAAACAGCGGCGCGGACAGGCTCGTCCCACCCATTGTCACGAGTTGTCCGCCCACGACGACTGCTTCGCCGCTGTTCGGATCGGCGTCGAATGCAATGTCCGGCATACCCCGAAAAGCGCGGCCCTTGAGCGCCGGAACATTCGACTGCCACGACGGGATCGGCTCGATGCCACTGATGCCGCCCCCACTGGAATCCCAGGCGGTCTCGCCTGCGTAGCTGCCGTTCCCGTTCGTATAGAGCGTCGTGCCACCGACGGCCACCACGTACGGTGACGTCGCGGGGTATTGCACCGATGTGCCAGAGCAGCCGTACGCCACGCTGCCTGAATCGCCGGAACTGACCGAAAAAGTCTGCCCCTGCGCGACGGCGAGCTGGAACAGCGTGTCGATGACCGCCGTCGGCGCCCAGTTCTCGCAACCGCCGATCGACATGTTGATGACCCGGGCGGTGTTGTCGGTCACGGCGCGATTGATTGCAAGCGCCATATCGCTCCACGCAAACGACCGCGCAACGTAGAAATTGAGTTGCTTGAGGCCGCCTGACATCCCGACGATGGTCTGGCTATCGAGCGACCATTCCATGGTTGCGCTCGTGTCCCCGCTCGACAGTCCGGCATGAATCACGGAAACGGGTACGGCGGGCAGATGGTTATTGCTTTCGAACGTCGCCAGGTCGATGACGGACTGCGTCACGTCTCCTTCGGCAATGATGCCGACTGTGATGTTCGCCGCCGTCGGGGCGCTGCCGACGGAATAGATGCGGGGAAAGTCCGTCGGATTGTGGCCCACCGTGACGGCGGAAGTCGTCGGCGATGCGTTCGCCGTTGGCGCAGCGGCGGCATTGGACGCGCGTACGAAATTCGGGCGCAGGCGAGTCGCGGTATCGAGCCCGAGAACTCCTTGAACGACACCGCCGATCGCATCGGGCACCGTCTCCGGGGCGGTGTTGATATGCGTGCTGGTGCCGTCCGCCATCGCGACCGGTACGAGCGTCGTCTGGAACACACCCGATATCACGCCGGCCGGGGCATCGGCTTCGACGATCATGTTGTTGCCGGCGACGCTGATGTTCGTGAAGCCTTTACTTGCCAAGTAGGCCTTCACGGTGGCGACCTGGCTCGTGGTGGGTGCGTACCGCGCAGCAATCTGGGCAGAAGTCAGCACGGCCCCGAAGTTGGCGCTGCCGGGTGTCCGCGCTTGCTGCACGAAGCGGTTCAGCCCGGCTTCGTCATTGAGCTTGAGCACCAGCGCAACATGGACGGGCGCCGTCGCACTCATAGGCGCCGCGCTAACCGCGTTACCGGTGGCCCGCAGCGCCGACAGTTTGCCGGCCTGCGCGGCAGTCGCAGTCGGACCCGCGTCGTCGCCGCCGCACCCTGCAAGCGCAAGCACCAAGAGTGCCGCGCCTATTCCCCTGACAAGTTGTTCCGTTTTCATCGAATTGGTATGGACCGTAGAGCCTCGTATTTGGCTTCTCGCCTTTTTTCTTTACGGCAATCGCACGGCTACCTTGAGGAAAACATAGGAAGGAATCGGTGGGTAGTCAAATGAATACAGCCGGTGGAATGCGGGGTGGAACAGAACAGGATGATCCGTACCCGAAATGGATGGCAACGCCGCGCGTGGCTCCGCCGACGCCGAGGTACAACCGGCGTCGGCATTCCGACACCCGGCGGCGCAGACTCGCCGGATTCCCCTGATCACTACGCGCATGATTCGATCGTGCCAGCGGCTCGTCGACCGAGTCATCCGACACTTTCCACGACGCACGATCCGGAGTTTGGCAGCCGGTGTGCGGGTCGCCGTATGGTTTCGGTCCAGACACACTCGTGGGAATTCGATCCTAATCGTGCAAGCGAAAAAACGGGAGACGGATCAGGGTTCACACGAGATCTGCGATCTCGAACGGCTCACCGATATCCAGGACAGCCGCTATGGCCGTCCTTGATGCTCGTATTGTGGCAGCCGCATTTCGTTGTCGATAAACTGACGCCCGAACATAGCCGCGCCTGTGGATCGATATGCCCCGCCGGCCTTGTACTTATCGCGAGTCATCGTGAAGAAGCCGCCTCTCCAAGGCGATCATCGATAGATCATCTTCGACTAAATCGTGTTCGACTATTTCACCACACCCAGATTTCAAAACGAGCCGCGCAACGGCGAGAAGCCGCTTGCGGTCATGCATATCCCGAAAACGGCAGGCACATCAGTAGTCACCGGCATATCGCAAACTTTGCAAACGAATGACGAGGTTCGAGGAATCGATCGACTACTGCTCGGCGCATTCGATCGACTTTCGGAGTTCGATGATGAGATTGCGCGCACGATTCATCTTGATGAAAGCAAGATGCCGGAATCGAAGCTGATCATGGGCCACTTCTCCTATCACACTTTGACGAGTCGATACCCTCGCGCCCAATTACTGACTTTCCTTCGCGAGCCATTATCTCGTCTGCTGTCTCATTGGGTGTACTGGCGATGTATGTCGGACGAATATCTTGTGCGGTGGGGAAGTTGGCGGGATTGCATCAAACTATCGCGCGGCACTCTTAAAGATTTCCTGACGGATCAACGCATTGCGTGCCAGACCGACAATCTGGCCACACGCATGCTATTGTGGCCGGACGAGCGCATCGGCAATGATTCGTTCATCACCCGCGATCAGGATTCCAGATTACTGAGAGATGCACTGAATCGACTTAACTCATTCGCCTATAGCGATATTATCGAGAACCCGCAGTTTCATCAAAATTTGAGTCGGTGGTTTAATACCGATCTACCAATGATGCATCTTAATCCGACTGCACGCGTGCCGGAAAATATGCGAATTCGCCTCGACAAGGAACTCGATCAGGAGACTCTGTCATTGCTGGATGACCGATGCAGGCTCGATGCGAAACTCTGGTCCCTGCTGGCGATACGTCGACTCCCCAAGGGCGCGAATATACCGTCGCTCCAGCGTCAAGTCACCATGCGATCAATTGCACGATACGGGGCATTACTAGCACCGTAACGCCAGGTTGCATCACGTGTTCGATGCATGGCGCCTTTCTCCAGGAACGAGTGCAAAAATGGATACGGTCGGCGGTCGTGCTTGGAGATATGCGCGGTCGCTATCCTCGCGCGACGGACTTCTGCGGGAACAACGCTGATACGGTTTGAAGGGCAGGACTTGCGGCGGCCTGATATTCCGGCACCCAGCGCCGCAGATCGCGCCGCACCTCGTCGTCGCTCAGCACGCGGTTCTGCATCAGCCACGGCAGCAATTCATCCAGCAGATGATCCGGCACTTCCCGTGCGCGCGCAATCCGCAGCTTCGGATGCGGCGTACGCGTCGTCGTTTCGTCATCCGCAAGCAGTTCCTCATAAAGCTTCTCGCCCGGCCGCAGGCCCGTGAATTCGATCCGGATCTGCCCTTCCGAAAGCCCATAGAGGCGGATCAGATCGCGTGCGAGATCGACGATCTTTACCGGCTCACCCATGTCGAGAATGAAGATTTCGCCACCGTGCCCCATGCTCGATGCCTGCAGCACGAGTTGCGATGCTTCGGGGATCGTCATGAAAAATCGCGTGATCTCGGGGTGCGTGACCGTCACCGGCCCCCCCTTCGCGATCTGTTGCTGGAACTTCGGAATCACGCTGCCTGCGCTGCCGAGCACGTTGCCGAAGCGCACGGTCTCGAACTGCGTGCCGCCGCTCGTCTGCTGCAGCGCCTGGCAGGCCATCTCGGCGAGGCGCTTGCTCGCGCCCATCACGTTGGTCGGATTGACCGCCTTGTCGGTGGAGATCAGCACGAAATGACGCACCCCGTGACGAATCGCCGCGCGCCCGACACGATACGTACCGAGCACGTTATTGCGTAGCGCCTGCCACGCGTTGTGCTCTTCCATCAGCGGCACGTGCTTGTACGCTGCCGCATGGAACACGATGTGCGGCGCATGGCGCGACATCACCTGGTCGAGCAACAGCGAATCCTTCGCGTCGCCGATGATCGGCACCACCGGCTGGTCGGGGAAGCGCTCGCGCAACTCTTCCGTCAGTCTATACATCGCGTATTCGGACAGGTCGAACGCGACGAGTTGCGCAGGCGCAAACCGAAGAATCTGCCGGCACAGTTCCGATCCGATCGACCCCCCCGCGCCCGTCACCATCACGACGCGGCCACGCAGCAGCGCCTCGACGTGCGGCGTATCGATCGTCACCGCGTCACGACCGAGGAGATCCTCGAGATCGATATTGCGCACCTGCGACAGGAACCCCTGCCCCGGCATCAGCGCGGTCAGCGACGGCAGCACCATCGCTTTCACACCAGCGCGCACGCACAGTGTCGCCACCCTTCGCTGTGTCTCGACCGATGCCGACGGAATCGCGATGATCGCGTATTCGACCTTCAGCGCCTCGGTCCAGTGCTTCAGGTCGTTGAACGAGCCGAGCACCTTGTAGCCGTAGATTTCGCGCCCCTGCTTGGTGACGTCGTCGTCGAGCAGGCCCACCAGGCGCCATTCGCCCGAACGCGACAGCTCGCGCGCGAGGCTCGCGCCCGCGGTACCGGCGCCGAGCACCAGCACGGGCTTGCCCTGCCCGACCAACCCGCCATACAGGTAGAACTCCTTCGTTGCACGGTACAGCGCGCGCGCGCCGCCCATCGCGAGAAACAGCATCAGCGGCGACACGAGCAACACCGAGCGCGGAAGGATCGGCTGCGGCTGGAACATCACGGCGCCGATCATCACGATCACGCCCCCGCCCACGACCGCCTTCGAAATGCGCATCAGGTCGGGCAGGCTCGCAAATACCCAAAGCCCTCGGTACAGGCCGAACAGGTGGAACATCAGCGCGTAGACCGGCAACACCCAGACGAGCGCCATCAGCGCGCCGCTCAGGAAATCAGGCGGAACGCTGCCGTTGAAACGAATGAGATAAGCGAACAACCACGACGCGACAACCGCCGTCAGGTCGAACAGGAAAGCACTCAGTGACAGCCACGATGCTTTGGAGCGCAACATTGGCGGGAAACCTCACGAATTGTTTTCGGCGGCCGCCTGAAACCGGCGCCAACGCATGTCGATCACCCATCCGAACCATGCCAGGACGCCGTACCACGCGAAGAACGACAGCCATTGCTGCCATTCCGGGCGGCCCTTTGCCCACACGGCGACGATTATGCCTGCGAGCATGATGAGGTACCAATAAAGAGCGGTCCGACCGTGACCTACGCCCGATCGGACCATTCTTTGATAATAGTGCTCCCGGTGCGCTTGCCAGAACTTTTCGCCGCGTAACAGACGTCTCAGAAGTGTTACAGATGCGTCAGCAATAAAGGGCGCGAACACTAGGGCTGGAAACCAGATCGGCCACACGCTCGTACGCCAGCCCCAATAGCCGAGCGCGCCGGCCAGGAAACCGAGCGGGATTGAGCCGGCATCGCCGAGAAACAGCCTCGCCGGATGGAAGTTGAGTAGCAGGAAGCCGAACGCCGCGCCCGCCACCGCCGCGGCGGTCAAGGCGAGATCGGGGGACGGATGCGCGCCGGTCGCTGCCGCGATCGCGTACGCGCCAAAGCCGAACAGCGCCATGCCGCCCGCGAGGCCGTCGGCGCCGTCCATGAAGTTGTACAGGTTCGTGAGCCAGACCATCACGAAGCCGACGCCGACGAGCAGCCACCACGGCGCATCGGCCGGATAGACCGCGATCAGCGCGACGACGGCCGCCAGGTGCACCGAGAACCGCACGCGGGCCGGTAGCCCGCGTCGATCGTCGATCTGCGACATCGCGGCAAGCGCGGCGGCGGAGACTGCGATCAGCCACAGGTGCGGCGCCAGCACCAGCAGCGCGACGGTGCAAACCGGCACGATGCCCCAGCCGCCGACGCGCGGCGTCGGGAGCGTATGGAGCGAACGATCGTTCGGGATGTCGGTGGCGAGGCGCCAAGCGAGGCCGGTCGCGAGCAGCACGCGCAGGATGGCCGTCGATGCGATGGCGGCGGCCAACGCCACCGTAACCGCCAGGGGCCACGTGAATATCGGGAAATGCATGTCGGCTATTGTTGTGTATCGCGCGAACGATACCATGCAGCGGTCGCTTCGAGGCCCTGGCGAGTCGTATAAGGCGGTTGCCAGCCAAGCACGCGCTTGATTCGGCCCGTGTCGAGCTGCAGGCTGCCGGTCAGGCGGTCGATCGCCGCGCTGCGGCCGGTCAGCTTGCCGAGCGCACGTAGCAACGCAGCCGGAACCGGCAGAAGCCGCGCCGGCTTGCCAAGAGCGTCGCCGACCAGACGCAACAGGCCCGTGACGGACGGTGCGTCGTCGTCGGCGACGTGGAAGCATTCGCCGGCCGCGCGCGGGTCCGTCGCGCATTGCAGCATCGCATCGGCGAGATTGTCCACGTAGACGATACTGCGGCGCGCGGAGACAGAACCGAGCGGCAGCGGAATCCCGCGCGCCACCGCGTCCATCATTCGCAGAAAATTGGCACGGACGGACGGGCCGTAGACGAGCGGCGGTCGCACGACGACGACATCGAGCCCGGCCGATGCACCGAACTGCACGAGTTGCTGCTCCGCACGCAGTTTCGAGCGGCCGTATGCGTCCTGTGGGTCGGGATGCATGCTTTCGGACAACGGCGCGCCGCCGTCGCTTTCGCCCACCGCCTTGATGCTGCTCGCGTACAAGATCCGACGCACGCCATGCTTGCGCGCGGCTTCGGCAAGACGCAGCGTGCCCGCGACGTTGGTCGCATCGAATGCGGCGTCGGGATCGGGCGACTCATCGCGCATGACGTGCACGCGTGCGGCCAGGTGGATCACGCAATCGGCGCAGAGGTCGGCCGGCCATGCTTCGTCGAGGCCATCGAAGTCGGCACCGCCATGCACCCATTCTCGTACGCCGTCGACGCATCCGCCCGGCCGCCGCACCAGTGCGGTGACGGCGTGCCCCGCGGCCAACGCGCGACGACAAACCGCGCGGCCGACGAAGCCGTTCGCGCCGGTAACGACGAGATGCGTCATGGTCGCCTCCGATTCAGCCGACGGACATCGTTACATAACCGTGCGATGCCATTGCCGATGACCACACGCGAAATCGGAGCGGCAGGCACGCGCATGACGGCGCGCCGGACTGCATGGCACGCGGGGCTGCCTGTGCCCAGTGGGCGCACGCATATGGGAAGGGGACCAAAGAAATACACGGCTGGACTCTCGAAAACGAGAAGAATATCGATCGTGGGCGCCGTCATCGATTCGCACCACCGTGGAGCCGGCCGTGGCTGGGCCGATACGAATCGATGCGCGGCCTCTGATTCGACCATAAATGCTGCATCGCTTATGTGACCGCGATCGCCCTCCCCGGCCACGACATCGTGAAAGAAGACGGCCACGGCCGGCATCGGGGTCCATCGGGCGTGCCAAATTGTAACCGTGCCGGCTCGCGGCCTCCAAGCCGGACACCGCGAATGGCCGGGCCGACGACAGTCGAACTGCTGCTTGCAAGCGAGCCGGGCGCGTCTGGGCCGCGACAATCCGGCACGACAGCGATCAGGCCAGCAACGCATCCACCTTTTCGACGAGCGGCGCGATCATTCGCTCCCACCCATGCTCACGTTCTACGAAGGTTCGCGCTCGCGCCGCCATCTCTGCCGATGCGGCCTCGTCGGCAACGAGCTGTTCGATGCACTCGACGAATTCCTCCGGCGTATCGGCGATCAACAGTTCCCGCCCCCCTTCCGCGCCCAAGCCCTCATGGCCCAGCGACGTGGTAACGACGGGTAGCCCGAGCGCCATGTATTCGAGAATCTTGTTCTGCACGCCCGCGCCGATGCGCATCGGACATACGCCGATTGCGCCATCGAAAGCAGCTTGCGCAACCGACTCGACCCGGCCGGTCACTTCGACGCCGTCGTATGCACGAAAACGTTCGGCGAGTGCAGGAACGATCGACCCCACGATCCGGAAACGATAGTCGGCACGCTTGCGCAGCAACGGCAACACGGCCTCGGCGAAAAAGTGGCACATATCCTGGTTCTGGACCGTGCGCATGTCGCCGATGAAAATCATGATCCGGCTCGCCATGCTGCGCGGCGTGTACGGCAGGCCCGACAGGTCGACGCCGTTCGAGCACACCATCACGTTCTTGCCCGACGCGCCGGGAAACAGGTAGTCGCGATCGGTTCTGGACACCAGCACCGAAAGATCGAAGTCGTCGACGATCGTGCGCTCGTAGTCGAGCAGGCGCTTTGCCTCGATACCGAACACGCGCGACTTCAGCCCTCGTACGTTCTTCAACTGCTTCACGCGACTGTAGTTGAGCGAGATCGCGTCGGTCATCTCGAGGATGCGCGGCTTGTCCGACTTGCGTACATATTCAGCACAACGCACGAGATGCACGAATACGCCATCGTGCGACGACAGCAATCTCGCCACCGCCGCCGCAAACGCGCGGCTCCGGTAGTACGCGACCTGCAACGGCGTGCGCGTCGGCAACGCGAGCAGCGTATTGACGTACGACCGACGACGCGACAGGAAAACCCGCTCGACATGGTCGAACACGCCGTCGTCCGGCAACACGGCGCGCATTTCTTCCTCGGTCTCGCACATGCTCAGCAGCGTCAGCGAGTAATGGCGGGACAGCACGCGACAAAGATGGTAGATCCGCAGCTTGTCGCCGCCGATCACCGGGTACGGAAACCGCGGCGTCAGAACCAGCAGTTTCTTCTTGTTCTGGCTCATGACAGGCGGGCCCAGAAATCCTGAATCGATGGACGAACGGCAGACGCCGAAAACGTGCGCGCGCGGTCCATGCCGGCACCGACCGCTACGTCGAATCGCGTGCTGTCGCTCCATATGTTGCGGATCTGCTCGGCCATCTCCTCGACCGAATAAGGATCGAACTGCAGGCCGCACTCGCCGACGATCTCGGGCATCGACGTCGTGTTGCTGCATGCGACGGGCGTACCGGACGCCATCGCTTCCAGCAATGGAATCCCGAACCCTTCGAACAACGACGCAAAGATGAATGCGCGGGCGTGGCGATACTGTTGCCGCAGATCCTCTCGCGACACGTAGCCCAGCAGTTCGACGAAGCCCTCCAGCCCGAGCGCATTCGCTCGCCCGAGAAAGTGCGCGTGATGGTCGGATTTGATTCCCGCGATCCTGAGCCGTGCATCATCGCCCAGCGCGGGCCTCGCCATCGCGAAAGCCTGCAGCAAACGGTCAACGTTCTTGCTGGGCACTTCCCCCGCCACCGTGAACAGATACGGTTGGCGGGCAGACCGACTGACCGGCGGCGCGAACCAGTCGTCCGAAATCGTGCACGGAATGACAGGAACGTCCGCCTCGCGCAACCCGAACCGCTCCATCAACTCTCGCTGCGTGAAGCTTGAGATGGTGAGCACGGCGTCGGCCCGGCGGACGAGCCGCGGCACCACTTGGCGACGGTAGACTCGCCCAACAGTCTGATACAGCGATCGCGCCGGCGGCAGCACATGCCACGGCTTCATGTAGATCAGGTCATGGACAACCGCGATCACCCGCGTGTTGCCGGTGGACCGCAGCGGCCCCGTGTTATACGGGCATAGCAGATAGTCGAGCTTTTGCTCGCGGCACAAGCGCGGCAACTCGACCTGTTCCCACCACGGGAAGAAACCATGTCCGTCACTGACAAACGGCCATTCCTCGGCACTCACGCCACTCGGGGCCAGACCCAGCACCGACGAGCTGACCGGTTCCACCAGTTGTCGGGCGAATCGCCCCATGCCGCGGTAATTGCCCACCATCCAGGTGATATCCACCCCCAACTTCACGTGCTGCTCCTCATCCGAGCCGACTCATAAGCGGCGCGAACGCGGCCACTGAACGCGGAGAATCGTACGATCCGGCAGAACGACGCCGATACCTCGTCGCACCCCGCACGTTCGGCAAACTGCCGACGCGAACCCGCCGAGACGGCGTACGCACCACGCGAAACCGACGCGACCATACCGAAACCGACTCTCACCCACGCCCCGCTTCGAACATCCAGCGCAACGTACTCTCCAGCGGAATGTCGTCGAGCGGCCCGATAGCGGCCTGCAATCGCGCACCATTGCCCTGCAATCGGCGCACCTCGTTCGCACGTACGAACGCGGGATTGACCTGCACGTCGATCGTATAGCCGGCGATCTGCTCCATCATCGCGATCACCGCCTTCAGCGACACCGCGCGGCCCGAACAAACGTTGAACACGCCACCAGCCGGTGCCTGTTCCAGAAGGCGCCGATAGGCGTCCACCACGCGCCTCACGTCGGAAAAATCTCGCTCGACATCGATATTGCCGAGCTCGATCACACGCTCGCCGCGCTGGAAATGGCCGACTATCTTCGGCAGCAGAAACTGCGGCGACTGCCCGACACCCGTGTAGTTGAACGGACGCGCAACGACGATCGGCAGTTTGTCTCGCCACAGGCGCGCCAAGTACTCCATCGCCAGTTTGCTAACCGCGTAATCGTTCGCGGGATTCGGCTCGACCGATTCGTCAATGATCTCGACCGCCGCATTGCCATAGATATTGGCGCTGCTCGCCAGCAGAATCGCCCGCGGACGATTCGCCAGATTCGCGAGCGCTTCCAGCAGGTTCCGCGAACCGACCACATTGGTGCGATAGATCGCGTCCGCATCACCGTGCGCGACGAACGAGACCGCGGCGAGATGCGCGACCACGTCCGGCTGCACGTCCGCGACGACCTTTGCCAGCGCCGCCCGGTCGCACAGATCGACCCGGTACATGCCGGCGCCGGTCGCCTCGGCGCCGTGCGTCGTGCCGAATACGCGATAGCCGGCCGCCTGCAACGACTTCGCGAGATAGTCGCCGGTAAAGCCGCCGAGCCCCGTCACCAGGGCGCGCGGGGTATCAGAACGAGAAGCCGCGTTCATTTCGGCGCAAATCCGCTTCAACCATCATCGCGCACAGCTGCTCCAGCGTCGTCTCCGGTGTCCAGCCGAGCTTCTGCTTGGCCTTCTCCGGATTGCCGATCAGCAGATCGACTTCGGCCGGCCGATGGAACTTCGGATTCACGCGAACCAGCGTCTTGCCGGTGGCGACATCGACGGCGATTTCCTGCTCGTCGCTGCCCTTGAACTCGAGGTCGATGCCGGCCGCTTTGAACGCCATGCTCACGAAATCACGCACGGTCTCGGTTCGGTTCGTGGCCAGCACGTACGTATCCGGCTCGTCGGCCTGCAGCATGCGCCACATACCCTCGACGTACTCCTTCGCAAAGCCCCAGTCGCGCTTTGCATCCATGTTGCCCAGTTCGAGCACGTCGAGCTGGCCGAGCTTGATCTTCGCGACGGAGTCGGTGATCTTGCGCGTGACGAATTCGCGGCCGCGCAGCGGCGACTCGTGATTGAACAGGATCCCGCTGCAGCCGAAGATGTCGTAGCTCTCGCGATAGTTGACCGTAATCCAGTG
>Ga0268257_1002463_pt1 | contig 13233 bp, 12 predicted proteins | sample AgamicAtPrz_FD_200249 | JGI IMG/M metagenome (GOLD analysis project Ga0268257, IMG submission 200249) | Agave microbial communities from Guanajuato, Mexico - At.P.rz (v2) (version 3) | ecosystem: Host-associated > Plants > Phyllosphere > Phylloplane/Leaf | place: Guanajuato, Mexico | collected...
CAGAAGGAGCAATAAAGCAATTTGCCGCTGTCCTCGCCGTTACGGGTGTCAGTCATTCGATCGATCCAATCCGGTAGGCTTGCAACACAAGATGAAGGCAATTGCGGGCTTTTTCAAGTCCGCAGGCAGGCGCGTCATGCGCCTACCTGCCCTGGCCTCCCGCTTCAGGAAGCCAGTTGCCGCTTGTCGTATACCGAGTCGATCAGGCCGTACTCGGCTGCGCGCGAGGCGCTCATGAAGTTGTCACGCTCGGTGTCGCGCTTGATGGTTTCCAGATCCTGGCCGGTGTGGTAGGCCAGAAGCTCGTTCAGGCGCGCCTTGATGTTCAGGATTTCCTGGGCATGGATCTCGATATCGGTAGCCTGGCCCTGGAAACCGCCCAGTGGCTGGTGAATCATCACGCGCGAGTTCGGCAGGCAGTGACGCTTGCCCTTGGCACCGGCGGCGAGCAGGAACGCACCCATGCTGCAGGCCTGGCCGATGCAGATGGTCGATACGTCCGGCTTGATGAACTGCATGGTGTCGTAGATCGACATGCCGGCGGTCACGGACCCACCCGGCGAGTTGATGTACAGATGGATATCCTTGTCCGGGTTTTCCGCCTCAAGGAACAACATCTGTGCGACGACGAGGTTGGCCATGTAGTCTTCGACCGGGCCAACAAGGAAGATCACGCGCTCCTTCAGGAGGCGCGAATAGATGTCGTAGGCGCGTTCGCCACGGGCGGACTGCTCGATAACCATAGGGACCAGGCCGCCTGCAGCCTGGATGTCAGAGCTCTGCTGAATAAAAGAATTGCGGGACATGTCCTGCGCTCACTCCCAAATAGTCATGGCTTGAATACACACAAGCCAGCGCGAAGGCTGGCTTGTGGGGGCTTCCTGCGAAAAGACCGCTTACTCGGCTTCGTCAGGTGCCTGGGCTGGCTTGACGGCCTCTTCGTACGAGACCGACTTGTCAGTCACAGTCGCTTTCTGCAGAACAGTATCCACAACTTGTTCTTCAAGTACAACCGAACGCACTTCGTTCATCTGCTGGTCGTTCTTGTAGTACCAGGCGATGACTTGCTCAGGCTCCTGGTAAGCCGAGGCCATCTCCTCGATCATTTCGCGAACCTTGGCATCGTCTGGCTTGAGGTCATACTGCTTGACCACTTCTGCGACGATCAGGCCCAGCGCAACACGGCGCTTGGCTTGCTCTTCGAACAGCTCGGCCGGCAGTTGCTCAGGCTTGATGTTGCCACCGAACTGCTGAACAGCCTGCACGCGCAGACGGTTGACTTCGTTTTCCAGCAGAGCCTTCGGCGCTTCGATCGGATTGGCGGCCAGCAGACCGTCCATGACCTGGTTCTTGACCTTGGTCTTGATGGCCTGGCGCAGTTCACGCTCCATGTTCTTGCGAACTTCGGCGCGGAAGCCTTCCAGGGTCGATTCCTTGATGCCGAACTGTGAGAAGAACTCTTCGTTCAGCTCAGGCAGCACAGGGGCCGACACGCTGTTGACGGTGATGGTGAACTCGGCGGCCTTGCCGGCCAGGTCCAGGTTCTGGTAATCCTCTGGGAAGGTCACGTTGACGACGCGCTCTTCACCAGCCTTGGCGCCGACCAGGCCGTCTTCGAAGCCTGGGATCATGCGGCCGGAGCCCAGCACCAGCTGAGTACCTTTGGCCGAGCCACCGGCGAACGTTTCACCGTCAACCTTGCCAACGAAGTCGATGTTGAGCTGATCGTCGGTTTGAGCGGCGCGCTCGACGGCTTCGAAACGCGTGTTCTGCTTGCGCAGCACTTCCAGCATGTTGTCCAGATCGGAATCGGCGACTTCGGCGCTCAGGCGCTCGACGTTGATCGACTCCAGGCCGGCAACGGTGAACTCCGGGAACACTTCGAAGACCGCGACGAACTCCAGGTCCTTGCCTTTTTCGAACGACTTGGGCTCTACGGACGGCGCGCCGGCAGGGTTCAGTTTCTGCTCGACGATGGCTTCGTAGAAGGAAGCCTGAACCAGATCACCGAAGGCTTCCTGGCGGGCATCGGCCTCGAAGCGCTGACGGATCACGCTCATGGGCACCTTGCCAGGACGGAAGCCGGCAACCTTGGCGCGCTTGGCAGTCTGCTGCAGACGCTTGTTGACTTCGTTCTCGACGCGCTCAGCCGGAACGGCGATGGTCATGCGGCGCTCGAGAGCGGAAGTGTTTTCAACAGAAACTTGCATGGATATTCCTCGTTGCACAGACGTTAGCCGGCGTTAGCCCGACTCCAGAATCAAGGGCAAGCATTCTAGTGAGTCGCGCTGCAGAAGTCACCCCACTCGGGACGACCTGAAACAACGCCGGTCGATTAACTTTCAAGGGCCGCACGGCACACCGCGCGACCTGTTTCCAATAAGCCTGGCCCGACATTCCGGCCAATACGTGCCGCAACATCTTGCTCAACAAATACACCTTGAACCGCACGGCCCTTATTCGAGCTCGATCTCGTTGAACTGGCAGTACTCCTCCCAGGACAATCCAAGCGCATCGGCCACCTCTCGATGGGTCTCCAAGCGCATAGCCCGCAATTGCTCCGGGGTTTCAGCGATCAGCTCAAGTGCGAGCTCCCAGGGCTGGATGCCTCGTTGTTCAGCGGCATCCTCGAACGCCCACTGAATTTGCTGCGCCTGTTCACGAGCATCCAGCGCGCGGATCTCTTCGAGCAGGTGAGGGTTCGCTTCGGCGAAACGCTGCAGCGCGGCAGCCTGGCGGGCTTCTTTTGAGATCATTGGCTATGTCCTGGTACTTCCCGCTTCACCGGGTTTCAACCGGCTGAAATCTATCAGCTTTTATTGGGATGCCACCAGCGGATTGCAAGGGCGGCTAGCAACAAATACTGATCCCCCGCTTCATGTCGGCGGTTCACCTGAAAGGTGCGGCCAGCAGCGGAGCCGCCCGTGTGGCGAGCCAGCCCCCTTGGGAGCGGGCGAGTCGAGCGCGATGACTGCCCTGATTACCACAGGATCAGCCACGCCACGCACTCACTCAGGGTCCGGACGCACCAAAAACAAAAGGCGCCCGATCTCACGATCAAGGCGCCTTTCATATAAAGATGGGGTGGACGATGGGAATCGAACCCACGACAACTGGAATCACAATCCAGCGCTCTACCAACTGAGCTACGCCCACCATATTGCGGTGTAACGGTACTGCCTTACTGAAGCATGGTGCGGACGAAGAGACTCGAACTCTTACAGCTTGCGCCGCTGGAACCTAAATCCAGTGTGTCTACCAATTTCACCACGTCCGCGTAACGCTTAAAACAAAGGCGCCAGTTACAGCGCGGCGCCTTCGAAGAATATGGGGTGGACGATGGGAATCGAACCCACGACAACTGGAATCACAATCCAGCGCTCTACCAACTGAGCTACGCCCACCAAAACGCGTTCAATCACCTTGCTTGCCAAAGCTGCCTAAGTGGCGCACCCGGCAGGACTCGAACCTGCGACCATCCGCTTAGAAGGCGGATGCTCTATCCAGCTGAGCTACGGGCGCTTAAGCATGAAGCCTAACCGAACAAGGCACTGACAGCTCACTGCCAAACGACTCATTCTGCCCGACTTCGCCAACCAGTGCTAGGCTGTGCCCGACAAGTGCGGCGAATCTTATAGCCGACCCCTGGGGTCGTCAACAACTTTCTAAAAAAAATTTAAATTATTGAAGGGGTTAGGGCATTTGCCCGACCGCCCGCCTTTGCCCTCCGGCCATGTCGTGCGAGAATACGCGTTCTTTATTGTTTCCCTTCCGATGGTTAATCACGCGTCTATGACTGCACAACTAATCGATGGCAAGGCGATTGCCGCCAAGCTGCGCCAGCAAATCGCTCAACGTGTCGCGCAGCGGCGCCAGGAGGGCCTGCGCACGCCGGGCCTGGCAGTGATTCTGGTCGGCACCGACCCTGCCTCCCAGGTTTACGTCTCGCACAAGCGCAAGGATTGCGAAGAGGTAGGCTTCCTGTCGCAGGCCTTCGACCTGCCGAGTCACACCACGCAAGAAGCACTTACTGAACTGATCGATCGTCTCAATGACGACCCGTCCATTGACGGCATCCTGCTGCAACTGCCGCTGCCCGCGCACCTCGACGCATCGTTGCTGCTCGAGCGCATCCGCCCGGACAAGGATGTGGACGGCTTCCACCCCTACAACGTCGGTCGCCTCGCACAACGCATTCCGCTGCTGCGCCCCTGCACACCCAAAGGCATCATGACCCTGCTTGAAAGCACGGGGCAGGACCTGTACGGCATGAATGCCGTGATCGTCGGGGCCTCCAACATCGTTGGCCGGCCAATGGCGCTGGAGTTGTTGCTCAGCGGATGTACGATCACCGTGTGCCACCGCTTCACCCAGGACCTGGCAGGACATGTTGGGCGCGCGGACCTGGTGGTCGTAGCCGCGGGCAAACCCGGGTTGGTCAAGGGTGAATGGATCAAGGAAGGCGCCATCGTCATCGATGTCGGCATCAACCGTCAGGAAGATGGCAAGCTGGTGGGCGACGTCGTCTACGAAACCGCCCTCCCCCGTGCTGGCTGGATTACCCCGGTACCGGGTGGCGTGGGCCCGATGACCCGCGCCTGCCTGTTGGAAAACACCTTGTATGCGGCCGAGACGCTTCACGGCGATTGAGGCGAGCGAGCATGGCGGCCCTGCCGTCATTGCGTGAGCGAGGGGCGGTCATCGGCCGCCCCATTTTGATTCAGGCGAATTCGATTATCGGTTAGCCTGCGCGTCCTGCCACCGCATGTAGTCATCGCTAATCACTGCCCCTGCCATCCAACGCCAGAACTCCTCCGGGCCCTTCCTGCCAACGCGCGGCAATTCCCACTGCACAGAATGATCTAGCAACTCATTACCGCATTAGGCTTGCAAGAAACACGTCTGCGCTATACATGCTGAGCCCGCTCGGGCCTTTAGGCCACCCGCGGCCTGTATCCCATTGTCCCTCGCGCTTAACGCTGCGCTCCACTGGCAAGCTTATTGCTGCCTATATCCCGCCGCCTAGGCTCTGGGTTCTTGGATTGGTGATCTTGCGCTCACTGCACATCGATAGAGCATAAAGAGCCTACGCGCACCATGACTGGTCAGACCGGTAAGGCCAAAACTGCTTGCATTGCTCCGCGATTAGGCGTTTTATTGCCAGGCGCTGAACAAACCGGTAAGACCACAATAATTAAGTCCTGCGCTCATTCGCCCCGTGCGGCCAACGAAGCAAGGACACCGACCTGAGATCACTCCCATGCTCAAATGGTGCTCGCGTTCGATCTTCCTTCAAGTCGTGCTGGGGCTGGCCCTTGGCGTTGCTTGCGGCCTGAGTTTCCCCGACCTTTCCTTGCAGCTCAAACCCCTTGGCGATGGTTTCATCAAGCTGATCAAGATGTTGATCGGCCTGATCGTCTTTTGCGTAGTGGTCAGCGGCATTTCCGGTGCCGGTGACCTAAAGAAGGTCGGTCGCATCGGCCTCAAATCGGTCATCTACTTCGAAGTGCTTACCACGCTGGCCCTGATCATTGGCCTGGTGTTCGCATTCACCAGTGGTATCGGTAGCGGCGCCAATATCCACCTCGACCAGTTGTCCGGCGCTGACGCCAGCAGCCTGGCCGAACGTGGTCAGCACATCCATGGCGCCACAGCATTCTTCATGGACCTGATCCCCACCTCGGTGATAGGCGCCTTCGCCGACAACAATATCCTGCAGGTACTGTTGTTCTCGGTACTGTTCGGCAGCGCGCTCAACCTGGTCGGCGACTCGGCTGCGGGCATTTCACGGCTGATCAACGAGCTCAGCCATGTGATCTTCCGCATCATGGGCATGATCGTGCGCCTGGCGCCCATTGGCGTGTTCGGCGCCATCGCTTTCACCACCAGCAAGTACGGCCTGGAGTCGCTGCAGCATCTGGGCGGCTTGGTGGCGCTGTTCTACCTGACGTGTGCAGGGTTCGTGCTGATCGTGCTGGGTACCGTCATGCGCTTGTCGGGGCTGAAACTGCTGCCCCTGATCAAGTATTTGCGCGAAGAACTGACCATTGTTCTGGGTACGGCTTCTTCCGATGCCGTGCTCCCGCAAATCATGCGCAAGCTCGAACACCTGGGCATCGGCAGCTCGACGGTCGGGCTGGTGATTCCCACCGGTTATTCCTTTAACCTTGATGGTTTCTCCATCTACCTGACCTTGGCCATCGTCTTCATCGCCAACGCGACCGGTACGCCCCTGGCGATGACCGACCTGCTGACGATCCTGCTGGTTTCACTGGTGACGTCCAAGGGCGCGCATGGGATTCCCGGATCGGCGCTGGTGATCCTTGCCGCGACACTGACGGCAGTCCCTGCGATCCCGGTGGTGGGCCTGGTGTTGGTACTGGCCGTGGATTGGTTCATGGGCATCGGGCGCGCACTGACCAACCTGATCGGAAATTGCGTTGCCACCGTGGCCATTGCCCGCTGGGAAAAAGACATCGACCTGGAGCGCGCTCAGAATGTGCTCGACGGCAAGCCTGGTTTTGCGCACAACCCGCGTAAGCAGCCTGCAGCCCACCAACAGGAATTCTGAAAGAAAAGGGCCGGCTCGCATGCCGGCCCCTGAAGGAGCGAAACGTGATCAGCTCATCAACCGTCGTCAACGCTGTGGTGGAAAAGCTGCGTCAAGCCCTCGCCCGTGGCCAATGGCGCAGTGGCGACATGCTCCCAGGCCAGCGAGAACTGGCCGAACAACTGGGCATCAGCCGCCCGAGCCTGCGTGAGGCGGTCATCGTGCTCGAGACCCTTGGGCTGGTGCGCGCTTTGCCTGGCAAAGGTGTACTGGTGCTGGATGCCGAGCCAACTGCCTCGGTTTCGGCGCCCACTAGCAGTGCACAGGCCAGCCTCGCCGATGTGCTGGAGCTGCGTTACACCCTCGAACCCTTCATCGTCGGACTGGTGGCTCAGTCGGCCAACAGCCAGGACATCGGCCAGCTACGGCTGACCCTGATGGATATGCGTGAAGCCTTGGAGGCCGATGACAGCGAAGCAGGCATGAACGCCTACATTGCCTTCCACCAGGCGCTGTTTGCCCTGACCACCAACCCGATCTTCCAGAGCGTAGTGGAGCAAACGGGAAATGCCCTGAAACAAAGCGCCGACATGCTGCGCAATTCGCCCGAGCACCTGGCTGCCCGGCTCAAGGAAAATGAAGCCGTGGTGCGCGCGATCCGTGAGCGCAACAGCACACAAGCCAGCGCCCAGATGCGCCAACACATTCTTGCCGAGGGTTCGCGCATGGGCATTGCGCTCAATGTTCCTGACGAACATCGGCACCCATAATCCAGGAGAGCGACCATGAATGGTACACATCGCCTGCCCGATCTGCTTGCAGCCGGTGAGACCCGACTTTCTGCTGAACAGATCTACCCACGGTTGTTCGATGCCATTCTGGAGCAGCGCCTGCCGCCTGGCACCTTGCTGCCAGAGCAAGCGCTGGGCCAGGCATTCGGCGTGAGCCGCACGGTCATCCGCCGGGTGTTGGGCCGCTTGAGCGACCAGCGGGTAGTGGTGCAACGTCCAAGCCACACGGCTCACTTGGCTGCGCCCGATCCTAATCAGGCGCGCCAGGTACTGAGCGCGCGGCGGCTTGCCGAGACCACGCTGATTACCCTGGCCGCCGAGCGCGCCCGTCCCGGGCAACTCAAGCAGCTACGCCAATTGGTCGAGCGTGAACGCATGCACCATGAAAAAGGCGAACGCTGCGCCGCTATACGTCTGGGTGGGGAGTTTCATCTGAAACTGGCCCAGATGGCTGCCAATGAACCGTTGTCGCGCTTTCTCAATGGGTTGGTGCCCATGACGTCCCTTATCATCGCGCGCTACGAGTCCCCGTGCTGTGACCATTGCGCCTGGCAAGAACATGCAGCGCTGATCGACGCGCTCGAGCGAGGCGATGCACAGGCAGCCCTCACCCTGATGAACGAGCATCTTGACCGGCTTGAAACCAAGCTCCGACTGGACTGAGCCGGGTTGGTCGTCAAGGCCTACTGACAGCGGCGCCTCACGTTGCAGCCATTGCCGAACTGGGCAGGCCGAATAGTTTGTCGAAGGCCCAGTTGTAGACGAAGGTGTAGCAAGGCACCAGCACGATGAATGCCATGTCCACCAACAGTGCATCGACCAGACTCATGTCCAACCACCACGCGATCAGCGGAATCAGGTAGATCACGAGGGTCAGCTGAAACCCTACTGCGTGCACTACGCGCCTAGCCACGCTGCGCCCTCGTATGGCTTGCCGGCTTTCCCAATACTCAAACAACGTGTTGTAGATCAGGTTCCAGATCATGGCGATGGTCGTGATCATCACCGCGAGCGGACCCGTGTGAGAGGCCTGGGTATCGGACAGGTAGGCCAAGCCCAAGGTGGACATGCACAACCCAATCAACTCATAGAACGTTACATAAACCAGTTTGCGCTTCAAACCCTGCACTGCATCGACCTCATTCAAATAGCGTGGGCCGGGTATAGTGAGTCATTAGATCTGACAGCAAAAGTTAGCAGCTTTCAGTCTGACTGACAGGAGAAGCGTATGTCATTTAACAGTGAAACCATCCAGGTCTTTCTCACCGTACTGGACAGAGGCTCGTTTTCTGCTGCCGCGCGCAGCCTGCAGCGCGTGCCCTCGGCAATCAGCATGGCAATTGGCAATCTGGAGGCCGAGCTGGGTTATGACCTGTTCCAGCGCGGACCTCGCGAGGTTCGCCCCACAGCCCAGGCCCTGGCACTTGAGCCCCATGCGAGGTTGATTGCCGAGCAGTTGGGTTTGCTGCAAGTCCATGCTGTAGAGCTTTCCCAAGGCCTGGAGAGCAACCTCACGTTGGCGGTTGTTCCAGATGTTGACCAGCGGCCCTTGATAGCTGCCATTGCCGAGGTCGGCGAACGTTATCCATTGCTGGAAATAGCGATACTGAGTGCGCCGCAAGAACAAGCGTTGGGTTTGCTGGACAGTGGTCGGGCAGACCTGTGCGTGGCATTTGCAGGGCTTCAAGTTGACCCGCAGCGCGGGTTTCAGCTGATGGGTGTCGAGTCTCTGGTGGCGACCCTCGCTCCCCATCACCCGGCCGCACGGCCTGGTGCAATCCAGAACCTCGAAGACCTCACAGCCGTGCGGCAGATCCTGGTACGCAGCCGCGACCTGCCATTGAGCGATCCGCGCATGGTCATTGGTGCCACGCATTGGACGACTGACAGCTTCGATATCGCCCTGCAGATGGTCGAGGCAGGCCTGGGTTGGGGTGATCTGCCGCTGTCCAGGGTCGCGCCTCTACTGGACGCGGGCCGCCTGCAACGTCTGACCTTCCATAACACGCGCAATGAGCTGCAACTCCCGGTGCATGTGTTCTGGCGCAAGCAGCAACCGTTGCTGAAAGCTGCAAGGATGCTGGTCGAGCGGCTGGCCTTGAGGTGATCGCCGCTTGTCGAAAGCTGTGAGAAATTTCCGTAGGCGTATCAACCTTTTATCCGCCACGCCGATACCCCTTTCGACAGGGCTGATAGCGCACTACACCCGCGCTGCGCCCTCCCGTTAATGGCTCAAGGTCTCGAAACATGAACCTGAAATTTCGCCACAAGATTCTGCTCAGCGCCAGCGGCGTAGTAGTATTGGCATTCGCCTTGTTCACGCTGTACAACGATTACCTGCAACGCAATACGATCCGGCAGAACATCGAGGCTTCGGTCGAACAATCCGGCGCATTGACCGCCAGCAGCGTGCAGAACTGGATGAGCGGGCGCATTCTCGTGCTGGAAAACCTTGCGCAAGACATTGCCCAGCTTGGAACGGGGGAAACCCTCGCAGGCTTGGTGGATCAGCCTTCCTATACACGCAACTTCCTGTTCACCTACATGGGCCAGGCCAACGGGGTGTTCACGCAGCGCCCGGATGCGCAAATGCCTGCCGACTACGATCCACGTAAACGCCCTTGGTACAGCGCAGCTGCCAATGCCGGCCAGACCCTGCTGACCCCACCCTATCAAGCGGCCGTGGGTGGCTTGGTGGTGACGGTAGCCATCCCGGTCAAAAGTCGGTCCAATGGCGAGCTATTGGGCGTGGTGGGCGGCGACGTCAGCCTCGATACGCTGGTCGAAATCATCAACAGTGTCGACTTTGGCGGCATAGGCCACGCGTTTCTTACCGACAGCGACGGCCAGGTGATCGTCAGCCCCGACAAAGACCAGGTCATGAAAAACCTGAAGGACATCTACCCTGGCGCCAATCTGCGCGTAGCACCGGGTATGCAGGACGTCGTGCTCAATGGCCAGGAACGTTTGATTTCGTTTGCGCCAGTAGCGGGCCTGCCCTCGGCCAAGTGGTACATCGGTCTTTCGATCGACAAGGACAAGGCTTATGTAGCCCTGAGCCAGTTCCGTACTTCGGCGCTGATTGCCATGCTCATCGCGGTCGCTGCTATCGCAGGCCTGCTTGGCTTGCTGATTCCTGTGCTGATGCGCCCCTTGACCACCATGGGTCGCGCCATGCGTGACATCGCCGAAGGCGAAGGTGACCTGACCCGCCGGCTGGCGGTGCAGCATCAGGATGAGTTCGGCGAGTTGGCCACCTCCTTCAACCGCTTTGTCGAGCGTATCCATGCCTCCATCAGCGAGGTGTCGTCGGCCACACGACTGGTCCACGACCTGTCTGAAAAAGTCGTCAGCGCTTCCAATGCGTCCATCAACGGCTCTGAAGAACAAAGCATGCGCACCAACAGCGTGGCAGCAGCGATCAATGAACTGGGTGCCGCGACCCAGGAAATCGCGCGTAACGCAGCTGATGCATCGCAGCATGCGAGCGGCGCCAGTGAGCAGGCCCACGATGGCCGTGCCGTGGTGGAGGAAGCGATCAGCGCCATGACCTCGCTGTCGCAACGCATCAGCGAATCGTGCGCACAAATCGAAACCCTGAACGCCAGCACCGATGAAATCGGCAAGATCCTTGATGTGATCAAGGGCATTTCTCAGCAAACCAACTTGTTGGCCTTGAACGCGGCCATCGAAGCCGCTCGTGCAGGCGAGGCCGGCCGTGGCTTTGCCGTTGTGGCCGATGAAGTGCGAAACCTTGCCCACCGTACGCAGGAATCGGCCGAGGAAATTCATCGAATGATCACTGGCCTGCAGGTAGGCTCACGCGAGGCGGTGCATACGATGAATACCAGCCAGGTTTCCAGTGAGCAAACCGTCCAGGTAGCCAACCAGGCAGGTGAGCGCCTTGCCAGCGTCACTCAGCGCATCGGCGAAATCGACGGCATGAATCAGTCAGTGGCCACTGCCACCGAAGAACAGACTGCCGTAGTGGAAAGCCTCAACCTGGATATCACCCAGATCAATGCCTTGAATCAGCAGGGCGTGGAAAACCTAAATGAAACGCTGCGCCATTGCGATCAATTGGCCCAGCAAGCCGGCCGATTGAAGCAACTGGTGGGTAGCTTCCGAATCTGACGGTCAGGGTCGTATCGGGGGCAGCTCCTTAAGCAGGGTTGCCCCAGTTATAACCTAATAACGAACAAGTCTATTTAGCTATAAAAAAATCTATATGCTGGCTGCATCCGATAACGGGCAAAGCTGGGCAGTCGAGTAGCGTATGGATGTAGGTTCTTTCGGTTTTACCATTGCAGGATTGGTCGTAGGCTTCATTGTTGGCATGACGGGTGTAGGCGGTGGCTCGCTCATGACGCCAATCCTGCTGTGGTTCGGGATTAACCCGGCAACGGCAGTAGGCACCGACCTACTCTATGCGGCGATCACCAAGGCCAGCGGCGTGTGGGTGCATGCGCGCAACAAGAACATCGACTGGAAGATCACGGGGCTACTGAGCTTCGGCAGCGTTCCCGCCGCTGCACTGACGTTGTGGTTCCTCAGTACGCTTCACACCGACACCACGGCGGTAAATGCGATTATCAAGCAGGGCCTGGCCGTTGTATTGATCCTCACAGCCTTGGCTATCTTGTTCAAATCGCGTCTGCAGGCATTCGCCAGCCGCCATGCCGGTGACCATTACCATCTGAGCGATCGTAGCCTCAATACTCTGACTGTTCTGACCGGGGTGGTGTTGGGTGTCATGGTAACGCTCACTTCCATCGGGGCTGGCGCCCTGGGCACCGTCGCGCTCTTCCTGCTCTACCCTTCTCTGATCACACGACGCTTGGTGGGTACCGAGATAGCCCACGCCGTCCCGCTCACGCTGGTGGCCGGGCTGGGTCATGCGGGCATGGGTAACATGGACTGGTCATTGCTCGGCTACCTGCTGCTGGGTTCACTGCCAGGTATCTACCTGGGTAGCCATCTGACTGGGCGCATATCGGACCGAGTGCTGCGCCCATGCCTCGCTACGATGCTGCTGTTGATTGGCTATAAGCTGGCGTTCTGAGGGCAGTTGATCCGCAACCGCCACTGCCCGCTGAAGCTTAACTCGATGCGTGACAACGGCAGGACATCGATACGTTGTCCTGCCGTCATTGGGCAGCCCAGCACCTGTACCAATACTGCACGCATGACCATTGGGTGAGTGACCGCAGACCATTCGCCCGGCCAATCAAAATCTCCTAGCCAAGCGCTCATGCGTTGACAAAGCGTCTGAAAGGACTCCCCTCCATGTACCTCGCTCGCGGGGTTCTCCAGCCAGTCGGCCAAGGCCGACGGCTGCTCGGCTTGTAGGCGCTTCAATGGCAGCCCTTGCCATCGCCCCATGTCGCAATCTGCCAATCCTGACGCAATCTTTGCATCACCCCAGGCCAGGGCGGTTTGCTGAGCGCGTTGTTCCGGCGCTGTGAGGATCTGAGATCCGCCGTGCGGTACGCTGCGGTGGGGCATGGACACCAGTGAGTCTGCCGGCTCAGGGAAATATCCGCGCTTTTGGGCCAGCGTTAATCCATGGCAGATCAGGGTAAGGCGAGTGGCTTTCACCTTGTAGGCCTCGGGTGTAGGAATGAACAGGTTAACAGGGAAGGCGACTGTTCTAATGACCTCGTCTGGATCGGCTTAGCGTGCACCAGGTGATTCATTGGCCTAAGGCATTTATTGTCGTCAAACGTCCTGAGCACGGTCATATGAGTACACAGCATTGAGATTTTTCACAGCCCAAAGACAAAACCCCTACCTGCATACGCAGATAGGGGTTTTGCGAAATGAATCTTGACGATGACCTACTCTCACATGGGGAAACCCCACACTACCATCGGCGATGCATCGTTTCACTAC
>Ga0268257_1002467_pt1 | contig 13217 bp, 10 predicted proteins | sample AgamicAtPrz_FD_200249 | JGI IMG/M metagenome (GOLD analysis project Ga0268257, IMG submission 200249) | Agave microbial communities from Guanajuato, Mexico - At.P.rz (v2) (version 3) | ecosystem: Host-associated > Plants > Phyllosphere > Phylloplane/Leaf | place: Guanajuato, Mexico | collected...
TGGAACGGTGAATGACAGCTTGTGCTCCCACTCGTGCTCATGGCACCTGCGGCATTCAGCTTGTCATTCACCGCTCTCACTCCAGATTTTAATCCCTCATCAAGACACAAGCGGCCTTGTGTCGCGAAAGGGGCGCGAAGCGGCCCCAGGATCTCATTGCCACAGCCCTGATTGCCGGGGCTGCTCCGCAGCCCTTTCGCGACACAAGGCCGCTCCCACAAAGAGCGAGGCCATCAGCATCACATCAGGAACCCAGCCCACCTCAGGAGGTCTGTGTTTGCATGTACTACGGTGAACGCTTCAATGCCTGGACCCACCTGGTCGGTGCCGTCCTGGCCTGTATCGGTGCCATCTGGCTGATCGTGGTCGCGGGCCTGCAGGGCGACCCTTGGAAGATCGTCAGTTTCTCCATCTACGGCAGCACCTTGCTGTTGCTGTACAGCATTTCTACCCTGTACCACAGCACTCGCGGGCGGGCGAAGGTGATCATGCGCAAGCTCGATCACCTGTCGATCTACCTGCTGATCGCCGGCAGCTACACGCCGTTCTGCCTGGTCAGCCTGCGCGGCCCCTGGGGCTGGAGCCTGTTCGGGGTGGTCTGGGGGCTGGCGGTGATCGGCATGCTGCAGGAGATCAAGCCGCGATCCGAGGCGCGCATCCTGTCGATCATCATCTATGCGGTGATGGGCTGGATCGTGCTGGTGGCGGTCAAGCCATTGCTGCACTCTCTCGGCAGCGCAGGCTTTGCCTGGCTGGCCGCCGGCGGGGTGTTCTACACCGTTGGCATCATCTTCTTCGCCTTCGACAGCCGCTTCCGCCACTGGCATGGCATCTGGCACCTGTTCGTGATCGCCGGCAGCCTCATGCACTTCGTGGCGGTGTCGTTCTACGTGCGTTAGTTAAAAGTCGCCCCACAGTTGCTGTGCCACCGACAGTGCCACCACCGGTGCGGTTTCGGTGCGCAGCACGCGTGGGCCCAGGCGTGCGGCGTGGAAACCGGCAGCTTTGGCCTGGTCGACCTCCGCTTCGCTCAGGCCGCCTTCGGGGCCGATCAGGAAGGCCAGGGTGGCCGGCTTGGCATGGCTGGTGAGTGGTTCGGCCACCGGGTGCAGGACCAGTTTCAGCTCGGCCTTGGCACTGTTCAGCCACTCGGCCAGGGTCACTGGCGGGTGGATGACCGGCAAGGTCGAGCGGCCGCATTGTTCGCAGGCGCTGATCGCCACCTGACGCCAGTGGGCCAGGCGTTTGTCGGCGCGCTCGTCCTTCAGCCGCACTTCGCAGCGTTCGCTGACGATCGGGGTGATTTCGTTGGCGCCCAGCTCGGTGGCTTTCTGGATCGCCCAGTCCATGCGCTCGCCACGGGACAGGCCTTGGCCGAGGTGCACGTGCAGTGGTGAATCGGCCTGGCCGGCGAGGGCCTGGTCGAGGCTGACGCGCACGGTTTTCTTGCCCACTTCGAGCAACTGGCCGCGGTATTCCTGGCCACTGCCGTCGAACAGCTGCACGGCGTCGCCGGGGGCCATGCGCAGTACGCGGCCGATGTAGTGGGCCTGGGCTTCGGGCAGGTCATGCTCGCCAAGGCTCAGGGGGGCGTCGATGAAAAAGCGGGACAGTCTCATGGTTGAGCTCAAGCTAAAGGGAGAATGTGGTCCCTGTGGGAGCGGGTTCACCCGCGAATGCGGCGGTGACTCCACTATTGCATTCGCGGGTGAACCCGCTCCCACAGGATACGCGGCGGGCTTCCGGGCTTAGCCCGGGTCGCGGAAGTCGGGGTGGAAGTTGGCCGGTACGGCCACGCTGACGCTATCGCGGGTGGCAATGTCGATGCCTTCGCTGGCCACTTCTGCCAGGAAGTCGATCTGCTCTGGCGTAATCACATACGGCGGCAGGAAGTACACCACGCTGCCCAGCGGGCGCAGCAGGGCGCCACGCGTCAGGGCATGCTCGAACACTTTCAGGCCACGACGCTCTTGCCACGGGTAGGCAACCTTGCCTGCCTTGTCCTGGACCATCTCGATGGCCAGGGCCATGCCGGTCTGGCGAATCTCGGCCACATGCGCGTGGTCGGCCAGGTGCGCGGTGGCGCTGGCCATGCGGGTGGCCAGGGCCTTGTTGGCCTCGATCACGTTGTCCTGCTCGAAGATGTCCAGGGTCGCCAGCGCCGCGGCGCAGGCCAGCGGGTTGCCGGTGTAGCTGTGCGAGTGGAGGAACGCGCGCAGGGTCGGGTAGTCGTCGTAGAACGCCTGGTACACCTTGTCGGTGGTCAGGCAGGCGGCCAGCGGCAGGTAGCCGCCGGTCAGGGCCTTGGACAGGCACAGGAAGTCCGGGCGAATGCCGGCCTGTTCACAGGCGAACATGGTGCCGGTGCGGCCGAAGCCCACGGCGATCTCGTCGTGGATCAGGTGCACGTCGTAGCGGTCACAGGCCTCGCGCAGCAGCTTGAGGTACACCGGGTGGTACATGCGCATGCCGCCGGCACCCTGGATCAGCGGCTCGACGATCACCGCGCTGATCGAGGCGTGGTGCTCGGCCAGGGTCTGCTCCATGGCCTGGAACATGTTGCGCGAGTGCTCTTCCCAGCTCATACCCTCGGGCCGCAGGTAGCAGTCGGGGCTGGGCACCTTCAGGGTGTCGAGCAGCAGCGCCTTGTAGGTTTCGGTAAACAGCGGCACATCACCGACCGACATGGCGGCGATGGTTTCGCCGTGGTAGCTGTTGGTCAGGGTGACGAAGCGCTTCTTGCCCGGCTTGCCGACGTTCTGCCAGTAGTGGAAGCTCATCTTCAGCGCCACTTCGATGCACGACGAACCGTTGTCGGCATAGAACACCCTGTCGAGGCCGGCGGGGGTCATGGCTACAAGACGCTCGGACAGCTCGATCACCGGCTGGTGGCTGAAACCGGCCAGGATCACGTGCTCCAGCTGGTCGACCTGGTCCTTGATGCGCTGGTTGATGCGCGGGTTGGCGTGGCCAAACACGTTGACCCACCAGCTGCTCACCGCATCCAGGTAGCGCTTGCCTTCGAAGTCTTCCAGCCACACGCCTTCGCCGCGCCTGATCGGGATCAGCGGCAGCTGCTCGTGGTCTTTCATCTGGGTGCAGGGGTGCCACAGGACCTTGAGGTCGCGTTGCATCCACTGATCATTGAGGCCCATGGGCACTTCTCCTGGCTTTGCGGCTTGGTTCGACCGCGTAAGCCTAAGCAATGCCGCAGGGCAGGACAACCGCCGCTGTTCATCGGGTTGCCAGCTTCGCTTGCCACCGTTCGAATTCGCCGCAGGTAAAAATGTCAGTGGCGAAAAGGACTTGATGTCACTGCGCTGGCAGGGTCGGCGGACCTGACGTATTCTTAACGCATCTCTCCCGGGGCATTCCTGCCTCTCCCCGTTTCTGTAACCCCCTGACTCGGAGTTCGCCGACATGGCTGCTGCTTGGGTGCGCCTGTGCGCGTTGGTATTGATTGGTGTGTCCAGCGGCGCCGCGCTGGCAAAGGACAAGACACCTTCGGCGATCGTCGTGGGTGGCGGCCTGGCGGGCCTGACGGCTGCCTACGAGCTGCAGAACAAAGGCTGGCAGGTGACACTGCTGGAAGCCAAGGCGGGCATGGGCGGGCGATCGGGCCTGGCCACCAGCGAGTGGATCGGCAATGCCAAGGCGCAGCCGGTGCTCAACCAGTACCTCGACCGTTTCAAACTTGAAACACTGCCGGCACCGGAGTTCGTGCGTACCCCCGGTTACCTGATCGACGGCGAGTATTTCAGCGCCACCGACCTGGCCACCAAGCAGCCGGCTACAGCCGATGCGCTCAAACGTTACGAGAAAACCCTCGATGACCTGGCCCGTTCGATCGATGACCCGCTGAACCCGCAAGCCAACAGCACGCTGTTCGCCCTCGACCAGATCAACGTCTCTACCTGGCTGGACAAGCTGCAACTGCCGACCACCGCCCGTCAGCTGGTCAACCAGCAGATCCGTACCCGCTACGATGAGCCATCGCGCCTGTCGCTGCTGTACTTCGCCCAGCAGAACCGCGTGTATCGCGGCGTCAGCGACCGTGACCTGCGTGCCGCGCGCCTGCCCGGCGGCAGCCCGGTGCTGGCCCAGGCGTTCGTCAAGCAACTGAAGACCATCAAGACCAGTTCGCCGGTGACCTCCATCGTTCAGGACAAGGACGGTGTCACGGTCAAGGTCGGCAGCGTCGGCTATCAGGCGGATTACCTGGTCATGGCCGTGCCCCTGCGCGCCCTGGCCAAGATCCAGATGACCCCGGGCCTGGACAGCCAGCACCTGGCGGCGTTGAAGGGCACCAACTATGGCTGGCGCGACCAGCTGATGCTCAAGTTCAAGAAGCCGGTGTGGGAAAGCCGCGCGCGCATGTCGGGCGAAATCTTCAGTAACGCAGGCTTGGGCATGCTCTGGATCGAACCCGCGCTCAAGGGTGGCGCCAACGTGGTGATCAACCTGTCGGGCGATAACGCCCGTCTGCTGCAGGCGTTCGGCGACAAGCAGATGGTCGATCAGGTGCTGATCCGCCTGCATGCGTTCTACCCACAGGCCCGTGGCTCGTTCACCGGCTACGAGGTCAAGCGCTACAGCACCGACGCCGGTACCGGCGGCGCCTACCTGGCCTATGGCCCGGGCCAGATCAGCAAGTACTGGCGCCTGTGGGAGCGCCCGGTGCAGCGCATCACCTTTGCCGGTGAGCATACCGACGCCCTCTACCCAGGCACCCTGGAAGGCGCCCTGCGCAGTGGCCAGCGCGCGGCCAGCCAGGTGCAGGACCTGCTGGCCGGCAAGTCGTTCGACCCGGCCAAGGCGGCACCGGTGGCGGCGGCAGCAGCTGCAGGCGCCGTGGCGGCCAAGGAGAGCAAGGGCGGGTTCTTCTCCAACCTGTTCGGTGGTTCTTCCGACAAAGGCGACAAGGCTGACAAGGCCCCGGCCAAGGCCGAGCCGAAGCCGGTCGATGAGGCCAAGCAGGATAAGCCGGGCTTCTTCAAGCGCCTGTTTGGCGGGGCGGACAAGCCTGAGGTGAAGGCCGAGCCGATTGCCAAGGCCGAGGAAGTGGCGCCGGCACCTGTGCCAGCCCCGCAAGCCGCGCCGGCCCCGGTTGCGCCAGCACCTGTGGCCAAGGAGGCGGGGGCCAAGCCTGCTGCTACCAAGGCTGCATCTGGCAAGCATGCACCGGCGCACAAACCGACCCACAAGCCTGCCGAGACCAAGAAAGCGACTGCCAAGTCCGAACCGGCCAAGAAAGCTGTAGCCAATACCCAAGCCAAGGCCGGTTGATTTATTGACAGTGCCGGCCCTTTCGCGGGTAAACCCGCTCCCACAGGTCCGGCACATGTATCAGGAACTGCGCCGACCCTGTGGGAGCGGGTTTACCCGCGAAAGGGCCGGCACTGGCAACCGCTGATTACCCAACTATCGTTAATGTTTCCTTAATGGGAAGCTTACAGAATACATATCGGATTTCTCGATAAACCAAAGCAATTTTTTACGCTTTTATTCGATGCGTTACGCGTTAGTCTGTGCACAGCTTTCACGGGGAAACACGTCAACATGCAACTGCGCAATTCATCTTCTCGCTACGGCGTGGTCAGCATCGTCCTGCACTGGGGCGTGGCTCTGGCAGTCTTCGGCCTGTTCGGCCTGGGCCTGTGGATGGTCGGCCTCGACTACTACAGCCCTTGGCGCAAGGCCGGCCCGGACCTGCACAAGAGCATCGGCCTGGTGCTGCTGGCGGTGATGCTGCTGCGGGTGGTCTGGCGCTTCATCAGCCCGCCACCACCGGCACCGGCCAACCACGGCGCACTTACCCGCCTGGCAGCCAAGTTGGGCCACCTGGCCCTGTACCTGGGGCTGTTCGCGGTAATGATTGCCGGTTACCTGATTTCTACCGCCGACGGTGTCGGCATTCCGGTGTTCGGCCTGTTCGAAGTGCCGGCACTGGTCAGCGACCTGCCCGACCAGGCAGACCTGGCTGGCGTGATTCATCTCTGGCTGGCCTGGGGCTTGGTGATTTTTGCCGTGCTGCATGGCCTGGCAGCGCTCAAGCACCATTTCATCGACCGTGACGCGACCCTGACCCGCATGCTGGGCCGCAAAGCTTGACTCTCAACCTCAATTGCATAGGAAGGAAGTAAGGATGTTGAAAAAGACTTTTGCCGCTCTGGCGCTCGGTACCGCTCTGCTCTCCGCCGGCCAGGCCATGGCTGCCGAGTACAAGATCGACAAGGAAGGCCAGCACGCGTTCGTTGACTGGAAGATCAGCCACCTGGGCTACAGCTTCATTCACGGTACCTTCAAGGACTTCGACGGCAACTTCACCTGGGACAGTGCCAAGCCTGAGGCCAGCAAGATCAGCGTCGACCTGAAAACCGCCAGCCTGTGGTCGAACCACGCCGAGCGTGACAAGCACATTGCCAGCGCCGACTTCCTCGATGTGAAGAAGTACCCGGAAGCCAAGTTCGTCTCCACCAGCGTCAAGTCGACTGGCGACAAGACCGCTGACGTGACTGGCGACCTGACCATGCACGGTGTGACCAAGCCGGTTACCTTCAAGGCTACCTTCAACGGTGAAGGCAAGGACCCATGGGGCGGTGAGCGCGCTGGTTTCAACGCAACCACCACGCTGAACCTGAACGACTTCGGCATCAAGGGCCCGGGCGCTACTTCGCAGACCCTGGACCTGGATATCAGTGTTGAAGGTGTGAAGCAGAAGTAATTCTTACCTGCTGAAAACTGAGGGGGCCGCTTTGCGGCCCTATCGCGACACAAGGCCGCTCCTACAGGGAATTACGTAACCCTGTAGGAGCGGCCTTGTGTCGCGATAGGGCTGCGAAGCAGCCCCCTCGGTGCTTCTGTCAGCCCTTGCGGGTCAACAGCGCCGGGCGCTCACCGCGCGGGCGGCTCGGCAGGTCATCCAGTTGCTCTGGTGTCGGATAACGGTCGAGCTTGGATTCCTTGCGGATGATCACTGGCTGTTTTTCCGGCTGGCGCGGGTTGCGCACGGCCGGTTCCTGCCGGGCAGCATCGTCACGGGCCGGGCGACCACGGCCACCACCATCACGACGGGCGCCGCCACCATTGTTGGCGCGGGCCGGACGTTTCTCGCCGCCGCCACCGCCGCTAGCGCCGCTGCGCGGCTGGCCGCTATTGCGACCCTGGCCACCGGCGTTGCTGCGCTGGCCATTACCCTGGGCCTGACCTTGGCCGGCATTGCCACCCGGGCGGCGATTGCGGCCCTGGTTCTTGCCCTGGTACGGGCTGACATAGTCGGCACGGTTGCCGAAGTTGTCGATATCGTCGTCCAGGAACTCTTCCGGATCACGGTCGACAGGCACTTTCGGCGCGCTGCTGTTGCTGGCCTGTTGCTGCTGGCGCGGCTTCTTGTCACGCGGCTTGCGTTGCTGCTGTTGCTTGTCGCCGCTCTTTTCCTTGTCGGCCGGCTTGTCAGCAGCCTGTTGCTTGGCCTTGCCTTTATCCTTGCCCTTGTCCTTGCGGCCGCCGTTGGCGTCTTTGCCGCCTTCGCCGCGGGCCTGTTGGTAGCGGCCACCACGGCCGTTGTTCTGCTGGCGTTCGCGTACTTCAGGCTTTTCAGCCTCTACCTGGCTGGCGTCGAAGCCCATCAGGTCGCCGTCCGGGATCTTCTGCCTGGTCACCCGCTCGATGCTCTTGAGCAGCTTCTCTTCATCCGGCGCGACCATGGAAATGGCCTCGCCCGAACGCCCGGCACGGCCGGTACGGCCGATACGGTGGACGTAGTCTTCCTCGACGTTCGGCAGCTCGAAGTTGACCACGTGTGGCAACTGGTCGATGTCCAGGCCACGGGCGGCGATGTCGGTGGCGACCAGCACGCGCACGCTGTTGGCCTTGAAGTCGGCCAGAGCCTTGGTGCGGGCGTTCTGGCTCTTGTTGCCGTGGATCGCGGCGGCGGTCAGGCCGTGCTTTTCCAGGTACTCGGCCAGGCGGTTGGCGCCGTGCTTGGTGCGGGTGAACACCAGTACCTGTTCCCAGGCACCCTGGGTGATCAGGTGCGCCAGCAGTGCGCGCTTGTGGCTGGCGGGCAGGCGGTAGACGCGCTGCTCGATACGCTCGACGGTAGTGTTCGGCGGGGTGACCTCGATACGCTCCGGGTTGTGCAGGAGCTTGTCGGCGAGGTCGGTGATGTCCTTGGAGAAGGTGGCCGAGAACAACAGGTTCTGGCGCTTGGCCGGCAGGCGGGCGAGGACCTTCTTGACGTCATGGATGAAGCCCATGTCGAGCATGCGGTCGGCTTCGTCCAGCACCAGGATTTCCACGTGGGCCAGGTCAACCTTGCCTTGGCCGGCCAGGTCTAGCAGGCGGCCGGGGCAGGCGACCAGCACGTCCACACCCTTGGCAATGGCCTGGATCTGCGGGTTCATGCCGACGCCGCCGAAAATGCAGGCGCTGACCAGTGGAAGGTCACGGGCATAGACCTTGAAGCTGTCATGCACCTGGGCTGCCAGTTCGCGGGTCGGGGTCAGGACCAGCACGCGAGGTTGGCGCGGGCCGTGGCGCTGCGACTTGTCGGGGTGGCCGGCCGGGAACAGGCGCTCGAGGATCGGCAGGGCGAAACCGCCGGTTTTACCAGTACCTGTCTGTGCGGCGACCATCAGGTCGCGGCCTTGCAACACGGCGGGAATCGCCCGCTGTTGCACGGGGGTCGGCTGGGTGTAGCCCGCAGCCTCGATAGCGCGGACAAGAGCCTCGGAGAGACCGAGGGAAGCAAAGGACATGGGCAATCCTGTTCTCGTGTGGGCTGGGCCCGTTTGGGATGTTCTGCCTGGCGCGACGGGCATCGGTGGGATGCGATCGCGTCCGGTCCAGCTGGGCTTTCACTGCACATCCGGGTAGCGGAGGGTGGACGCGAAGGCGCGTCGATGCCGATCGGGATGCCTGTTGCGAGGCCGAGCGTCCGGGCGTGAGCCGGGCGGGAAGGCCCGAGTATAACAGAGCTATCGCGCTGTGCTGCTTTCCTGCTGCTCAACGGCGTTGAGAATGTTTCCGATGTCGCCTGTGTAGCGGCTGCTGATCGCTGCATAGGCTGGTTCCTGCTTGAAGCGCCGCAGTTCCACGGCGAAGGCCTGGGCCAGTGCCTCCCGCCCCGGCTTGCGCGCCAGCCCCAGGTACTGCGCCTGGCGGCTGATCACCAGCGGCAGCTCCTCGACCTGCTGTTGCAGGCCCAGATGCCGCAGCAGGTAATGGCCGACCCTGCGGTCGGTGATTGCCAGGTCGATGCGGCCCAGCATCAGTTTGCCGAAGTTGGCTTCATGGGTAGGCGCGGCTTCGCGCCTGAAATGTGCGGCCTCGTTGAACGCGGCACCATAGGCGTAGCCGGGTGAGGTGCCGACGGTGAGGCCGGCAAGGTCATCCAGCGCCTTGACGGCATGGGGACGTGCGCGGGCCTGGAACAGGACGAACTCGACCTCCGACATGGGCTCGGGGGCGTACACCAGGTAGGGCTGGCGCGACTCGGTCTGGAAGATATCCATGATGCCGTCGGCCAAGCCCTGCTCGATCATTGCCAGGCAGCGCTTCCATGGCAGGAACTCCCACTCCACCTCGACGCCAAGGCGTTCGAACACCTGGGTGGTGACTTCGTAGTCGATGCCGCGCGGCTGGCCGTCGTGCTGGTACGCATAGGGTGCCCAGTCGTCGGTCACCAGGCGCAGGCGCTCGCCCAGGGCCAGCGGGCTCAGGCAGGCGAGCAACAGGATCCAGAACAGACGGGCGACGTGTGGCATGGCCGGAGATTACGCGCTCGGCCTGTTCAAGGCCAGTGAGGATGATGTTCTCCTGTGCTGGCCACTTCGCGGGTAAACCCGCTCTCACTAGTACAGCACGAGCCTGCAAGCCAGCAGAGATCCTGTGGGAGCGGGTTTACCCGCGAAGAGGCCGGCACAGGTTCACTCAAGTGTGGGATGACCTCAGCAGATGCGCCTCGATATCCTTGCGCCGCTCGCCCAGTGACAGGCGCAACCCCGGGTGGCGCAGGCACTGGCGCAGTTGCTCGGGCTCCATGTGGCCATGGCGGGCGTTGAGGTTTTCCAGGGCCTTGTCCCACCAGGCCGGCGCGCAGGCGCGGTCGAACTCATTGGGGTAGGGGTAGCAGCCATACAGCAGCTCGCGGGCGAACTGGCGCTCGTGGCTGGGCAGGGTCATGCTCAGCGCCTTGTAACCCAGGCGTTGCAGGGCCGGCGGCCGTGGCAGCTGGTCATTGACCAGGGACACGTCGGCCAGCGCCGCGTGGCTCAGCGGATCATGGCCGTGCTTGCGCAGCCAGGCCTGGATCTTGGCGCGGAACTGCGCCTTTCGGCTCCAGTAGTGGTGGATGACATCTGTGCATTCGGCCAGCTCCAGCGTGCGGTAGGCTGCCACCGCCAGGCAGAACTCCTCGAGGGTATAAGCCTCGCGAGCCAGGGGGTGGAACTCGTCCATCATGGCGATGGAGCGGTCCAGGGTGCCGGCGTCTTCGGCGCTGAGGCCGATCACCCCCGAGTTGACCAGTGGCATCTGGCAATCGGCCAGGCCCCTGGACTCGAGGATGGCCAGCAGGTTCTTGTACAGCAGGCACTTCTGGTTGCTGCCGTAGCGCGCACCGATGGCATTGCACAGCAGGCGGCCTGGGGCCACCCGGGCGAACAGCTCCAGCGGCGACTTGCGGAAGAAGGTGTCGGTGTCGATCAGCACTGCCAGCGGGTGTTGCTGCAGCACCTGACGCAACAGCACATGCTTGCTGCGGAAGTGATAACCGTGAGGGGCGTTCCATGCCTGACGCGTGGCTTCGTCCAGCAGGTGTACGGTGACCGGCAGGCCGGCATAGGGCTGCGGGTTGTCGGTGTAGACCTGGATGTCCATGGCTTCGCCTGCTGCCGTGCCCAGATGGGCGAGGGCGCTGACGATGCTGAAGCAGGCTTCCTGATGGTAGGTTGCCGGGCCAAAAGCCAGGTAGACGAGCTGTGGACGCGATGGCTGGAGGGGCTGCATGGCAGGCAAGACCTGTGTAACCGGAAAATGAATAAGGCTTTAGTCTATGACCAAAGCCTTAATCAAATCTTAAACAGATTTTGCAAAAAATTTCAGCGCGGCAGCTTCAGATTGTTCCAGATCGCCAGGCTCGGCTCGGCCTGGTTCAAGGTGTAGAAGTGCAGGCCCGGTGCGCCGCCTTGCAGCAGCTGTTCGCACATGCGGGTGATCACTTCTTCGCCGAATGCCTGGATGCTGGCGGTGTCGTCGGCATAGGCTTCCAGCTGCTTGCGGATCCAGCGCGGGATCTCGGCGCCACAGGCGTCGGAGAAGCGCGCCAGCTTGCTGTAGTTGGTGATCGGCATGATGCCGGGTACCACCGGGATGTCCACGCCCAGCTTCTGCGCGCGCTCGACGAAGTAGAAGTAGCTGTCGGCGTTGAAGAAGTACTGGGTGATGGCGCTGTCGGCACCGGCCTTGACCTTGTGCACGAAGTTGGCCAGGTCAGCCTCGAAGTTGCGGGCCTGGGGGTGCATCTCCGGGTAGGCGGCCACTTCCAGGTGGAAGTGATCGGCGGTTTCCTGGCGAATGAATTCGACCAGGTCGCTGGCGTAGCGCAGTTCGCCACTGGCCATGCCCATGCCCGATGGCAGGTCGCCACGCAGGGCGACGATGCGCTTGATGCCTGCAGCCTTGTATTCGGCCAGCAGGGCGCGCAGTTCGGCCTTGGTGTCGCCTACGCACGACAGGTGCGGTGCGGCAGGTACCTTCACTTCGCTTTCCAGCTGCAGCACGGTGTTCAGCGTGCGGTCGCGGGTCGAGCCACCGGCACCGTAGGTGCAGGAGAAGAAGTCCGGGTTGTAGGCGGCCAGCTGGCGGGCGACGCCCATCAGCTTTTCGTGACCGGCATCGGTCTTGGTCGGGAAGAACTCGAAACTGTAACGGCGTTCCTGGGACATCAGGCGTTCCTCTGGCAGCAAGCTTCAAGCGGCAGGCTGCAAGTAAAAGCCAGATCGGTTATGGCCGGCCTGGCTTGGGCATCGTTCAAGATCCTTTATGCTTGAGCTGCAAGCGGCAACGGCATGGTCTGCCTTTGATTGCCGCTTGAAGCTTCAAGCTGGCCGCTTAGTAGCGGTAGGCGTGCGGCTTGAACGGGCCTTCGACGGTGACACCGATGTAGTCGGCCTGCTGCTTGGTCAGCTGGGTCACCACGCCGCCGAAGCCGCGGACCATTTCCAGGGCCACTTCTTCGTCGAGCTTCTTCGGCAGTACTTCAACGGTCAGGCGCTCGGCTTTCTTATCGGCCGACAGGTCGGCGAACTTCTGCTCGAACAGGAAGATCTGCGCCAGTACCTGGTTGGCGAACGAACCGTCCATGATGCGGCTTGGGTGGCCAGTGGCGTTACCCAGGTTTACCAGGCGGCCTTCGGCCAGCAGGATCAGGTAGTCGTCGTTCTGCGGGTCGAAGCTGCCAGCGCCGGTGCGATGGATCTTGTGCACCTGCGGCTTGACCTCTTCCCAGGCCCAGTTCTTGCGCATGAAGGCGGTGTCGATCTCGTTGTCGAAGTGGCCGATGTTGCACACCACGGCACGCTTCTTCAGCGCCTTGAGCATGTTGGCGTCGCAGACGTTGACGTTACCGGTTGTGGTCACGATCAGGTCGATCTTGCCCAGCAGGGCCTTGTCGATGCTGGCTTCGGTGCCGTTGTTGATACCGTCGATGAACGGCGAAACCACTTCGAAACCGTCCATGCAGGCCTGCATGGCGCAGATCGGGTCGACTTCGGTGACCTTGACGATCATGCCTTCCTGACGCAGCGACTGGGCCGAGCCCTTGCCCACGTCACCGTAGCCGATCACCAGGGCCTGCTTGCCCGACAGCAGGTGGTCGGTACCACGCTTGATGGCGTCGTTCAGGCTGTGACGGCAGCCGTACTTGTTGTCGTTCTTGCTTTTGGTAACCGAGTCGTTGACGTTGATCGCCGGGACTTTCAGCTCGCCCTTGGCCAGCATGTCCAGCAGGCGGTGCACGCCGGTGGTGGTCTCTTCGGTCACGCCGTGAACGCGCTCCAGCACTTGCGGGTACTTCTTGTGCAGCAGCTCGGTCAGGTCGCCACCGTCGTCGAGGACCATGTTGGCGTCCCATGGCTGGCCATCCTTGAGGATGGTCTGCTCCAGGCACCACTCGTACTCTTGCTCGGTTTCACCTTTCCAGGCGAACACCGGGA
>Ga0268257_1002471_pt1 | contig 13210 bp, 13 predicted proteins | sample AgamicAtPrz_FD_200249 | JGI IMG/M metagenome (GOLD analysis project Ga0268257, IMG submission 200249) | Agave microbial communities from Guanajuato, Mexico - At.P.rz (v2) (version 3) | ecosystem: Host-associated > Plants > Phyllosphere > Phylloplane/Leaf | place: Guanajuato, Mexico | collected...
GTCGCCACAGTTCTTTGCTAACGGGTCGTCTTGCCATAAGGGCAGCGAGCATAACTGCTCTGCGGGGGCCTGTGACGAAGTGGTGTTAGCCACTCTTAGATGTTCAGTCCCACAGTGAGATGGTGCGGATGAAGTCTAAAGCGGCTTGGATCTTTTTCCCATGCCTCGCAAATCGCCCGGAATGGTGTCTTCTACCTCAACGCCTTCAAATGCTTGCCGAAGTTGTAGCTTTGAACGAAGGCCTGGATATGCTCCCGTAGCTGCTCCAGCACTTCGTACTCGTAGGCCTTGATCGTGGATTCCTTGATGGTCCGGTTCATGCGCTCGACCATGCCGTTCGTCCAGGGGTGATACGGCTTGGTATGCCTTTTCTCGATGCCATTGAACTTGCAGATGCGCTGGAAGATGTGACCGATGCATGTGTCGGTGACGCCGCCTCTGAAGCGTTCTTGTCCCGTAAAGGCCATGCCGTTGTCCGTCAGAACGGTATTTATGCGGTACGGGAAGGCCACAAGCACGTGCCGAAGGAACTGTGCTGCATTGGCTTTCGTGGCCCTGTCAAAGAACGCGACATGCGTGAATTTTGTGACGCGGTCTATGGCAACAAACATGTGCTGTTTGCCGCTGGAGATCTTCATTTTGGCGCTGTCGATGTGAACGAAGCCGAGCGTCGTTTCTTCAAACTTTCCGTGCCTTCGTGGCAGGTGCATTGCGGGTTGTCGGCTGATTCCGTGACGCTGCAGGCATCGATGCAAGGCGCTGCGGCTGAGCTTGGGTGCTGTCTCCAGGAGTTGCCCCATGAGATCGTCCAGCGACAGATGCCCTTGCTTGCGCAACGCAATCGCCAAGTGTTCTTGCTCTTGGGAAAGGTGCTGGCTTGCTCTGCCCCGAGGACCCATGGGCTCATCGAGCACCGAGGTGCGCGCACGCCACTTGGCCACGGTCTTGGGGTTGATGCCGTAGAGCTGGGCCAAGGACCGATGGGAACCGGTCGCTAGCTGGAGCTCTGCGCGGATACGCGGCGTCGTGCGGGCGCTGCCATGCAGGCGGATTGCCATAGTGCTTTCTCCTGTTCCAGGCTGAAGAATGCACCATGACTTCCTGGGACCGTACATCTTAGGCGTCGAAGCACGACGCTCGACATGCTATTGCGAAAGGCGCTGTACTCTTGCGGTTTGCGATTCCAGATGGGCAAGACTGTTGATTTTCCAGGCAACTCGAATATCAGGTTCGGTTGGGCGCGCATTGCGATGTTCGTCGATAGCTGCTTTTGGCATGGCTGTCCGCAGCTTGGGCGTCATGCTTAAGACTAACGCCAAGTTTTTGTTTGCAAAATTATCCGCAACCGGTAGCGCGATCAAGAGGTTGCCGCTACGCGTCACAAATTGGGCTGGTCTGGCATGCGTGAGTGGGGGCGAGGCGAAGCAGGATGTGGTCACTTTCCACTTGTGATCTGGGATTTCATCCGTTCGCGCGAGCCTTAGGGCGTTTGCGGTCTGTAATAGCCGCCGAGTGAGAAATCAGCGTCTTGCCGATTGCCTCGCCGAGTTTCGGAGGAACGGCGTTACCTATCAGGCGCCCGAGCACCGCCAGGTACACCGGCTCGCCATCCGCGACAAACTGGTAGTCGTCGGGAAACGATTGAAGAATCGCTGCTTCGCGCGGAGTGAGCGGGCGGTCCTGCTCAGGATGTCCGAAGCGTCCGGTGCCAAAGTTGAAAAATTGCGTGGTGATAGTCGGAGACGGGGCGTCGGCAGACATGCGCGCATAAACACTTCGGTAGCTCTGCCCTGAATCCTTGGTGTGGCATTCGCTGCGCAGGTGCTTGGGCCAGTCTTCCCATGTGCCACCGGGCTTCGAGGCCCGGATGCGCGACAGGTTCAGCTCGCTGAGCGCACGAGCGACATGGATCGGATCGTCCTTATCGTGAGTGCCAGCATCAATCGCCTTCAGGTGACCGATTGCGGCCTTGACGCTGAGGTCTGCGTCGAACTCCGGAACGATAAGCTTGCGCTCCAGCGTTCCGAGGCGGGAGGCAAGCAATACCATGCGCTTGCGAGTCTGAGGGACACCCACTTCGGTGCAGCTGACAGTCTTGAACCAGACGTCGTACTTGTGTTTGCGAAGACGTTCGACGAACCGTTCGAATGGTGGGTGGTTCTTGACACGCGGGACGTTCTCCATCGTGACTAGATCTGGCAGGGAACACGTCACAAGTCTGGAGAAGTGATCGAGTAGATCATAGCGCTTGTCGTCTGGAGTACGAGTGGCGTTGGCCGCAGTCGAGAACGGCTGACACGGTGCGCAGCCTGCCAGTAGCCGAATTGCATTCTTTGACCAGTGCCTTTCCAAGTCGGCCTTAGTGAGTCGTGAAACGTCCGACTCGTAGAACTTCGAGCCCACATTGTTGTGCTCGTACGCGTGTTTACAAGCGGCATCCATGTCGAATCCTGCCTTGACGACCACGCCGGCATCAATCAGGCCACGAGTCAGGCCGCCTGCGCCACAAAATAAATCAATCGCCTCGATTTTCATTTCATCGAAGTTAAAGCAAAATTAGCACCGACGTTGACGGCTCTGTTTGAGTTGAGGCGTCAATCGCCTAGAATCCCAGTGACGTCAACAAAGGCGCGTGGTTCAGCAGGGATCCGCGACCTTTGCAACGTTCTCGGTTGGTGGGGTGGATTATAGCTGGCTCTTGGGATGAATCTGTTCCCGAGGACGTGCTACGGCCTAACACATCGACTCTTCTGTTCGAACTGGTGCTTATATCCGAGTCCACGCCCCTCCCTATCGCAGATAGCAGTGTGTATTGTCCGTTTTGGCGGAAATCTAGCCGTTGGTGTCAGGGTTTTCTCGCTGATTCTGTTTCCTACCTCGGAGCGAACTTCTGCTCCCGAGATGCGCTTCCAAGAAGCAATGCGTTCACTAGATGATCCGTCCACAGGGAGGAGAGAAAAAGTGACCGAGGCGATGTTTGGCGCCGATCCTGACGTTGATCGCGCAGTTGACGACTTATGCGCGGATTATGAGCGCACGGGTCTACCGCTAGAACTCTCCCGGATCGAGCGGATGGCGTCCGTCCGTAAGCTCAGCTTCCCTCAGATTGAGCAGATCATGGATCGGCTTGCTGTCGCGAGCGTATCGGTGATCGGTGGTGCATCCGAGTCGGAAGCGTCCAGCGAGACGCCCTCGATGGAGGTCGCGGGCGGTGATATTGAGGATCACGTGCGCGGGATCCTCGATCACCGGCTGCTCACGGCCGAAAAGGAATCCGAACTCGGTCGTGCGATGGCCGCGGGGCGCGCGGCGGCGCTCGAGATCTGCGCCGGTCGCGATACTGCACGCGCTCGCGATGCGGTGGCACGGGGCGAGCAATCCCGTGACCAGATGGCTTCTGCCAATTACAGACTCGTATGGTCCTGGTCTACGAAGTATGCTGCTATGACGGGGATTGACCGCCTGGATCTATTCCAGGACGGGGTCATCGGCTTGCTGAGAGCGGTCGATAAATTCGATGCGGAGATCGGCTTTCGTTTCTCCACGTATGCGGTCTACTGGATCCGTCAGGCGATCCAGCGCGCGATCGCAGACAAGGGGCGAACGGTGCGGCTACCGGTGTGGGTGCACGACCAAGTACTGCGTCTTGGACGTGCTACGAGACTTCTGTGGCGTGAACTCGGAGTCCGTCCGTCAATCGCGAAGCTGGCCGAAGAGCTAGCGATGGATAGGGATCGGGTGGCGTTTCTCCAGGCGCTCGCCGACCTTGTCCCGGCTTCGCTCGACGCGCACACACTGGGTGGAGAAGGAGATCCGCTGGTCGAGACGGTTGCGGGCGACCAGGACACGCCCGAGCAGTGCGCCGAGCGCGAGGAACTGGCGGAGATCGTGCGCCGGGCGATTCATACATTACCTCCCGGTGTGAGGGAGATCATGTTCCGGCGCGCTGGCATTGGAAATGATCGAGCGGAGACTCTCGAAACGATTGCTAGGAGCTTCGGCATCACGCGTGAGCGTGTGCGCCAGTTGGAGGCCAAGGGCCTCGCGAAGCTTCGTATTCGGGTTCCGCCGATGCTGGGCCTCGCCCCGATACCGACCGTTCGCAGTACTAAGAGGCCGAAAGGCAAAAAACAGGCCGATCAAACCTCGGTCAAGAGTGGAGAGACGACGAGTGAATGACCAAGAAAAAGTCCGGTTCGCGGACTGGCTCCTGAAAGAGGTGATCGCGGATGCGCGCGGCGATCGCGAAACGGCGCTGCAGATCGCTCCCGCTGGACGCTACTGGCTCGGCCGTCTGGCACCCGAGGCCAAGGTGATAGCCAATCCGATGGGGGACCGCGGTGAACGCCTCGACCCCTGCGCGACCGGCATGCGCATCCTTCTTCCCCAGATGCCCGCCGCATTTGACGTCAAGGTCTCGGTTACCGGCTGGCGCAAGAATGCGCCAGACGATTGGCGAAAGCTGTCCGCTGCAACCTTGACTTTGCCGGTGGCTCTTCAGGTCGGCGTCTCAGCTGACACGGTAGGTCTTACCGAACTGACTCAGGCGCTGACTGATGCCGGCGGCAACGGCCTCAGGGCTAGGGTGGATCTGGTGATTGACCAGACTGCGGCAGGCTTCGACGTGACCGCCGAGCTCGTCAACTGCTCGCCCGAGAAACTTCAAGGTCTCGATACGAACCTGTATCAATGCAAACTCGAGATCGTCGGCGCGACGACCCGGCCGTACGTTCTCGAGTCGCTGCCCGACTCCTTCAGATACGACCGGGAGGTGCCTGCCTACGGGCTGAACTGTGGCGTCGGAACGCGCCCAGGAGTGCTGCATACGACGGACGTGGTTGTCGTAGACCGCTCGCGGCCCAACTATTGGGGGGCAGACACGTCCCAGCCGAACTTCAGCTTCCAGCGTTTGGCCAACGATCCGCTGTGTGCGGCGAATGAACTTGTAGATCAACTGATCGCCTGGGGAACGCAGCACTGGTCTGCTCAGACATTGGCGCAGCGTGCTGCTGCCGGAAATTGGTCTCCTGCGATGCTCGCCGAAGCGACGGAGGGTGCCCAGGATTTCGACCGCGAGGTGAATCGCATCCAGCAAGGCGCGGCGCTGCTCGCGGCGAACCAGACACTCCTCGAGTGCTTCAAGGGTATGAATCGAGCGATTCGGGTGTCTGCGCGCGGCCGCTACGACTCATGGCGTCCATTCCAGTTCGGGTTCCTGTTGGCTAACTTGGCATCGCTTGTTGACGTGGGCACGGAGCGTGACATCGCCGACGTTGTTTGGTTCTCCACCGGCGGTGGCAAGACTGAAACGTACCTTGGCCTGCTTGTCACGGCGGCCCTCTACGATCGATCGCGCGGCAAGACGTCGGGCATGACCGCATGGAGTCGATTTCCGTTGCGCATGCTATCGCTGCAACAGACACAGCGGTTTGCAGACGCACTCGCCGCGGCCGAGATCGTACGGCGCGATATGGATCTGGGCGGCGATCCATTCTCACTCGGCTTCCTTGTGGGCACCGACTCCACGCCGAACAAGGTCGACCTTAAGATGGCGGATGACCTGTCGATGCCGGCCAAGTACAGAGTCATTGACCGTTGTCCGTTCTGCGCAAACGCATCGCTTTCGATGAGGTTCGACCGTCGGGCTTGGGTGCTCCAGCATTTCTGCGACGCACTGGCTTGTCCGAGCGGCGGTGCACTGCCGCTCTACATCGTTGACGACGAGGTCTATCGCTTCTTGCCGACTGTTGTCGTGGGCACGCTGGACAAGGCTGCATCGGTGGCGATGCAGGCTTCCATGCGAGGCTTGATTAGCGCCCCGCACGCCTGCTGCTCACGAGCGGGTCACGGCTACACATACGCGCCGCGCTCGACTAGGCCCAACGGTTGTCTGGTAGAGGGCTGTACCGCACCGGTCGAACCGATCCGCCAGGATGCGTCGCTCTTCGCGCCGACCTTCCGCCTGCAGGATGAGCTTCACCTGCTGCGGGACAGTCTGGGTGCGATTGATGCGCACTACGAAGGGCTGTACGACGACCTGCAAGTTGAGCTGGGCGGCCCTCGAGCGAAGATTATCGCGTCTTCCGCGACGCTGGCCGGATACGAAGATCAGGTTGACGTCCTGTATAGGCGTCTTGCCCGGGTGTTTCCTGCGCCGCCCCCCGAAATGGGTCGCGGGTTCTGGTCACGGGAGACCGATGTCCCTATGCGCCGCTACGTCGCCATCGCGCCCCGCGGTGTCACGGTCGACTTTGCGGTCGACCGTATGCTCACGGTCCTCCAGCGCTCGATTCGAGCGCTTGTGCAGGACCCGGTACGGGTGTGTGCCGCAGCAAACGTCCCGGTACAACTCGCGGACGAGTTAGTCTCGCTGTATGGGACTGACGTTGTTTATGGCAACACACTTCGTGATCTCGAGGCGGTGGCGCGCTCCAGCGAGACTCAGGTACTCGTTGATGGCGAGCTGCGCACGGCATCCCTGACCGGCAAGACCGGCTTCGAGGAGATCCGTCAGACGCTTGCACGTCTCACGGTGCCCGAGCCCGATTTTGCCGATCGGATCCACGTCGTGACGGCTTCAGCCATGATGTCCCACGGCGTGGACATTGACCGGCTGAACGTGATGGTGATGCTCGGCCTGCCGCTGGCCACGGCGGAATTCATTCAGGCAACCGCTCGGGTCGGCCGTACCCACCCTGGGCTCGTCTTCGTGATGCACAAGATCGGCCGCGAGCGCGACGCTGCGGTCTTCCGCTCATTCGAGCAGTTCGTCGAGCAGGGGGATCGCCTGCTCGAGCCAATCCCCATCACTCGGCACAGCCGTCGCGTGTTGGAGCGTACGTTACCTGGCTTGGCGATGGCTCGCATTTTGATGGTCCATGAGCCTGCGGTCGGCAAGCCGATCACCACGGCGGCCAAGTTGCGCGAGCTCATGGATGACGGAAGTTACGACAAGAAGGTTGAGACCGACGCCATCGTGCGCACGCTGGGTTTGCAGCCGGGCGTGGACGACGCGTTGATCGGCGACGTCGGCCGGTGGTTCGAAAGATGGGAGGAGAACGTCCGTAGTCCCAGCCCGGACGCCAAGTTCCTTTCTGACAACGCGCCTGGCGGAAATGGGCCAATGAGGTCGCTGCGCGAGGTAGAGACCCAGGTGAACATTTGGGGGAGGAGGATCGCATGAAAGAAGAACGAAGCACTTCGCAGGTGCTCTATGGATTCCTTCCGCAACAGACGGTCGACTTGCGGGGCGACGTGTGGAAGGTGACCGAATGGCGCAATGCCCTGCGGGTGCAGAACATTGATGACGAGACGCTGCGCCGCGAACTGCAGCGGCTCGTGCTGCCGTGGGAGACTGCCCAGAACGACAACTACCTGGGACGCATCCTGCGTCGCAACGAGGCGATTCGGGTCGTCGAGGTGAATCCCGAGAACGGCGTAGAAGTCGAGCCCTTCCCGAAGCAATGGGTTTGCCGGGTCTGCAAGCGGCTGCACGGCACTGCCGATGCTCGATGCCAGTGTGGAAACCAGGCGCTGAGCAGCTTTCATTTTGTCGGGTATCACGACCAGTGCGGCGCACTGCGGGAGGTGCCCCTGCCGCAGCCGTGTCAGCAACACTCGCAGCGAGCCGTCCGTTTCCCTGGTGCGTCCCAGGCCTCCGAGCTACGATTTGTCTGTCCCGTCTGTGACCGCACCCTTCGGAAAGGATTTCCGCAGAACATCACGTGTCCCTGCGGGAAGCCCGGCAACATCACCTTCAATGTGCACAGGGCGGCTGCGGTCTATACGCCGCGCACCGTTGTGGTCGTCAACGCGCCAAAGGCCGATCTGCGGGTTGCGATCGCTGCTGCCGGCGGCCGATCACGCGCGTTGTCGTGGATGCTCGATGGCATGAGCGGCAAAATCACCGAAGCTAGTGCCACGGAAGAGTCGCTTCGACAGACATTGGGTGTGCAGGGCATGCCGGACGCCGTCGTCGAAATGATGGTGAACCAAGCCCGTGATGCTGGCGCGCTGGGATCAACGGCTCCGGTCGTCCTCAGAGCCGAGGTCAAAGATGCTGCAGAGGATCAGGCGGTCACGGTCGCGCTTGCCAGCCTGAACTCGCGACAATCGCAGGCCGATCTTCAGTCTTTGGCGCCGGGGATGACCGCGCGTGGAGCGTTGTATCGGGATCGGTACCAACCCGCAATCACAGCAGCAGGGCTCGAATCGGTGGATCTGTTCGACCGCTTTCCGATCCTGACAGGCGTTTTCGGATATACCCGCGGTGACTACGCGCCGGGTGCCAGCGCGCTCGTTCCCTTCAAGCATAAGGCCGGGGGTGTAAGCATCCACGCGGACTTCGCGGAGACCGAAGCCCTGTATTTCCGACTTGATCCTGTTCGTGTGGCCAACTGGTTGGTGCGCCGGGGTCGAGTGCTGCCTGCGTTCGACGATGCGCGTTCGGCCCGTCTCGCGATCCTGGAGGTCTGCGGCATGCCTGCCAGCATGGATCGCGATGGCTCGATTGACCAGGAGCTGTTCATGCTCGTGCACAGCTACGCGCATCGCGCCATGCGCATTGGAGCGAAGTTCGCCGGCATTGAGCGCAGCGCCTTGGCCGAACTGCTGGTGCCGTTGCACCTTGGCTTCTTCGTCTACGCGTCGCCGCGTGGCGATTTCGTCTTGGGCGGGCTGCAGTCGGTGTTCGAGTCCCGACTGCACGATTACCTTGGAGCGATTGTCACTGACGAACGGCGTTGCCCGATGGATCCGGGCTGTAGCAAGGCAAGCGGTGCGTGCCCGGCCTGTCTACATGTCGGGGAGCCGTCTTGCCGTTGGTTCAACCAGCTCCTGGATCGCCGCACGCTCTTCGGAGACGCGGGCTATTTCCGAACCTGAGTGGCGCGAGCGGGCATCACGCAGCGAACCCCTTGTGAGAAAAAACGTGGAGCACCGCTGTCGGGCGGCTGTACGCTACGTACTTTAACTCCTGGAAGCTGGCGTCCCGTCCGTCACCGACCTCGGGGCCGAAGACGGCGATCACGAATGATGCTTCCAGGCCTTTGAATCTGTGGATGGTATCGGCGATGGGAAAGTCTTCTGTCGGGGCGTCGAGCGAGCCGAATGGCACATCGCCGGCCATCGACTGCTGCACTTTCTGGGCGAGGTCGCGGTTCGAGGTAATGACTGCGATCTGAGATGGGCGAAGTCTTTCCTCGCGGATCGCCCGCTCGACGAGCGCCACCAACGGAGCCACGCCTTCGCGCCGCACGTCCAGGCGATGAAACACAGGATCCGCGCCTGAAGCGCCCAGCGTATCGGACCGGTCGCCGAAGACCGTCGCTACCTGCTTCGAGATGGGCGCCGAGTTGCGGCAGTTCACGAAGAGCTCGAACTGTGGCCAATCGCGGAGTGCTATCCACTGTTGCCAGCCACGTTGCCAGAGGGTTTGGTGCGCATCTCCATAAATGGAGTAGACGGAGTCGTTGCGTGAGCTCAGCAGGCATTCGAGCGCGTCCAGCCAACTCTCGGCAAAGTCCTGCCCCTCGTCTATAACGATCGCATCGAAACTCGCCCGCGTTCCCCAGACGTCAACGAGCTGCTCGGCCCCCTTCGACTCCCACCAAGTTGAGTCTTGGATGGCCGGGTATTCGACCTTGGCCATGTCGAACGTCGAGGTGCAAAGAGAGTGGAACGTCTCGACGACGACAGATGTCCCGCGCAATGCTCGCCGCAGTCGGTCGCGCAAAGGCCTGTTGAAGCAAACCAGCAGCGTCGAGTTGCCCGCGTTGGACAGCTGCCGGGCACGCTCGACGGCCAGGACGGTCTTGCCGGTGCCTGCGCCGCCGAGGGTAATCAGCTTGCGGTTGCGGCGGACGCAATCGAACGCTTTGATCTGCTCGTCGGTCAATCGAAGGAGTTCGTCTTCGGTGTCGCGCACTACGTCGCACAACAAGCGGCGCACCGTGACCGTGGGTGCGAACGCAGCCCTGAGAATCGCGCGCTGTGAAGTGTCAGGGCCATGACGTGTGTTCCAGTGATCGAAGACTCTCGCAATCGCTGCCTGTGCGTCGCCTAGATCGGCACGGTCGATCACGATGGCACGCGGAGAATCAGGTCCCAGCCAGGCAAAATCGCATGTGACGTCCGGGAAGGCGACCGCGTGGACGATAGACGCGTCGCGCGCAATCTGTGGCTGGGTATCCATCAAGTACTTCAAGAGTGCATGCTTGGAGGCTCGGGCCTGCGCAAACGGATTTTTGATCGGGTTGCGCTCGCCGCGTGCGTTCGTAGAGAACCAAGCGCCGTCTAGTAGCTCAATGCCACCACCCTTGACTTCCAGGACTAGGATGCCGCGGTCTCCATCCAGGATGACGAAGTCTGCCTCACCATCGCCCTGACGATTCGAGCGAATGCCTTGCCAAGCGATTGAATGGAGCGCCAAGCAATGTGGCGCATCGAACTTCCTCAGAGCTGCGATGACTCTGAGTTCAGACTTGGGGAGTTCCGAGTCCGGTCGTATTTGTACTAGCTGCAACTATGCACTCCGTTTCGATATTCCCGATCTTCCAATGCGTGCCCTGCAGCATAGCAAGAGCGCATCGGCGCCGCCATCTCTGCTGATCTACGTTGTCCGAATGACCGAGTCCAACCTGAAGCCGTCGCTCGGAAGTCTGCTGTAGCCAACTGTTTAGCCGATTCTTGCAGCTCATACCCACTACCCCGTCTCCTTGGCGTCTGCCTCGCTCATTTCTGCTGGACGGATGCTGAGCGATGCGCCGCAATGCTCCGCTAAGGGAGCGGTGATGGAGATTGCAAATGAACAACCGCCGTACGCTACGATGCGCACCCCTGCGTCGTCTACCGCATCAGGATCGAACAGAGTCTTGATTCGCGAAAAGACGGCGGCGTAAAACTCGCCAGGCACCTCGAACAATGGCGTTCCTCTGGCGTCCGGGCCCAAATACACGCACGAGCTCGTCGCCGAAGTCGGCGAGGGCAAAAACAATTGACGATGCCCAGCAATCGCCGCTTCCTGCAAAAGCTTCCCGGTGATGCGCGCCACGTACCCGCCGGTGCGCCCTGGATATGTCGGGTCTTCCAGCAGTGGCGGCTTTGCCGTTAAGTCCTCGATTACGTGATTCACAGGGTCTCCTGAGCAAAGATGGGTGTTGGCATCGAAAGTCCGGTGCTGGCCGAAGTGCGCCTCACGTTAAAGACGTGACCCCGTCGCAAAGTGGGCAGACTGCACGTTTCGTGTAGCCCGTCAGCGTATGACCACAGCGGCTTCCTTCCTGCGGTGGTCCAGTGTCGTTGGAAACGGAGTTTTCGGCCCTCTCGAGGGTAAGCGATAGCAGTTTGCAGGGACTCTCTTGACCTGAGCATGCGTGAAACCTGTGTACCTCTATCAGATAAAGCTCTGCATTATTTGTCGATAGCTTATAACTATCGTTTTCATGATGCATAGCTACGGAGGGAGCGGGAATGTCACAGACTGAGAAAATTTCGGGCCCAGTGGGCCGTTCGGCAATGAACCATCCCAAGGACGTGGTGGTTGTTCAGAAATTGCTCAATGGGCACTTTGAACGTGATCCTTGCCGCAGACAGTTGCGGGTAGATGGAAGATGGTCCCAGGAACTGGAGCGTGCTATCGAGGCGTTTCAGCTATTGACTGGTGATCAGGTGATGATCAAGGGGCGTATAGCACCAGCGACGCGTATGTTCGAGCTCCTGAAGCAGCCGCCTGCGATTTTTGGCTACGAGAGAAGAATGGCGCAACGCATGCGCGTAGAGCCTGCACAGCAAGCATCAACGATTGAGGTGCTGATCTTTGATGGACGTTTGATCAGCACAGGATCGCAGTGGGGGCACGCGGCGATTGATTTGGATGGCAAGGTCTATAGCCAGTCGCACAGCCGCTACGCCGTTCTTGAAAGGTCTGGCTATTTGAGTTCCAACTTGGAGTACCGGGATGTTGTGGGGCTGACTTTGCGAGTTTCATTGGCGGAAAAGGCAAAAATCAAGTCTGAACTTGACAGCCGAGTCGCCGCCCAGAAGCCATACAGTCTTACAGACAACAGCTGCTCTACCAATGTGGCTGAAGTGCTTGAGATCGCTGGGATTCTTGCCCATGACCCACGGTTCCAGATGGTTCCGTCTTCATCGCGTATGGTCTCTCCCAAAGAGCTTCTGATCGCCATCTCTCGATCCGACAGAGTTCTGAAGCGCGACAACTACAAGAAAGGCAGTTGATGAGAACCGTATTGCGAAGGGGCGCGATCATGGCGTTGCTGGCAACTCTGGGATGCAGCCAGTCGCCGAGTGGGCGGTGGGAAGCGACGCAAAGCGTCGATGTTCTGCTGAAAAAAGGCGATCCACAGACGGTGGCATTTGTCCTCAACGCAGGGGACGTTTGCGCACTCGGCCAGCAGTGGAGCTTTGAAAAGGAGCTGCGTTACAAGGAAGTGATCTGCCCCCAAGGCAAGGGCTGGATCACTTCCGACACGCCGTTCAAAAAGCTGAGCGGCTGAGCTGGCAATGGGGCGAGTGCTCGCAGCTCCCCTTAGAAGCTATGCATCAACCCCGCAGTCACCCCCGTAGTCACCCCCGTAGACACATCCTTGTTCTGCCCGCCCTGAAACCCTCCACTCCAGTGCGTGCGGTCCAGTTCCGCATACAGCTTGCTGCGGCGCGAGAGCTTGTATTCCGCAAACAGCAGGGCGCGGCCGTGATGAGCCTCATTCACTCGGCCAAGCTCAACGAGCTTGAACCCTACGCCTACTTGCGCGACGTGCTGGAACTGCTGCCGACGCAGCCGGCCAGCTGCATCAATGAGCTCCTGCCCCATTGCTGGCGAGGAGAATGTCAAGAGTGAAGTCAACAACACAACTTACTCGATGAAGACATACCTGTCGATCAGCTTCAGAACCGGACTCTCGCTCGAGGAGCTTGCCGAACGAATCGGGCTGGCCCCCGTCGAGTTCGACGCTGAGAACGAATACGAGTGGGCACTGGGCACATTAGGGGACTTCAACGACATCGACATTGCTCGAACCCATCTCGTGCCAGCAAGCGAGACGCAGACGTCGGTGTGCCGATATACCAGTGATCCGGATCGCGGCATGCCCGTTGAGCTGCTTCGCAGCATCCGCAGCTCGCTCAGAGACGCTGCAACGGAATTCGAGGTGCATGGCACCGAATCCACGGGCCAGCGGTTCAAGCTGGG
>Ga0268257_1002472_pt1 | contig 13209 bp, 9 predicted proteins | sample AgamicAtPrz_FD_200249 | JGI IMG/M metagenome (GOLD analysis project Ga0268257, IMG submission 200249) | Agave microbial communities from Guanajuato, Mexico - At.P.rz (v2) (version 3) | ecosystem: Host-associated > Plants > Phyllosphere > Phylloplane/Leaf | place: Guanajuato, Mexico | collected...
CCGGCAGAGGACGAACTGCTGGTGGGCTTCGCCCGCGGCACCCTCACCGGCCCGCGCCTGTTGCAGGCCAACCAATGGCTGATGAAGATACGCAGCGCCAACCAATGGCTGGCCTGCGACTGCCGCAAGGATGCCCTGCCGGTGCTCAACGTCTCGCTGAACGGCAGCACCGGTACCCTGTTCCTGCGTAACAACCCCGAGACCCCCGAGCACACCCCCGGCTGCCCGTTCAGCAAGGATGAGCGCGAAGCCGGCGAGCGCGCCGAGGAAAGCGCCGCGCCGGCCGCCTGGCTGGCGCCGGATGCGCCACTGCGCCTGCTCGGCGACTACCGCCGCGCCAGTGACGGCGAATCACCGGCAACGCCACGCGAGCCTGGCGAACGCCGCGAACAGCAGCGCCTGCTGTCGCTGCTGCTGACCTGGATCGAGGCCAGCGGCCTGAACGTCTACGCCACCCACCTGAAAAAGGACCTCACCGCGCAGTTCGCCGACCTGCGCACTGTCGCCAGCCGCTACCCGCTGCTGGAGCGGGTGCCCGCCAGCAACTACCTGGAAACCCGCCTGGACATGAAGCACATGATGATGCTCAAGGCGCGCCTGCGCGAGGCCACGGTGTTCGGCAACCACCGTCGGCACGGCCTGCTGCTCGACTGCGTGGACCAGGTCAAGGGGCGCAAGCTGTTCAACAACCGCAGCGAGGACGGCTTCGACTTCCAGGGCCACCACCAGTACTGGGGCGGCAACCGCGCCAGCGGGCCACTGCTGGCCCTGGCGCTGTACTCTCCGGCCACCGCCGGCAGCCATTTCTACGAACTGATCCACGTCGCCAGCGTGCCGGTGCTGTCGCGCGGGCACCTGTTCCCGGTGTACCGCGATGAAGAGCGCGAGCCGCTCAAGGCATTGGTGTCGCTGATCGACTGGATGGCGAGCAAGGGCGTCAAGGTGTTGATGCGTCGCCCGGTGATCGGCGGCCAGGTGATGGATGAACTGGTGCTGACCTCGGACCAGGACCGGGTGCTGTCGGTATCGCTGCTGGAGCAGCCGATCGGGCCGGAGCCGGATACCGAGAACTTCAAGCGTTATGCCGACTTCAAGAGCCTGGACACCTTCCGCAAGTATGTAGCCGGGTTCTTCATGCGCGAACGCTGAGCCCCACAAGGGTCGACTTTCGCCACCCTTGTGGGAGCGTTCCAGCCCTGCGATGAGGCTAGAACGCCGCCTTGAAGATCGCCTCGATCTCCACCTGGCTGGCCACCCGTGGATTGGTCAGCCCGCAGGCATCCTTCAACGCATTGGCCGCCAGCACCGGTACATCCTCGACCTTGGCCCCCAGTTCCGCCAGCCCGGCCGGGATGCCGATGGCCGCCGCCAGGTGCTCGATGGCCGAAATCGCAGCGCCGGCCCCCTGCTCGGCGTCCAACGCACATACCTTCACTCCCATGGCCTTGGCCACGTCACGCAGCCGCGCGGCGCTGACCTTGGCATTGAAGCGCTGCACATGTGGCAGCAGCACCGCGTTGCACACACCATGGGGCAGGTCGTAGAAGCCACCCAACTGGTGGGCCATGGCATGCACATAGCCCAGCGAGGCATTGTTGAACGCCATGCCGGCCAGGAACTGGGCATAGGCCATGTTTTCCCGCGCCACCAGGTCGCCGCCGTCAGCGACCGCCTGGCGCAGGTTGTCGCTGATCAGGCTGACGGCCTTGAGCGCGCAGGCGTCGGTGATCGGCGTGGCGGCGGTGGACACATACGCCTCGATCGCGTGGGTCAGTGCGTCCATGCCGGTGGCGGCGGTAAGGCCCTTGGGCATGCCGACCATCAGCGCCGGATCGTTGACCGACAGGATCGGGGTGACGTTGCGGTCGACGATGGCCATTTTCACGTGGCGCGCCTCATCGGTGATGATGCAGAAGCGGGTCATCTCGCTGGCCGTGCCCGCCGTGGTGTTGATCGCGATCAGCGGCAGCTGCGGCTTGCTCGAGCGGTCCACGCCCTCGTAGTCGCTGATATGCCCGCCGTTGGTGGCGCACAGCGCGATGCCCTTGGCGCAGTCGTGGGGCGAGCCACCGCCCAACGAGACCACGCAGTCGCAGCCCTCGCGACGCAGCATCGCCAGACCCGCCTCGACGTTGGCGATGCTCGGGTTGGGCTTGGCGCCGTCGAACACCCGCGAATCGATGTCGCGCATGGCCAGCATGCCGGCGATGCGCTCGGCCACGCCGGCCTTGGCCAGCCCGACGTCGGTGACGATCAGCGCCTTGCGCAGGCCGTAGCCGGCGATCGCCGTCATCGCCTCGTCCAGGCAGTCGATGCCCATGATGTTTACGGCGGGGATGAAGAACGTGCTGCTCATGGCCGGGGTCCTCTCAGGCTGACGGTAGGTGTTCAGCATCCGCCGGAATGGCCAGGTGGGCATTGATCCAGCGCAAGCCGGCCTACCCCATGAACAACCGATACGCCGGATTCTCCGTCTCGTCCCAGTACTGATAGCCCATCTCGTCCAGCGCCCGTGGCAGCCCAGCCAGCTCGTCGTCGGGTACTTCCAGCCCGGCGAACACCCGCGCCTGTGCCGCGCCATGGTTGCGGTAGTGGAACAGGCTGATGTTCCACCGCTTGCCCAGGCGCTCGAGGAAGCCCAACAGCGCCCCCGGGCGCTCGGGGAACTCGAAGCGCAGCACGCGCTCGCCGGCGCCGTGTGCCGCGTGGCCACCGACGGTGTGGCGCACATGCAGCTTGGCCAGTTCGTTGTCGGTCAGGTCGAGCACCTGGTAGCCCTGCGCGCCCAGGCTGGCCAGCAGCGCTTCACGCGGGTCCTGCTGCGGGTGGGTCTGCACGCCGACGAACAGGCGCGCTTGCTTGCCCGGGTAGTAGCGGTAGTTGAACTCGGTGATCTGGCGCTTGCCCAGGGCCAGGCAGAAGGCGCGGAAGCTGCCGGGGCGCTCGGGGATGGTCACGGCGATGATCGCCTCGCGCTGCTCACCCAGCTCGGCGCGTTCGGCCACGTGGCGCAGGCGGTCGAAGTTGACGTTGGCGCCCGAGTCGATGGCCACCAGGGTCTGCCCTTGCAGCCCTTCGCGGGCCACATAGCGCTTGATGCCAGCCACGGCCAGGGCGCCGGAGGGCTCGGTGATCGAGCGGGTGTCGTCGTAGATGTCCTTGATCGCCGCGCACAGTTCGTCACTGCTGACCGTCACCACCTCGTCGACGAAGTGGCGGCACAGTTCGAAGCAGTGCGCGCCGACCTGCGCCACCGCCACCCCGTCGGCGAAGGTGCCGACCTGCGGCAGGACCACCCGCTCGCCGGCGGCCATGGCGGCCTGCAGGCAGTTGGAGTCCTCCGGCTCGACGCCGATCACCTTGACCTCGGGGCGCAGGTACTTGACGTAGGCGGCGATACCGGCGATCAGGCCGCCGCCACCGACCGGGACGAAGATCGCGTGCAAAGGGCCGGGGTGCTGGCGCAGGATCTCCATGGCCACGGTGCCCTGGCCGGCAATGACGTCGGGGTCATCGAACGGCGGCACGAAGGTCGCGCCGTCGCGATCGGCCAGCTGCAGGGCATGGGCCAGGGCATGGGGGAAGCTTTCGCCGTGCAGCACCACATGGCCACCGCGTGAGCGCACGCCCTCGACCTTGAGCGAGGGCGTGGTGGTGGGCATGACGATGGTGGTCTTGATGCCCAGGTGCGAGCCGGCCAGGGCCACGCCCTGGGCATGGTTGCCGGCCGACGCAGTGATGACCCCACGCTCGCGCTGGGCGGCGGTCAGGCGCGACAGACGGGTGTAGGCGCCGCGGATCTTGAAGGAGAACGTCGGTTGCAGGTCTTCGCGCTTGAGCAGCACCTGGTTGCCCAGGCTGGCCGACAGGGCCGGCGCCGCTTGCAACGGGGTTTCGATGGCCAGGTCGTACACCGGCGCCGAGAGAGTCCGACGCACTTGCTCGGACAGCAGTTGCCGGGGGGTGGCCGGGGTACGTGGGGCGGCGCTGAGGCTGGTCATCGATGACTCCTGGTTTTCTTGTCGTGCCCAGGAGTCAGAGTGAAGAACCCGCCTCCAGGGCGGGTTCAGTGCATGTGCGCGCTAGCCCGCCAAACTGATAATGGCGGTAATAATGCTGAGGGCGCTGCGCTGCGGGAATAGGTTCATGGGCTGGGAAACTAGCGTGTGCCGCAAGAAAAAGTCAAGGCTTGGCGCTACCGCCCTTCGATACCCATGAAGTCCCCTGCCCTGTCGCAGATGAAACCCAACCGCAGATACGACGAAAAACCGCACAATTGATAGTCATTCGCCATTAACTCGTTCTCGGAACCCCCCGCTCGGGGGTAGAATGCCGCAAAACCGGGAGCCGCGATGAACCAGGACCGCCACATTCCAAGCGAAGACGATGCCATCACCGATGCCGCCGCGCATTGGTGCATGCGCCTGCACGCCGACGATTGCACGGCGGCCGAGCGCGAGGCGTTCGGCCAGTGGTTGGCGGCCGACCCGAGGCATGCCGAGGAGTACCAGGCGATGCTGGAGATCTGGGACACCGCCGACCTGCTGCCGCGCAGCGCCCAGGTGGTGCCGCTGCCCGTACGGAGCCCGGTGACGACGCGCCACTGGCGCCCGTTCGCCTGCGCCGCCGCCATCGCCCTGCTCGCCCTGCCGCTGGCCGGCTGGGTCGGCTGGGAACAGGGTTGGCTGCCCAACAGCTACCAGCATTTCGAAGCCAGCGACCACCGGCGGCAGGTACGCCTGAGCGACGGCAGCAGCGTCGAGCTGAATCTCAACAGCGAGCTGCGCTTCCTGAACTTCAAGGATGAGCGCCAGGTCACCCTGATCAAGGGCGAGGCGTTCTTCAAGGTCACCCATGACAGCAGCCATCCGTTCATCGTCCACGCCGCCAACGGCCAGACCCGGGTCACCGGGACCCAGTTCAACGTGTGGAAATACGAAGACCAGGTCAAGGTGACGCTGGTGGAAGGTTCGGTGCTGGTCAGCAGCGGTGGCAACGCCGGCGGCTATCGCCTTGGCCCGGGCATGCAGGCCAGCTACCACAAGGGCGATTTCGAACCCGAGCTGAACCAGAGCGACGACTACGCCAACAGCCTGGCCTGGCGCAGTGGCAGGCTGGTGCTGGACAACCTCAGCCTCGGCCAGGCGCTGCCGGTGATCAACCGCTACCTGGACAAGCCGCTGACGCTGGCCGACGACAGCACCGCGAGCATTCGCATCAGTGGCATCTACAGCACCCGCGAGGTCGAACGCCTGGTCGACACGCTGCCCAAGGTGCTGCCGGTGTACCTGACCCGCAGCAAGGACGGCAGTACCGTCCTCAACCGCATCGTGCCGGCGCCGACCCGCGGCTGAATCCGCGATCTGGGGCCGCCCTGCGGCTCATCGCCGGCAAACCGGCGAAAGGGCTGCTTCGCAGCCCCGGCGGTATCAGGCCAAACCCTGATCAGAGCGTCATCGCCGCCAGCCAGCCAAACGCCAGCAGCGGCAGGTTGTAGTGCAGGAATGTCGGCACCACGGTGTCCCAGATATGGTGGTGCTGGCCATCCACGTTCAGCCCGGAGGTCGGGCCCAGGGTCGAGTCCGAAGCCGGCGAACCGGCATCGCCCAAGGCACCGGCAGTACCGACGATGCACACCGTGGCCAGCGGATCGAAGCCCAGCTGCACGCACAGCGGCACGAAGATCGCCGCCAGGATCGGCACGGTGGAGAACGACGAGCCGATGCCCATGGTCACCAGCAGCCCCACCAGCAGCATCAGCAAGGCACCAATACCCTTGCTGTGGTCGATCCACTGCGCCGAAGTCTCCACCAGGCTCTTCACCTCGCCGGTGGCTTTCATCACTTCGGCGAAGCCGGAGGCGGCGATCATGATGAAGCCGATCATCGCCATCATCTTCATGCCTTCGGTAAACAGGTCGTCGGTGTCCTTCCAGCGCACGATGCCCGACAGCGAGAAGATCAGGAAACCGACCATCGCGCCGATGATCATCGAGTCCAGCCACAGCTGGATGATGAATGCCGCGGCGATCGCCAACCCGGCCACCAGCAGGGTCACCGGGTTGTACTGCACGCTGACCTGCTCGACCTGCTCGATCCGCGCCAGGTCATAGTCACGCTTCTTGCGGTAGCTGAAGCACACCGCCAGCAACAGGCCGGCGAGCATGCCTGCGGCGGGAATGGCCATGGCGTGGGTGACATTGACCCCGCTCACGTCGAGGCCGGCGCGGGCGACGTTGGCCAGCAGGATCTCGTTGAGGAAGATGTTGCCGAAACCGACCGGCAGGAACATGTACGGGGTGATCAGGCCGAAGGTGATCACGCAGGCGATCAGCCGGCGGTCGATGCGCAGGCGGGTCAGCACGTACAGCAGCGGCGGCACCAGCAACGGGATGAAGGCGATGTGGATCGGCAGGATGTTCTGCGACGACACCGCCACCACCAGCATCAGGCCGATCAGCAGCCACTTGACCTTGCCACCGTCGGCATGACCCTGGCGATCGATCATCGCCAGCGCACGATCGGCCAGGGCATGGGCCAGGCCCGACTTGGCGATGGCCACCGCGAAGGCGCCGAGCAACGCATATGACAGCGCCACCGTGGCACCGCCACCCAGGCCACCATTGAAGGCCTTGAGCGTGCCCTCGATACCCAGCCCACCGACCAGGCCTCCGGCCAGGGCGCCGATGATCAGGGCGATGACCACATGCACGCGGGACAGGCTCAGGATCAGCATGAGCCCGACCGCGGCAATCACTGCATTCATGGTGTGCAAACCTCGTTACGACAGACAAAAAGCGGGCATTCCGGCGACAGACTGCGCGCAGGCAGTGGCCGGACCAGGGGATGTTGTTATGAAGGGCGCACACTCTGCAGCACAGACCGGCAGAAGTCAAAAGCGTCTGCGCCGCGGCCCTTTGTAGGAAATAGACGAAAGTCGGAGGATTTAATTGAACGTTTGAATAAAGAAAAATCCGAGCACGCCGACACAGTCGGCAGCATCAAACCTATTACAAGGGATTTTCCCCATGCCTTTGCTGCGACAACTCTCCATCCAATGGAAGATCACCCTGCTGGCGGGCCTGTGCCTGGCGGCCATCGTCACCCTCCTCGTCGGCCTTTCGCTGTACCGCATGGACCACAGCTCGGACCTTGTGAAAGCCAGCAGCATGCGCATGCTCTCCGACTCGGCGCAGGCGCGCATCGAGTCCCAGGGCGAAGTCCAGGCCCTGAATATTCGCCGTCAGTTCATGGACGCCTACCAGTACGGCGCCGGTTTCGCCCGTCAGGTGCTGTTCCTGCGCGAACAGGCGGAAAAACGCTTCCTCGATGCCTACGACCTGCGCCAGGACATGACCGCGCAGGTGCGTGCCGCGCTGCAGGCCAACCCCGACCTGCTCGGCCTGTCGCTGGTGTTCGAACCGGGCGCGCTGGATGGCAAGGACAAGCTGTTCGCCGGCCAGAGCGAGCTGGGCAGCAACGAGACCGGGCGCTTCGCCCTGTACTGGTCGCAGCCGCGGGTCGGCCAGCTGACTTCGATGGCGCTGCCCGAGCACGACATGGCCAACACCGAGATCGGCCCCAGCGGCCAGCCGGCCAACACCTGGTGGGTGTGCCCGCGCAGTACCGGCACGGTGTGCGTGGTCGAGCCGTATTTCTATGACATCGACGGCCAGCGGGTGCTGATGACCAGCATCGTCTTCCCGCTCAAGGCCGGCGACAAGGTCATCGCCACCCTGTCCATCGACATCAACCTCAACAGCTTGCAGGCTTTGAGCCAGACCGCCAGCCGCAGCCTCTACGACGGCCAGACCACGGTCGGCATCCTCAGCCCCGTGGGCCTGCTGGCCGGCTACAGCGCCGACGCCGGCAAACTGGCCCAGCGCTTCGACCAGGTCGACCGGACCCAGGGCGCGGAACTGGTGCGCAAGCTCGCCGAAGGCAAATTGCAGACCCTCCACGATCAGCAGCGCCTGAAGGTGCTGGCGGCGTTCGAGCCGATCCCCGGCGGCAAGCCCTGGGGCGTGCTGCTGGACGTGCCGGAAAGCGCCCTGACCGGGCCGGCCGAAGCGCTCAAGGTGGAACTCGACGCCCTCAACACCAGCGGCACCCTGCTCGAGCTGGGCCTCGGCCTGGCCGCCGCCATCGCCGGCCTGCTGCTGGTGTGGCTGATGGCCCGCGGCGTGACCCGGCCGATCCTCGGCGTGGCCGCCATGCTCAAGGACATCGCCAGCGGCGAAGGCGACCTTACCCGCCGCCTGCAATACGACAAGCAGGACGAACTGGGCGAACTGGCCGGCTGGTTCAACCGCTTCCTCGACAAGCTGCAGCCGACCATCGCCGAGGTCAAGCGCTCGGTCCAGGCCGCCCGCGGCACCGCCGACCAGTCCGCGGCCATCGCCGCCGAAACCAGCGCCGGCATGGAGCAGCAATACCGCCAGGTCGACCAGGTGGCCACCGCCTCCCACGAGATGAGCGCCACCGCCCAGGATGTCGCCCGCAGCGCGGCCCAGGCCGCCCAGGCCGCGCGTGAAGCCGACCAGGCCACCCGCGAAGGCCTGGCGGTGATCGACCGCACCACCACCAGCATCGACACCCTGGCCGCCGACATGAGCGGTGCCATGGCCCAGGTCGAGGGCCTGGCGCGCAACAGCGAGAAGATCGGTTCGGTGCTCGAGGTAATCCGCTCGATCGCCGAGCAGACCAACCTGCTGGCGCTCAACGCCGCGATCGAAGCAGCCCGCGCCGGCGAGGCTGGCCGCGGTTTCGCCGTGGTCGCGGACGAAGTGCGCAACCTGGCGCGCCGCACCCAGGAGTCGGTGGAGGAAACCCGCCAGGTGATCGAGGCCCTGCAGGCCGGCACCCAGGAAGTGGTCGGCGCCATGGACAGCAGCCATCGCCAGGCCCAGGGCGGCGTTGAACAGGTCGGCCAGGCCGTTACCGCGCTGCAGCGCATCGGCCAGGCGGTGACCGTGATCACCGACATGAACCTGCAGATCGCCAGCGCCGCCGAGGAACAGAGCGCGGTGGCCGAGGAGATCAACAGCAACGTCGCCACCATCCGTGACGTGACCGAGTCGCTGAGCGGCCAGGCCAACGAATCGGCGCGGGTCAGCCAGTCGCTCAACAGCCTGGCCAACCAGCAGCAGGGGTTGATGGATCAGTTCCGCGTTTAACTGCCAAGCGCCGGGGCCGCCTGCAGGTGGTCTCGGCTGAAAAGCCTCGTCGTCTACACTTTTGCCGGAACCCACGGACCGGCACCGACGAGGCCCCGATGAAGAAAGTTCCTACCCTGCTGGCCAGCCTGCTCCTTGCCTTCGGGCTGGCCAGCACCGATTCCGCCGCTGCGGCCGAGCAACCCATCCACTTCGGCGCCATCGGCTGGGAAAGCGGCGCACTGACCACCGAGATCCTGCGCCTGATCGTCGAACGTGGCTACGGCTACCCCACCGACACCCTGCCCGGCAGCACCGTAAGCATGGAAGTGGCTCTGGCGCGCAACGACCTGCAAGTGATCGCCGAGGAATGGGCCGGGCGCAGCCCCGCCTGGGTCAAGGCCGAGCAGGCCGGCCAGGTGTTCGCCCTGGGCGACACGGTAAAGAACGCGGAGGAAGGCTGGTGGGTACCGGCCTACGTCATCAAGGGCGACCCGGCACGCCACCTCGAACCCCTTGCGCCGGACCTGCGCAGCGTCGATGACCTCAAGCGCTACCCCCAGGTATTCGACGACCCCGAGGCGCCCGGCAAGGGCCGCTTCCTCAACAGCCCCAGCGGCTGGACTTCCGAGACCGTCAACAGCCAGAAGCTCAAGGCCTATGGCCTGAACGACCTGTACAACAACTTCCGCAGCGGCACCGGCGCGGCCCTCGACGCCGAGATCGCCGCCAAGATCAAGCTTGGCAAGCCCGTGCTGTTCTACTACTGGAGCCCTACTCCGCTGATGGGTCGTTACGACCTGGTACGCCTTGAAGAACCCCCGTTCGATGCAGCCGCCTGGGCCACCCTCACAGATCCCGCCAATCCCGCTCCCAAAGGCAGCCGTTCGTTGCCGGCCAAGCTCTCGATCGGGGTGTCGAAAGCGTTTCGTGACGCCCACCCGGAACTGGTCGCCGTGTTCGAAAAAGTCGACCTGCCCATCGACACCCTGAACAAGGCCCTGGCGCGCATGAGCGAAACCCGGCAGAAACCCCGCGACGCGGCGACCGCCTTCCTGCGTGACAACCCTGCGGTGTGGAAGGCCTGGCTGCCCGCCGATAACGCCGCCAAGGTCGAGGCCGGCCTGTGAGCGGTGGTTTTCCCGAAGCCCTGCAATTCTCTTTCGCCGCTTGGGTCAACCGCCTGGTCGACTGGCTGGTCCTGCACTATGGCGACCATCTGCGCACCGTCTCCGACCAGTTGCTGCAACTGCTGCTAGGCCTGGAAAACCTGCTCCGGCTGCTGCCCTGGTGGCTGCTGCTGGTGCTGGTCGGCCTGCTGGCCTGGCATGCCAGCCGCAGTCTGGCCCGGGCGTTGATGCTGCCACTGCTGCTGGCCCTGATCGGCATGCTCGGGCTGTGGGACAAGCTGCTGCAGACCCTCGCCCTGGTGCTGGTCAGCACCGGCCTGTGCGTGCTGATCGGGGTGCCGCTGGGCATCCTGCTGGCCACCCACCCGCTGGCCCGGCGCCTGATCCTGCCGGTGCTCGACGTGATGCAGACCCTGCCGGCCTTCGTCTACCTGATTCCGGTGCTGATGCTGTTCGGCCTGGGCAAGGTGCCGGCGGTGTTCGCGACGCTGATCTACGCCCTGCCGCCGCTGGTGCGCCTGACCGAGCTGGGCCTGGCGCAGATCGACCCGTCGCTGCTGCAGGCCGCCCACGGCCTGGGCGCCAGCCGCTGGCAACGGCTGCGGCGCATCGCCCTGCCGCTGGCCCTGCCAAGCATCATGGCCGGGCTCAACCAGTCGGTGATGATGGCCCTGTCGATGGTGGTGGTCGCCTCGATGATCGGCGCCCGCGGGCTGGGCGAGGACGTGCTGGCCGGCATCCAGACCCTGAACGTTGGCCAGGGCGTCGAGGCGGGCCTGGCGATCGTCGCGCTGGCGATGGTGATCGACCGCATCAGCCAGGCATATGGACGCCCCGGGCGTTGAGGCGCGCATTCGCGTATCGTAGCCAAGCTCTCACGCCCTCGACAGGGCGAGCCTGCCACGTCAAGAACCGGAGCCCCGCGTGTCCCTCAAAGCCCTGCGCACCCTGGTCACCATCGCCCGCCATGGCACTTTCGCCCGCGCCGCCGACCTGCTGAGCCTGACGCCCTCGGCGGTGAGCCTGCACATCAAGACCCTGGAAGACGAGCTGCAGGTCGCCCTGTTCGACCGCAGCCGCCGCCAGGTGATGCTGACCGAGGCCGGCCAGCTGGCGGTGGCCCGCGCCGAAGGTATCCTGGCCGCCTACGACGAACTGGCCGACACCCTGGCCAGCGGCCCGAGCCTGCGCGGGCGCCTGCGTATCGGGGCGATCCACACCGTGCTCGCCCGGCGTCTGCCCAGGGCACTGGTGTGGATCAAGGCGCACCACCCCGAGCTGCATGTCAGCGTGGTGTCGGGCATGTCTGCGGAACTCGCCCGGCGGGTCGAAGATGGCGAGCTGGACGCGGCGATCACCACCGAACCGGTCAGCCCCTACCCGCAAAGCCTGCAGTACACGCCGCTGTTCGAGGACCGCTTCTGGGCCATCGCCAGCCCGGATCTGGCGGGCCAGAGCTTGCCGGCGCTGCTCGCCAGCCAGCCGTTCCTGCGCTTCGACAAGCGCGCCTGGGCCGGCCGCCAGATCGAACAGGAACTGCGCCGTCAGCGCCTGCAGGTCAACGAGCAGATGGAGCTGGACAGCCAGGAGGCCCTGGCGCGCATGGCGGCCATGGGGCTCGGGGTGGCGGTCATCCCCATGAGCGATGACGATCTCGAGCGGTTGCCAGCCGCTACCGTGCTGCCCTTCGGGGAGCCGCAACTGACCCGGCGCATGGTGCTGCTGGAACATGAAAAGAGCCAGCGACGGCACCTGAGTGCGGTATTGAAGACCGCGATCGAGGCTTGAACGCCGACGAAAACGCTGCGCCGCCGTCCTGGACAGTGCATTTTTTCTCAACAGTCACTCAAGAAAACACCGTTTTTTCTGCTCACTCAACTCCGCTAGTCTGTGCCCGTACCCGGCCACGGACCACCCGCCATGCTCCACCTGCTGCTCACTACTCTCGTTCCGATCATCCTGCTCATCGCCCTGGGCACCTGGCTGCGGGTCCGTGGCTTTCTCGCCGAAACCTTCTGGCCCGGCGCCGAACGCCTGAGCTATTACGTGCTGCTGCCGTCGTTGTTCCTGCACGGCCTGGCCACCGCCAACCTCGACGGCGTGCCGGTGCTGGGCATGGTCGGCGTGCTGATGCTCTCGACCCTGCTCGGCGCCCTGCTGCTGGTGCTCTACCAGGGCGTCGCCAGCCATGACGGCGGCGACTTCACCTCGGTGTTCCAGGGTGGCGTGCGCTTCAACAACTATATCGGCGCAACCCTCGCCGCCGGCCTCTACGGCACTGCCGGCATCGCCCTCGCGGCAGTGGCCAACGCCGCCATCGTGCCACTGGTCAACCTGCTCTGCGTACTGGTGTTCGCCCGCTTCAGCGCACGCCACAGCTCACCGACCACAGTGCTCAAGGCGATCTTCGCCAACCCGTTGATCATCGGTTGCGCGGCGGGCCTGTTGCTGCGGGTAACCGGCCTCGGCCTGCCGGCCGGCCTGGAACCCACGGTCAAGGCCCTGGGTCAGGCGGCGCTGCCATTGGGCCTGCTGTGCGTCGGCGCGGCGCTCGGCGGGGCGCGGCTGGGGCAGCAGGTCAGGCCGGTGCTGGCCGCGTCGCTGTTCAAGTTCCTGGTCATGCCGGTGACCACCTGGGGCCTGTGCCGGTTGCTCGGGCTGGGCGGCCAGGCCGCGGTGGTGGCAGTGCTGTTCCAGGCCCTGCCCACCGCGTCGTCGTCCTATGTGATGGCCCGGCAGATGGGCGGCAACGCCCCGTTGATGGCCACCATCATCGCCCTGCAGACCATCGCCGCCGCCGCGACCCTGCCCCTGGTGCTGAGCCTGACACTGAATTGAAACCGAACGGCTAGACTGTGGACAGCCCTCTCGCGGAGTCTCGATCATGCGCCTTGCGTGGATGCTGTTCGGTCTGTCCCTGACCCT
>Ga0268257_1002478_pt1 | contig 13174 bp, 10 predicted proteins | sample AgamicAtPrz_FD_200249 | JGI IMG/M metagenome (GOLD analysis project Ga0268257, IMG submission 200249) | Agave microbial communities from Guanajuato, Mexico - At.P.rz (v2) (version 3) | ecosystem: Host-associated > Plants > Phyllosphere > Phylloplane/Leaf | place: Guanajuato, Mexico | collected...
GCGATTGTGCAGCGTATTATCGATAACCATAACGGATTGCTGGAGATTGGCACCAGCGAACGGGGTGGGCTGAGCATTCGCGCCTGGCTGCCGGTACCGGTGACGCGGGGGCAGGTGAAAGAGGGTTAAAAAAAGGGTGGCACTCGCCACCCTTTTTTGTAGGTCGGGTAAGGCGAAGCCGCCACCCGACAACATAAGACCTCTGCGGCCTGATGCCCTCACCCCGGCCCTCTCCCACAGGGAGAGGGGGAAGGCATTACAGCTTCGGACCCGCGCTCACCAGCGCTTCGCCTGCCGGGGTATCGGTATACTTCTCGAAGTTCTCAATAAACAGCTTCGCCAGCGATTCCGCCTTCTCGCGCCACTGCTCCGGTGAACCGTACGTATTGCGCGGGTCGAGGATATGCGTATCCACACCCGGCAGAGACGTTGGGATCGCCAGGTCAAACATTGGCAGCGTGAAGGTTTCAGCGTCGTCCAGAGAACCATCCAGAATGGCGTCGATAATCGCGCGAGTATCCTTGATGGAGATACGCTTGCCGGTGCCGTTCCAGCCCGTGTTCACCAGGTAAGCCTGCGCGCCGGATGCCTGCATGCGTTTTACCAGCACTTCAGCGTACTGCGTCGGATGCAGCGACAGGAAGGCCGCGCCGAAGCAGGCGGAGAAGGTTGGGGTTGGCTCCGTCACGCCGCGCTCGGTACCGGCCAGCTTGGCGGTGAAGCCGGAGAGGAAGTGGTACTGCGTCTGGCTGGCGGTCAGGCGAGATACCGGAGGCAGTACGCCGAACGCATCCGCCGTCAGGAAAATCACCTTCGTAGCATGACCCGCTTTTGACACCGGCTTCACGATATTGTCGATGTGGTAAATCGGATACGACACACGGGTGTTTTCGGTTTTCGACGCATCGTCGAAGTCGATGGAGCCGTCGGCACGCACGGTGACGTTTTCGAGCAGCGCGTCGCGGCGGATCGCGTGGAAGATATCCGGTTCGGCCTCTTCAGACAGGCGAATGGTCTTCGCGTAGCAGCCGCCTTCGAAGTTAAACACGCCGTCGTCGTCCCAGCCGTGTTCGTCATCGCCAATCAGGCGGCGTTTCGGGTCGGTAGAGAGGGTTGTTTTCCCAGTGCCGGACAGGCCGAAGAATACCGCCACGTCGCCTTTCTCGCCGACGTTCGCCGAGCAGTGCATGGAGGCGATACCGCGCAGCGGCAGCAGGTAGTTCATGACCGAGAACATCCCTTTCTTCATCTCGCCGCCGTACCAGGTACCGCCAATCAGCTGGAGACGCTCGGTCAGGTTGAAGGCAACAAAGTTTTCGGAGTTCAGACCCTGCTCTTTCCACTGTGGATTCGTGCATTTTGCACCGTTCATCACGATGAAATCTGGGGTGAAGTCCTGTAGCTCTTCGTCGGTAGGACGAATAAACATATTTTTCACGAAATGCGCCTGCCAGGCCACTTCGGTAATGAAACGCACGGAAAGTCGGGTGTCGGCGTTAGCGCCGCAGAAAGCGTCGATAATGAACAGGCGCTTGCCGGAGAGTTGGTGAGTGACGAGCCCTTTCAGATGCTGCCAGGTCTCCGGGGAGAGCGGTTTGTTGTCGTTCTTCCCTTTGCCCTTATCAGCCCACCACAGCGTATCGCGGGTGGTTTCGTCTCGGACGATATACTTATCTTTCGGCGAACGACCGGTAAAAATACCGGTATCGACGGCGATAGCACCAAGGTTTGTCAACACACCTCGCTCGTATCCTTCCAGTGCTGGATTGAGCTCTTCCTGATACAGCGTATCGTAATCGGGGTTGTAGACGATTTCCTGGACGTCGTGAATACCATAAGCCATGAGATCTTGCGGGGTTAAACCAGTAACACGCATATCACTGCTCCTTAGCCAATATGTACTGCCTGAAATTGTAGGGTTTTTCTGAGGTTGTTAACCGCGACGGGGCTCATAGATTTACGTATCTGGACAAAACCCTTACTAACGGAAAACGCTGCGACTCCAGTCACAGCGCAGGCGGATTATCGCAGGAATCGCTTTTTGGTTGTGGAAAATGTTCCTAAAAGGTTAAGGGCTGGTGAATTTAACCGAAGGAATGTGAATGTAATCGCATACACGTAAGAAAATTACGTAAGAATTACATAGGGAAAACGATTCAGCTTGGGGGGCGTTTTTTTACCCCTCTCCCCAAAGGGGAGAGGGATAGGGTGAGGGGAAAGAGGTTTAGTGAACCTGCGGATCCGCCGGGGAGGCGTTATTGCGGATCTCGGCGATATCCATCGAATTGAACACGTAGTGCGTACCGCAGTAGTCACAGTGCATGTCGATTTCACCGTCTTCCGCCATGATGCTGTCGATCTCTTCGTCAGGCAGCGTTTTCAGGGCGCCCGCGCAGCGCTCGCGGGAGCAGGTGCACTTAAACTCCACCGCCTGCGGGTCGTATACCGTCACTTCTTCTTCGTGGTACAGACGCCACAGCACGTCGGTCGCCGACAGGTTGAAGAGCTCTTCTGCTTTGACGGTTTCGGTCAGCGTCGCCAGGTGCTCAAAATCATTGGTCTGCGCATCCTGTGCAGGCAGAACCTGCAGCAGCATACCGCCCGCAGCAGGCTGACCGTCAACTTCACCGGTGCGGATGAACAGACGGGTTGGCAGCTGTTCAGACCGCATGAAGTAGTCTTCCAGGCAGGCTGCCAGGGTATCGCCTTCCAGCCCGACCACGCCCTGATAGCGCTCGCCTTCCTCCGGGGAGATGGTGATCACCAGATAGCCATTGCCGACCAGCGTTTTCAGATCCGCATTTTCAGGGACTTCGCCCTGAACGCGTGCAACGCCGCGCATCTGCTGCTGGTTGTTGCCGTTGATCACCGCCAGCGTCATCGGGCCGTCACCCTGCAGCTGCACGGTGATATCACCAGCGAATTTTAGCGTGGCGGTCAGCAGGCTGGTGGCAACCAGCAGTTCGCCCAACAGGGTTTTCACCGGCAGCGGGTAGTTGTGGTTTTCCAGAATCTGTTTCCAGGTTTCGGATACGGTGACCAGCTCGCCGCGCACGGCGAATTGTTCAAACAGATAGCGGTGTAATTGGTCGTGTTGGGCCATTTTCATCTCTCGTGCAGGTGAGGGTTACTCGGTCTCACCGTGTTTAAATTTCATCAGATCGCGGCGCTCTTTTTTATCCGGTCGCCGGTCCGGGTGAGGCATCGTCAGCGCGTTCATTTTGCGCGCCAGCGCGGTTTTCTCACGCTTTTCAATGCTTTCAGCTGTCTCTTCATAAAGCTGTGTGGCTTCGGTTGCGGGACGTCGCTGTTCGGTAATGGCTTTAATCACTACCGTTTTTTCATCATTACCCTGGCGCAGCGTTAAGGTGGCATTCAGCTCAACCAGCTTGCTCGGCTTGCTGCGCTGACCGTTGTAATGCACTTTGCCGCCGTCAACCATTTCACGGGCAAGGGCGCGCGTTTTATAAAACCGGGCCGCCCATAGCCATTTATCCAGTCTTACCCCATCAGAGGGTTTTTCTTTCATGGCGTCTCCTTCACGGTGAGTGAGGGGATCATCCGGCGATAGTCGTTCAGCCCCGGATGCCGCAGGTAGCTTTTTTCAGCCAGTCCGGAATCAGGATTGGTCACGCCCAGACAATAGCGAATGCCAAACGTCGCGGCGGCATCCAGAATCGGCTCGCTGTCGTCAATAAACAGCGTACGTTCCGGCTGCAAACCGGTCTCTTCCGCCACCGCATGCCACAACCGCTGATCCTCTTTCGGATAACCAAATGTGTGGGTGGAAAGTAATAAATCAAGGTGTGACGCCAGACCCGTATGTTCCAGCTTCACGGCCAGATTATGAGGATGCGCGTTGGTCAGCAAAATGCGGCGCTTACCGCTGGCTTGCAGGGCATCCAGGAACGGCACCGTATCGTCGCGCAGTACCGCGCGTGGCCCTTGGGCGGTGGTCATGGCACAAATATCCAAACCGAGGCGCTCGCTCCAGTAGTCCAGACAGTACCAGTTTAGCGTATGCTGCACGGCGCTATATTGCGAACGAATGAATTCCTGCGCTTCTGCCGGAGAGATACCCTGCTGTTTACCGTATGTTTCGGGCACCAGTTGTTGCCAGAAAAAGTTATCAAAGGCGAGATCAAGCAGCGTGCCGTCCATATCCAGCAGGACGGTATCGACCTCCTGCCAGGCAATATCAAGATGCATTTAGGGGAACTCCAGCCAGAAGAAACGTGCGCGACAGGGTAGCACAACTTGCCGCGCAGTGACGTTATCCGATCAGGCTCTCAGAGGATGAGATGAGTTTAGGATTGAGGCAATTTTCGTAATACTGCTGAATCTCAGCAAGCCGGGTGCGCGAACGCTGATAGCGGCGCAAGGCCATAAAGCCGTTCCAGAAAATGCATGCCAGCATCGCCATCATCAGCAGGGATGTGCCGATATAACGCCACAATCCTGCGCTATCCGGCATTCGGTGCAGGTCGACATGGCGCGTGCCATTGGCGTCTGTGAAGATACGTGTGACGATCCCTTCCGCGCTGAACGGCGTTTGCATCAGCATTTGAGCAAGGCGCTGGAACTCTCCCCACTGCTCCTGAGCCGGGTAGTCATATAACGCAACTTGCGGATAAGGCTGATCAACCAGATCGCTCCCCTCATCGCTGACAATCACAAAGCCGCCCGGAGCCGGGCTGTTTAACGCCTGGGCTGCTCGGGTGGTTTCGCGCATCACAAACGGCGCGGTGGAGGTGGCGACCAGGTTATCCAGAGATTCAGCGCTGACCGGACGCAGCAGCACGTTGACGCCGTCCAGGCGTCCTGCTTCCGCGCGTTTCACCAGTGCATCCCAGTCCTTGCTGTTCCCGAGATTCACCAGTGCATTTTTAAGCCGCACGCACTCGTCCTGAGCAGAACAGAGATCCTCTGTTTTCAGGACGATTTCACCAAAGTCATCCAGCAGTACCATGCCCGATTTCTGAATTGCCGAACGCAGGGCAGGGCTAACGCGGGAATCGTCATCCGGTTTCGGATGCAACTGGCGGCTGACCGTTTCGGTGAGCGCCGTAGCTTTATTCACGACATCGGATTCAGGCAGCGGCAGCGGAGGCGCATCGTTCCAGATAATTTGCGAACAATCAAACGGCATAAACGGCGAATTCTGACGTGTGTTCCATGCGCCAGGCGCATGGATGTTACACATTCCGGTCCCTTGCAGACGCAGCGTATCACCCACGCGTATGCCGGCGTCTTCCAGTTGCTTCACGCTGGTGGCTTCCACCGTCTGCGCCCCTTTAATCCATGACAGGGTGAACTTAATGGGCATATCCAGCGGCACGAAAAGTAGCAGCATCAAAAAGACCAGCGCTGCACCGCCAGCAATGACCGTGCTGCGAAGCCAGTGCTGAAGCGGGAAGTTTTTCACTTCATCGTGCAGGGACAGATAACGCCCCTGACGCACCACGTGGCGGTCGAGGTAGATATCGATATCGGTTTTATGCCCTAAATCCTGGGCGATCCACGGCTGCCAGTGGCGCGGATAGATAAGGTCGATAATACCGAGCGAGATATTATTGAGATGCTCCTGATCGTTCTCGCCGAAGAGACCCCAGCGCTTTGGCGTTCCACGCAGGCAGTGAATTTCACGCAGCGACGTTTTCGTCGGAGGGGCAAACAGACCCCACAATCCGGCCGCCAGGAGCAGAACTGCGCCGCCCGCAAGCCAGGGAACGAAAACATCTGGCGTGAGCAGACAGAAGAAAAAGAGCAGAAATGCCGCAACAATCAGCACCGCTTCACGAATACCATCCGGGCGGCTTAAGGCGTACTCTTCATGCGTCTCCTGACGAATGTTCAGCAGTTCAATCTGCTCTGTCTCTTCACCGCGAATGCTGGCCTGCGTTGAACTTGCCCGTTCCAGCGCGAAGCGCGGCGCTTCATGCACGTACTCATTGAGGTGATGACCGTTTAGCGAGATAACCAGCGGCAGGGAGTCGGTATGAATCAGCTCTACGCTGTTTTCATCATTAATGTACTGTTCCCAGAATGGCGGGAGATGGACCTCGACAGAATCCAGGTAATAACGCCATTTGTTAGGGTCGTCAGTCGTAATGCCGTAACGGGTGATCGAGCGCGTCACGCAGAGCACGGTGTCGCTTTGTGCGTTAAGATTGAGGGAGACCGGCGCAGTACTGGCACCCGTTGGCCCAGGAGACTGCTGAGCGCGGTTCAGATTATCGAGGTAGTGTTCAATGGCGCTGCGTTCTTCAGGCGCGAGCTTACGTGTCGTCGCACCGGCAAAAGCGTTTAAAAAGGGCAGTCGATATCGACGCTGTACGCGACGCCTGTAGGCCCACCCTGCAACCAGCGCGGCGGCCAGCATAGCAGTGAGAACAATCAAAATGGTGCTCATGCTTTCCCCATCTTACTTATCTTACAGGTGTAGTCAGTAGCACCTTTAACATGAATGAGAGTCTGTGGTTGGCTATCGGCAAGTATGGAGTCGAACTTGAGCATTCTGAAGCGCATCCCAGTGACCGATGATAATAGCAAAGCCTGTGGTGGCGCGATATCAGCAAATTCCTGGAAACATTTCAACCTCTTGACATTTGTTTTGAATTAAGGATTGATTCCAGTTACGTTGCATAAATGTAAATAAAGTACAATTGACATTGCCCAAACCGTGCGGCATATCGCACAATAACGCCAGTTCACACAGCAAAGACCCGTCAAGATGAGCAAACCACTACAAAAACCCACCATTCTGAGCGTTGAAACCGTCGCTAAATCGCGCCTGTTTAATGTGGAAAGTGTGGACCTGGAGTTCAGCAACGGTGTGCGTCGCGTTTACGAACGTATGCGCCCCTCTTCGCGTGAAGCAGTGATGATTGTCCCCATCGTTGACGATCACCTAATCTTGATCCGTGAATACGCGGTAGGAACTGAATCTTACGAACTTGGATTCTCCAAGGGACTGATCGATCCTGGCGAGACGGTTTTCGAAGCCGCCAATCGTGAACTGAAAGAAGAGGTCGGTTTTGGCGCGAATGAGCTGTCGTTCCTGAAAAAACTGAGCATGGCACCGTCCTATTTTTCCAGCAAAATGAATATCGTGGTGGCGGAAGATCTCTATCCAGAATCGCTGGAAGGAGACGAGCCGGAGCCGCTGCCGCAGGTTCGCTGGCCGCTGGCGCATCTGATGGATTTACTGGAAGATCCGGACTTTAACGAAGCGCGTAACGTGAGCGCCCTGTTCCTGGTACGCGAGTGGTTGAAAGGCCAGGGGCGACTGTAGGCCATAAAAAAGCCGGGTGGCAGCTTCGCCTTACCCGGCCTACAATTCTTTGCCCGGTTTTTACCGGGCATTTTTATGCTTAAAACAACTCGTGCGTTTCGCCGTTATCGATAATTTCTGTTCCCACCTCATGCACCGCCTGCCTGGTTGGCTGCGTGCCTTCGATGAAATACTCTTCACGGCTATTTCCGCCATTGGCGAGCTGCCCGGTGTTGCGGTCAATGTTGACCGTCACAATGCCCGGCGGAGGCGTTAGCGGCTGCTCAGGCACGCCTTCCAGAACGGATTTCATGTACGCATCCCACGCCGGTTGCGCACTCTTCGCGCCGCCTTCGTAACCAGAGATCTGATCTTTAATCGCGCCGGAGGCGGTGGTACGACCCAAATCGCGGCGGTGATCGTCAAAGCCGATCCAGACAGAAGTGACCACACCCGGCCCGTAACCGGAGAACCACGCATCTTTCGAGCTGTTGGTGGTTCCCGTTTTCCCGCCGATGTCGCGGCGCTGCAGATCACGTCCGGCACGCCAGCCGGTGCCTTGCCAGCCCGGTTCACCAAAGATATTGGTATTCAGCGCGCTCTTAATCAGGAACGACAGCGGTGTGTTGATCACGTGCGGGGCATACTCCTGCGCACCGGTCTGGGCAACCAGGGCCTGGTTAGCCTGCTCCAGTTGAGGCTGTGGTACCGCTGAGTTCTGCTGTTCCTGAGAAATGGCGACATCTTCCATGTCTTTGTTTTCAAGTACGTTAGACTTCTGAGTATCGCCGTAAATGACCGGAATATCGCACTCTGCACAGGCGATTTTTGGTTTTGCCTCGAACAGCACGCCGCCCTGGTCGTTCTCAATTTTACTGATGAAGTACGGATCGATCAGGAACCCGCCGTTCGTCATTACCGCATAACCGCGCGCGACCTGAAGCGGCGTAAAGGACGCGGAGCCCAGCGCCAGCGATTCGGTATGGACGATATTCTGCGCCGGGAAGCCGAAGCGCTGCAGATACTCTGCCGCATAGTCAACGCCCATGGCGCGCATGGCGCGAACCATCACCACGTTTTTCGACTGCCCCAGACCCTGACGAAGACGGATTGGGCCCGCATATTGCGGTGGAGAGTTTTTCGGCTGCCAGTCAGAACCCGCACCGGCATCCCAGCGGGAAATCGGTACGTCGTTGAGAATACTGGCGAGCGTCAGCCCTTTATCCATCGCGGCGGTGTAGAGGAACGGCTTGATGTTAGAGCCAACCTGACGCAGCGCCTGAGTGGCACGGTTAAATTTGCTCTGGTTGAAATCAAACCCGCCGACCAGCGCCATCACCGCACCGTTTTGCGGATTAATGGAGACGAGCGCGGAGTTCACGTCTGGCACCTGTGCCAGCCACCACGCATCGCCCACCTGGCGAACCCAGATTTGCTGGCCCGTCTGCACCGCATCCGTCACTTTGCGCGGTGTTGGGCCTTGCAGCGTGTCAGAGCGGTACGGACGGGCCCAGCGGATCCCGTCCATTCGCAGCGAGACGGAGGTGCCGTCTGCCAGCAGTGCGACGGCCTCCTGCGGATCGGCCTGTGTGACAACGGCTGGCAGCAGCGGGCCATAGGTTGGCAGTGTTTTCAGCGAGTCGGTGATTTTCTTGCTGTCCCATGCGCTTTCGCCCACTTTCCACAACACGTTCGACGGGCCGCGGTAGCCGTGGCGCATGTCGTAATCCATCACGTTGTTACGCACGGCCTGCTGTGCCGCCTGCTGAACTTTGCGGGTTACTGTGGTGTATACGCGATAGCCGTCTTCATAGGCCTTCTCGCCATAACGGCTCACCATCTCCTGACGAACCATCTCGGTGAGATACGGTGAGGAGAAGGCGATTTCCGGCGCATGGTAGTTGGCGTCGATAACATCGCTGCGTGCCTGGTCGTACTCGGTCTGGCTGATGTAGCCTTCGCTCAGCATACGCGACAGCACCACGTTACGACGCGCAGTCGCACGGTCCATGGAGTAGAGCGGGTTGAACGTGGATGGCGCTTTCGGCAGACCGGCGATGGTCGCCATTTCGCTCAGCGTGAGTTGTTCTACTGGCTTACCGAAGTACACCTGCGCCGCAGCGCCAACGCCATAGGCGCGGTAACCGAGATAGATTTTGTTGAGGTAAAGCTCAAGGATCTCGTCTTTACTCAGCAGCTGCTCGATGCGGATCGCGAGGAACACCTCTTTGATCTTACGCGTCAGCGTCTTTTCAGGGCTGAGGAAGAAGTTACGCGCCAGCTGCTGCGTAATGGTACTGGCCCCCTGAGAGGCATGACCGGAGAACAACGCAATGCTGGCGGCGCGGAAAATCCCCACCGGATCGACGCCGTGGTGCTCGTAAAAACGGCTGTCCTCGGTGGCGATAAAAGCGTTCACCATCACGGGAGGAATTTGCTTTAAGGTCAGCGGGATACGGCGTTTTTCGCCATATTGCGCCATAAGCTCGCCATCGGCGCTATAGACCTGCATTGGGATCTGGAGTCGCACATCACGAAGCGTGGCGACATCAGGTAGCTGCGGCTCAATATATTTGTACAAACCATAAATCGAGCCTGCTCCCAGCAGAATGCAACAGACTGCAAGGATCAATAAATACTTTACGAACTTCACCGGAGATTTCCCATCTGGTTTCACTTGGGCAGTTTCTAAACAATCGCGCGGTAGTATAAAGGCAAGCCTGATTCATTGATATAGCCGTCACTCTGACGGGCGATAAGGAGATCGTGAAGTATGGCTTTCAAAACCTGGCAAACGGGCATTCATATTCAACAAGATAGGGTGCTCATTGTAGCGCTGACCAAAGAGAAGCCTGGGTGGCGTTTACGGCGCTGGTGGGCTGTTTCCCTGGCAGACGGGATTATCCGCGACGGGAAAATTCTCAAGCCAGAACATCTGGTTGCCGCGTTACGCGACTGGCGGCGGGCGTTGCCCCATTACCACCGGGTATTCCTCTCATTTCCCGCTGCGCGCACGTTACAACGCTCGTTGCCGCGCCCGTCCATGGCCCTTCGTGACAGCGAGCAGGTTTCCTGGGTGGGTTCCACGCTGTCCCGGGAGCTGGAGATGTCCACAGACGGGCTGTGCTTTGACTATGTGGAGGACACGTTCAGCAACACATTTCATGTTACGGCGGCGCAAAACAACGAAGTCGATGCCCTTTTGTTGTTGGCAAAAACGCTGCGCTTGCGGTTAGCGGCTATCACGCCGGATGCAGGCGCGTTAGGGAATCTCCTTCCTGCCATTGCCCCTGCTCAGTGCGTCGCCTGGCGGGATCGGCACCAGTGGCTGTGGGCGATGCGCCACCAGTGGGGACGGCGCTACGCCACAGAAGCGAAAGATGTCACCGAGCTGGCGGCCCTGCTTGCGCTCTCTTCTGATGACATCGTTCAGTTCGATGCCACACGTGACCCCTGGAAACTGCTGGTCAGTTGCCAGCCTCCCTTACCCGAGCGCGGTGCTGATTTTACCGTCGCGCTGGCGCTGGCCATGAGTGAGGTGCCTGAATGAGCACGGCGAATTTTTTACCGTGGCGACAGCAGCGCCGGATGCGCTGCCTGCGCTTCTGGGGCGTGCTGTTTATCGCTTCATTGCTGGTGACGCTGACCCTCGGGCTTGGCCTGCGGATGAATCATGACGTGAAGCTGCGTGGGCTACAGAGTGAACTGGCGGGAATCAACGCGGTGCAGCAAATACTGAAAACACGTCAGCGCCCCTCTGCACTCCCTGCGACGACTGGGGTGGAATCTCGTCCCGTCGCATGGCAACCGGCACTGGAGTCACTCTCTGCCGTGATGCCAGCGCAAGCCTGGCTTTCAGCGTTACGTTATCAACCGCCTGTGCTTACGGTGAGCGGGTATGCCTCCGCCCTCCCGGCGCTTGCGGCCATGACGGATGCGCTGAAACAGGTGGCAGGGTTTAGCTTCGGGTCTGCTGGTGAACTGCAGCAGGATAGCCAGGGACGCTGGGTGTTCACTTTTCAGCTTAAGCGCCGGGGGTAGGCCGTGGAACAACGTCTGCAACGCTGGGTAGAAATCCGCTCTTCTGTGCGGGTGATCTGCTGGTGCGTGGTGTCCGGGGTTATTGCCATGGCCGTATGGGGGCTTCTGGTCCGGCCCGTTGGGGTGAAGTGTGCAGAACTCGAGGCGTTATCCATTCGCGCCAGGCAATTGAATGCCGCGTTGTGGCCTGGGGCCGGACGGCAACCCGTGGCGCCAGCCCGGCGCGAGATGCCGCCCGTTCAGCCCTTCTCGCCGCTGGATTTTCAGGACAAGAGAACCGCACTGGTGCACTGGAAACCGCAGCAGAACGGCGGGGAACTGGTGCTGGATGCGCTATGGTCAGATGTCCCTGCGCTGTTTTCCCGTCTGGCGCAGCAGGCGGTGAGCATCAGCGCATTTAACCTTGCCCCTGAAGGCACAACGCTACGCCTGAGCCTGCAGCTGGAGAGCGATCATGCGCAGTAAGGTGCGCTACCTGATTCTCTTTTCGCTGCTGTTTCTGACTGGAATGCGCGATCCCTTCCAGCCTCCGAAGGATAGCTGTGCGGTTGGGCAGCTCGCCCAGTGGCGATATCAGGGAATGGTGGGTGGCAGCATGGAAACCGGCATTTTGCGCGACGGGCAACAGCGCTGGCACCGCGTGAAAAGGGATGAACGTTTACCGCCTGGCTGGCGGGTGAGCAAGATGGATCAACAACAGCTGACCGTGGATGTCGGGGACCTGTGTGAACCGACGCAATGGACATGGCAACGAGAAGGAACGCATAAAAGTGACGTTAAGGATACTGCTGTTACTGCTGGCGATCAGCCAGCCCCTGTGGGCCGCCGCGCCAAAACCCGTCACCCTCGTGGTGGATGATGTCCCTGTCGTACAGGTGCTGCAGGCGCTGGTGGCGCAGGAGAACCGTAATCTGGTGGTATCGCCGGATGTGACGGGCTCGCTTTCGTTGAATTTAACGCGCGTGCCCTGGCGACAGGCGCTGCAGACGGTGGTGACCAGTGCCGGGCTGGTCCTTCAGGAAGATGGCGGCATCTTTTATGTCCATACTGCCGCCTGGCAGCGCGAGCAGCAGGCACGGCGGTTGCTTGAGGCACCGCTCGTCTCACATAGCATTCCGTTCACCTGGGCGGATGCCGGAGACGTGCAAAAAAACGCCGAAATGCTCCTGAGCCCGAAGGGCAGTTTATCCGTCGATAAGCGCACAAATCGACTGTGGGTGCGGGATAATCAGAGCGTCGTGGACGTGCTAAAGCGTTGGGCGGAGCAGATGGACCTGCCCGTTGAGCAAGTGGAGCTTTCGGCCCATATCGTCACCATTAACGAAAAAAGCCTGTGTGAACTGGGGGTGAAATGGAATCTCGCAGAGGCTACAGAGGCCGGTAAAGTGGGGCAGGTCACGACGCTCGGGGCAGATCTGTCGGTCGCCAGTGCGACCACGCACGTCGGGTTTAACATTGGGCGCATCAACGGCAGGCTGCTAGATCTGGAACTGTCGGCTCTGGAGCAAAAACAGCAGGTGGATATTATCGCCAGTCCACGGCTGTTGGCGTCCCATATGCAACCGGCCAGCATCAAGCAGGGCAGCGAAATTCCGTATCAGGTCTCCAGCGGCGAGAGCGGCGCGACCTCCGTGGAATTTAAAGAGGCCGTGCTTGGGATGGAGGTCACGCCGGTGGTGCTGCCGGGAGGGCGCGTGCGTCTGAAGCTTCACATCAGCGAAAACATGCCGGGCCAGGTGCTTCAGCAGGCCGATGGCGAAACGCTGGCAATTGATAAGCAAGAGATAGAAACGCAGGTGGAGGTAAAAAGCGGAGAAACGCTGGCGCTGGGCGGCATTTTCTCGCAAAAGAATAAAACCG
>Ga0268257_1002479_pt1 | contig 13166 bp, 8 predicted proteins | sample AgamicAtPrz_FD_200249 | JGI IMG/M metagenome (GOLD analysis project Ga0268257, IMG submission 200249) | Agave microbial communities from Guanajuato, Mexico - At.P.rz (v2) (version 3) | ecosystem: Host-associated > Plants > Phyllosphere > Phylloplane/Leaf | place: Guanajuato, Mexico | collected...
AATCCCGGTACGGAAATGTCCACAGGCGTTGAAATACCCTTGGACATTATCCACAGGCCCGAGAATCGGCAGCTCGTCCGGTGACCCAGGCCGCAGGCCGGCCCAGGTGCGCTTGAGGTTCACCTGCGCCAGCTGTGGCACGCAGCGGATCGCTCCCTGCACCAACCCGTTGATCTCCGGGAAGGTATTGGTGACATCGAAACCCTTCTCCTCGGTGGTACTGCCGATCAGGATCTCACCGTTGTCCTTCTGTGCCATGTAGCAATCACTGGTGGTGAGGCAGCCATCGAGCAGCTTGGGCAGACGCTCGGTCAGCACGATCTGGCCTTTCACCGGTTTGACCGGAATGCTCTCCCCGGTCGCCCACTCGCTCAGTTCCGCCGCCCAGGCGCCAGCGGCATTGATCAATGTGCCGCAATGGAACTCACCGGCCTCGGCGGTGCGCACACCCTTGATCCGTGAGCCTTCATGCAGCACGCCGGTGATGTTCACGTTCGGGTACAGGTCGACGCCGTTCTGCCGCGCCGCCTCCATGAACGCATCGCCCAGGCGGAACGGGCTGACCTGGTGATCGCAGAGAAACTCCAGCGCGCCGTTGGCCTTGAGCGTCACCGCCGGCTCCGAAGCGCGCAGCGCGTCGCGGTCGAGCCAGCGCACCTGGTCGGCCAGGTGCGGGATCTGCTTGACGATGTGCTCGGCGTACAGCTGGTCCTCTTCATCCTGGATGATGTACTTGAGCCCGGTGCGCTCGAACTTGAAGTCCATGCCGTGGCGCTCGATCAGCTCCTGGTGCAGCTGTGGATAAATAGCGTTGGACTGCAAGGCGAAGTCGAAGAAGCATTCCGGCAGGATGTGCGGCGTGCTCGAATCGACCACCACCGCCGCGCCGTTGGCCTCGCGCTTGCTGCGCGAGGACATCATGCGAAAAAAGATCACCCCGCAACCCAGCCCCACCGATTCACCGATGGCCCACAGGCCGCCGGCCGAGGCGCGGGTGGCATTGCCCGGGCGCTTGCAGTCGATCAGGGCGATCTTCAGGTTGCTGCGCTTGGACAGCTGGTAGGCGCAGGACGCGCCGATCACCCCACCACCGGCGATGATGATGTCGTAGTGCTTGTTCATGTTCAGGCCTCCGTGCCGAGTTGTTCGAATGCGGAAAACGGGATCGGGTCCACCGGGAAGCGCGGGCGCAGCCAACCCACGTCCTTGCGCCCGGTGGCGCTGCGCAGACGGTCGCTGCAGTAACCGACGCACATGCGCCCCTGGCAATCGCCCATGCTCACCCGGGTGCGCATCTTCAGGCTGGCCATGTCCTGCACTCCCTGCTCCAGGGCCAGGTCGATCTGCTCGCGCGTCACGTGTTCGCAACGGCAGATCACCGTGTCGGCCTGTGGCAGTGCCACCTGTGCGGCGCCACGGGCGGTGTAGCGCTCCACGCCGGAACGGAAGCGCTTGATCGCCGCCAGCTTGCCCAGGTAGCGCTCGCGGCGCTCGATCGCCTGCCCGGCGTCGAGCTTGCCCATCTGCTGGAGCATCGAAACCGCGGCAATGCGCCCGGTCAGCATGGCCGCCTCGCCGCCGCGGATCCCGGCCATGTCGCCCGCCAGGTGAATGTTCGGCTGGCTGCTCTGCTGCCACACGTTGCATTCGGCGCGCAGGTAGCCGTCCTCGCTGAAGCCATGGGCCAGGCCCAGTTGCTGGCTGAGCTGGGTACGCGGGATGAAGCCATAGCCCACTGCCAGGGTGCGCACCTGCTCGCGCTGGACACGGCTCATGTCCGGTTGCCAGTCCTGGGCATAGGGGGCGACCTCGACTTCCTGCAGCTCACCCTCCCCCGTGGCGCCCACCACGCCCCAGCCGTAATGCATGGGGATGCCGTTGAGCTTCATGTAGGCGAGCATGCTCAGGCCGTCGAGGAACAATTGCGGCTTGTTCATCAGCGCCAGGCTTTCCTTGGCGATGCGGTTGAATGAGCAGGCCTCGTACACTCCCGCCACCTTGGCACCGGCGGCGTGCAGTTGGCAGGCGACCAGCGGCAGCAAAGGCCCGGTGCCAGCAATCAGGGTACTGCCCAGTGGCTTGACCACACCGCTCTTGATCTGCAATTGCAGACCACCGAGCAGGATCACGCCCGGCAAGGTCCAGCCGGGGAACGGCACGTTGCGCTCATGACAACCGGCGGCCAGCAGCAGGTGGGAATAGTCGATCTCGTGCAGGCGCTCGTCGCCATCGAGAACCATCAGCCGCTGGACGTCACCGCCCACCACGCGATGGTTCAGACGCAGGTCGATGCGCTCGGCGCAGGCGGCGAAATCTTCGTGCAGCTTGGTCAGGGCCTTGGTGTAGCGCGGACCCAGGTAGCCCAGGTCGACGCCGGCGCGCAACGGGCCACGATAGACCACGCCACCGGGGCGCGAGGCTTCGTCGAAGAGCAGGCAATCCACGCCATGTTCGGCCAGTTCGATAGCCGCCCCCATGCCGGCCGAGCCGCCACCGACGATCACAGGACGAAGGCTCATGGGTGAACCTCCGCTTGCACACGGTTGACCTCGGTCTCGATGCTCATGCCGGGCTTGACCACGGTCTGACAGGCCCGGCGCTTGGGGCGACCATCGATCTGCACCAGGCAGCAGTGGCAGACCCCCATGCCGCAATAGGCCCCGCTGAGCTGGCCATGATCGTTGCGCGCCACCTGGCGCAGCCCGACGGCATTCAAGACGCTCAGTACGGTTTCACCTGGGGCGGCAAGCACCGGTGCACCGTTGAGATGAATCGTCAGGTCCGCGCCCGACAGTGGCTGAATATCGAGTTTCCTTTCCAGCATCAGCGTTACCTCGTCGTCCTTGTTTAGGCAGGATCGTGAAGGTAAGGCAGATTCCGAAAGGAAAAGATGACCTATGCCATGACAACCACACAGCCAGGCATGTGCTCGATGAAAGGCGAATCAAGCAAGTGGCCGATGCGTTCCATATTGGAGCGCATCGGCCATATCGGGTCACTCTGTGGTCATTACCGCGCTGATCTTTCCGCTTCTATAGGCATCGAAGATCTGGGCAAGGCTGGACCTGGCTTCGCCTTTTGCCGTGAAGATTCCGCCACAACCACGGTTCGCCTCTGCGTAGCTGGGATCGTCCATCAGCACCAGGTGCGCCTTCTTGAGGTTCCAGAAGGGCACGCCGGCAAAGAGGTGGTGCGTGAGGTGATAGTTGTCGCCATGCATACCGATGAACAAGCGCTCGATGAGGCTGGGGAAGCGATTGCGGGTCAGCTTCACTTCATCCTTGTATACCCCGAACATACCGAAGTGCTCGGATATCTCGGAAAGCCAGCCGATCACCTGAAACGCGGTGAAGTACGGCACAAGCCAGAACAGCAGGTAGCCCCAAGGCCCCACCGAGTACCAGAACAGGGCCAGGATCACCAGGTGCACGGCCAGCAGTTTGAGGCCCTGCATGGGTTTGGCCACGACATCGCCAGCGCGGTTTTTCACCAGGTAGACGAAGTAATGCGAGGTATTGGTCAGCGTGATGCTCTTGAGCAGGTGACGCAGGAGAAAGTCGAGCCGATCACTTGCTGCATACAGACCGGAATCAATGTAGTACCTGTGGTCGGGATCGGCGTGCTGGTCTCCCAGGTGATGATGATGCAGCTGCACGTGGGAGCGGCGATACGCCTCGTAGTTCTGGAAAATCGGGTAGGCGAGCAGGTATTCCCCGATCAGCCGGCAGAGCACCTTGTGGCTCATCAAGGTCATGTGCGCCGCTTCGTGCAACAACGAAGCAAGCGCACGCTGACGTGAGCCGATCATCAGCAGGGTCAGCGGATAGAAATACGGGCTTTGCAGGCTCAGGTACACCGCGAGCGCGATGACGGCCACATCCAGAGAAAGGGCAGGCGCCCAGTGCCAGTTGTCCTTCTCGTATAAAGGACGCAAGCGCTCCTTGATTTGAGCGGACGGTTTGAATCGGTTCACATCGTTCATCGAAAGTCCCTGTTCGTTAAGTCGAGGCGATGGAAGGCCCCTTGCTCCTGGCGCAAACCGATGCCGAGGCGCAGATAGGGCCCAGGTGCAGGTGACAGCCATCGCGGGCGGTGTCACTCACGCCACAGTCGTTACGGGCAAATATTTCGCAGCAAGCGCACGAACTGTTCGGCCTGTGAAACGGTGCTGGAGGATCCCAGCGAAACCCGCACAAAACGTGCGTCCCCACGGTCACTCATGAAATAGGGCGTATGAGCGGCATAACCTGCCCAACAGTTGATGCCATTGACGCGAAGCCTGCTGACCACCTCAGGTGCCGGAACCCCTGCATGGAAAAACGACACGATCCCGCGCTGTCGCGCCCCGGGAGCGATCAGGCGCAGCTGCGCATTGTCGACGAGCGCCTCCACCAGGAAGCGGTAAGCCGCGCAATCGTCGACATAGCCCCCCGCCAACCGCTCCTGCACTGCGATGTTCAGCCCCACCAGCGCGGCGCCGTTTCGTTCTGCATACTCAAAGCAGCGGGCATCCTCCTGATCCAGGCTGACACCATTGGCAACGCTGAAGGTTGCCCTGTGCAGATCGGTGAATCTCGGTCTCGCGACAGTCCGAAACGTCTCGGACAAGTAGGCGAACCCGGTACCTCGGGGGCCACAGAGAAACTTGCGCCCGGCAGCCGTGAGCACATCGCAGCCGATGGCCTGGACATCGATCGGCAGCATCCCCAGCGACTGGCAGGCGTCGACGAAGAAGAGGCAAGGGTGGCCGCGCAGCAGCCGGCCTACCGCTTCCACATCATTGACGATGCCGCAGCAGGACGGCACGTGAACGATCGAGACAAGCTTGACGTCATCGCGCAGATGTTCGGCCAGCCAGGCCAGATCGAGGTCGCCATTTTCCAACAAGGGGATGACATCGATCACCACCCCATGGCGCTGGCGCAAGTGCTCCAGGGCGATGAGATTGCCCGCATACTCGTAAGGCGTTATCACGACACGATCACCGGCGTGCCAAGCCAGCGCATCGAGCGCCGTCACCCAGGCCTTTGTTGCGCTGTCGAACAGGGCGATGTCGCCCAGTTGCGCTCCGATGAGGCGCGCGATGTTGTGGTAGACCTCATGGTCGAGCACCTGCGCGCTGGCCAGTTCGGCCTCGTAACCGCCTTGATCCCGCTCGCGTTGCAAAAAGCCCTGCATCGCCTCCACTGCCCGCGCCGACAGCAACCCCGCGCCAGCGGTATTAAAGTGAATCATGCCCACCCTCCTTGGCCTTGCAACCCATGTAGTAAAAACCCGTCGCCAGTAACACGCACAGGCACAACACATAGAACATGACTTGTGGCTGATACAGCGAAAGCGCCAGCCCGCAGAGCATCGGCCCCAGCGCTGCCCCCAGGTTCGACAGGTTCTGCGCGCCGTAGTAGATGCCGCGCAGATGCGCAGGAGCGATGTAGTCGATGAACAGGTATTCAGTGGGGATGATGATGATTTCGCCAACCGTGAACACGATCATCGCGATCACCCACACCGGTATTTGCTCGGCAACGCTGAAACCGAGCAATCCCACCAGGAAAAACAGCATTCCCAGGCACAGCATGCGAAACAGATTGCCTTGGTTTATCCGCGAGCCCACCAGGTACTGCAGGCCAATGACCACGCAGGCATTCGTGGTCACCAGGTAGTTGATGAGCTGATAGGTACGCTCAGGACTGCTGGTGACCAGCAGGTATTGGGACAGATAGGCGGAGAACTGGCCGAACACGACCACGCTGAGCAGACCACCCAAGGTGAAGCACACCAGGCGATAGTCTTTGAAGAGATACCCCAACACCTTGAGAAACCCCTGCTCGGCGGGGACGCCGGCGCCAGGTGTGGACAACTTTTCGCCGAGCAACGCATACGCCAGCACGAACACCGCGCCTACCAGCCCGGCGGCCGCGAACGGCACTCCGGGGCTCACCTTGGCCAGCATCACCCCCAGGAACGGTCCGGCGGCAAAGCCGATATTGGTGAGTGTGTACTTCACCGAAAAGACCGCGCCTCTTCGCTGTGCGACCACCAATGAGCCGATGCAGGCTTTGACGGCGATATCAATGACCGCATAGGCGAGGTTCACCACCACGATCGCCAGGAAGAACACGCTGAGCATGGCGGTATGAAAGGCAACGCCAAACGCCAGGGCGAACAGGCTCCCGGCAACCAGGAGGATCTGATAGCTGGAAAACCGATCGACCAGGAATCCGCCATACAGGCTGAGGAGCGAACTCGCCATCAACGCCACCCCCAGCGCCAGCCCGACATCAGCCACCCCCAAGCCGAAACGCTCCGCGCAATAGACCACCAGATAAGGCAGGGTCATTGCCCGCGCCAGGGTGAGGATGAAGGTGGCCGACAACAGCAACAGCACCGGCGGCGTGTACAACCTGCCCTCGGCCAGCGTCAGCTCGGCAGTGCCCTGCTTCATGCCAGCATGCCCTGATAGATGGCCGGCTCGGCCTCCCGCAACAGCTGGATGCTGTCCTGAATCGAGGAGCGGTCCTTGTCCAGGATGAACACATGCCCTGGAGAGTTTTCCAGCGAGTTCGTCTCGCTGAGCACACCTTCATGCTGGATCTTGATGCTGTGCAACCCAGGGATATGCTTCCACACCGAAATGTCCGGACGCTGCCTGATGGTCCCGCTGGCACGGGCAATGAGGAAGACGCAGCTGGAGTGGAAGTACAGCTTCTTTCTGGGTTGGGCCCGGTACTCCAGGAAGCCTTGTGGATTGATCAACGACTCCACCCAGAGATTGAGCTGGTTGTGCCCCAAGGCCCGGGTATAGGCCGACAGGTCGATCCCGCCTGGCATGCGGGCGGCAGTCTCGAGCAAAACCGGCTCGTCGTTGACGATCATCAGCTCGCTGTGCCCGACCCCTTGCTTGATGCCCAAGGCATCCAGCACCGAGAAGACATACTCGGACAACCGGCGGTACACGTCCTGGTTGTCGACCGGGCACATCAACTGGTTGTAGTCATGCACGGGCGCGGCACCGATGCGGGTTCGGTACACGCGAATGATCTCACTGACGAAATGCTGGCCGTCCACGCTGACCGTGTTGACGCAGTATTCGATATCGACGTCCCTGCCCTTGTCCGATTTCAGTTCGGAGAAGAAATCAGAGTTGTCCAGATACTGTTGCACCAAAACCTGTTCGTTCTGCGCCAGGAAAATGTTACGGCTGGACTTGATGGTCGCGAAGGCGTGAGCCACCTCGGCGGCATTGGTACAAATATGGATATTGTCGGAACCCGCACTGTTGATGGGCTTCAATACAACAGGGAAGAGATCCTGCTGTTCGATCCATGCCTGGATCTCGGCCAGCTCCGCCGAACGGAAATGCTTGATGGAGCGCACCCCCGCGCCCTTGAGGGCTTCGTGCATTTCATACTTGTTCCGCCAGCGAATCGCGTGCGCCGGATCGTTATGGCGTGCGACATTGAAATGCGCCGCCAGGTGAGCCGCCAGCTCGACGCCGAACTCGCATCCCGCCAGGACGAACTGCACGCTGTACTGACTCAGCGCTTCATCGAGCGCTGCGTCAGACTGGTAATGCAGATCGGCGATGAAGTCCGTTGCCCGGAACCACGACTCGTAGAACGCATTGACGTTGTCGGTCGAACGTACATGAATGCACTCGTAGCCGCGTGAAATGAATGCCGGGGCAATCAGGCTACCGATGGAATAGGCATCCACCACCAGCACCACGTTCTTCTTGTAGATCATTTCACGGCCTCCTTGGCATGGGCGAGTTCACCTATCTGTGCTTTGATCAGGTCTGCAGCCTTGATGATCTGGGCATGGTCGATATTGATGTGAGGGACCAGGCGAATTTCTTTGTCGTTGTAGGGGAGCGCTCCCACGCCACGCTCCTTGAGCAGCTCGGCAAACCGCATCGGCGTAACCCCAAGGCGCGAAATGTCGAGGGTGACCATGTTGGTCCCTTTGTAGCCCGAGCGCGCTTCGTCCACTTCGACGAACTGGGCATGTAGCAGTGCCGCGTGCTCGTGGTCCTCGGCCAGGCGTTCGATATTGTTGCGCATGGCATACAGGCCTGCCGCGGCCATCATTCCACTCTGGTGCTGATCGCCGCCGAACCACTTGCGGTACTTCTTGGCTTGCTGGATGAGTTCGCGCGAGCCCATCATGATCGACCCGACCGGAGCGCCGAGGCCCTTGGAAAGGCACATGGACAGCAGGTCGGCATTGTCGGTGTAGGACGTCACATCGATACCGCTGGCAATGGACGCATGCAGGATCCGCGCGCCATCCAGGTAACGGTACGCGCCGATACGCTGCGCATAGGCGAACACCCGGTTCATCTGCTCGAGCGGAAAGATGCCACCACCTTTGCAACCCAACGTGTTCTCCACCACCACGACACGAGGCGTCGCATAGTTCTGGCTCCAACGGCATTTGGACGCATGGAGGCGCTCCAGGTCCGCGACATCGAACAAACCGTCGTCATGCTGGGTCAGCGAAAAGTTCACCCCGGAAAAGGCCGAAGTCGAAGCGGATTCATAGAAGTTGATGTGATAGGACGCATCCAGGAAAATCTCGTCGCCAGGCTGCGTCATGGCCTTTATCGCCAATTGATTGCTCAATGTGCCACCGGTGGTAAAGAGCGCGGCTTCCTTTTGGAAGAAGTCCGCGCAATACCTTTCCAGCGCACTGACACTCGGGTCCTCGCCGAAGCAGTCGTCACCAACCTCGGCCTCATAGATTGCCTTGCGCATACCCTCTGTGGGCTTTGTTACGGTATCGCTTCTGAGGTCAATGAACATGTCTACTCCCTGATAGTGTCATGTGAAAGGCATGCCTTTTATTCACACGGAACACCGTGTGAAACTTTCACGTTTATTGTCAAAGCCGTGCCGTTCAAGCACGAACCCACGCGGGGAAAACAACGCCAGATGAAAAATCGCGGATAGAGAGGCCGCGGGACGTTTTAATAATCCGCGGCGAATACCACGCGGGAAGGGTCGCTGAAATCGGCGAGCGCCCCCAGGATCTCGACTGGCGACTCCGCCAGGCGGTGCAAGAAGTGCAAATACCAACTACCGCCGTACACCGCATAGATACGGCAAGGCACACCGGCTTGCCGGGCCTGGCGCAGCAATGCCGGTTGCACGCCATGCAGCATCTCCAACTCCAGGTTCGCGGCCAGGCGAGACTCAGCCAGAATGCGCGGGATCAGCGTCGGATCCTGAGTGGCGCAGCTGACGGGCACACCCGCAGCCAGCACCCGGCGCAGCAAGTGCAGGTAGCGTTCATCCAGCGCCTCACCGCGTGGCAGTGCCACTTCCGATGGTTCGTTGTATACGCCCTTGACCAACCTGACCTTGCGCCCATAACCAAGGACCTTTGGCAGGTCGTCCAAGGTGCGGTGCAAGTAGGCTTGAAGGGTTACGCCAACGTTTGCGTGGGCAGGCGCCAGTTCGCCGTAAACCTCGAGAATGCTGTCCACCGCGCCGGCATGTTCCATGCTGATCATGACCGGAAGATCATGCTCCGCCGCAGCGGCAATGATGGTGGAGGCATTCTTGTACGCGGTCTCCTGGGACACCGCCAATCCAACGGCGCTGAGATCGAAGCTCAGTTGGGGCTTTAGCCCCGCGTCGGCGAATGGCTGGATGGCGACAAGGTATTCATCGACGAAACGCTGTACCACCGCCGGGTCGGCGTTTTCTTCGCCGACGTACTCGACGCTCAGCGCATAGCCCTTGGCATTGAGCAGTTGCAGCTTGGGCAGCAGGGCTTCACGGTTCGCCGCGAGGAAATAGCGTTGCGCGGCAGGCTCGAACAGCTTGAAGAACAAGGCATCTTCATTGAACGCGTCCCTGCACGCTTTGTTCATGGCCAGTTTCTTCAGGGCGGCGGCAGCCAGGGTACACGTTTCCTGGGAAACCATCAGTCTCTCTCCTTGAGCAGGGCAACGGCGTACGTCTCTTGTACGGCCACGAAAACAGGCAACAACGGCTGAATCGATCAGCTGCAAAATCCTAAGCAGGCACTGTTTACATTGTCCACCATCCACGCCAGGGCAGTGGGGCCAGGCAGACCGTACAAATAGATGTTTACCGTTTCACGACGGCACGCGCGCAGGCTGTCCAATAACGACATCAGCGTATAGCCGAGCGGATTAAAACAATGCGTGCCTCATTGGCAAAGGCCATCACATCGCCATCCAACAATAATTAATAAAAAACCCGATGGATCAGGAAGTTGAAGGGAAGTTATGTTTCTAGGCAGCTGTAATTACGGAGCCCGACAGATAAGCGCCGAAGATGTAAATTTGTCGAATGGAGGGTCGTTTTATAAGAGCTATTGATTACCTCCACTGGATGAGAGTGATAGGTAACTATCCAAATGAAGGGCGGTTAACTGCTAGATTTTGTCCTGAATGCCGTATCTTTTATCGCCAGTGGCGATAAAGCATCAAGGCAACAGGAGGCGTTTCGATAACCGAAATGCCACCTGTTCAGGCCACTGTAGAGATGTAGTTCAATTATAAAGGTGATGAAGCGAGGCTTTTTGCTTCAGATCACAAGGACAGGTTCAAAAAAAAGCCCCCGCACATTTACATTGCGGGGGCTGAGCACTGTTGGATTCAAAGTATTGAAACTTTGGTCGCGCCCTCTTCTTCAGGGCCAGTGGGGCTTCAGAACGCCCAATCCAGGGTCACGCCGACACCGTGGCTCTTGTCGCGACTACCCAGCAAGCCGTTGTAGTCCAGGTTGACCCGGGCCTGGCGACTGAGGGCGATCCCCACCCGTGCACCGACCACCGCCGCATCACGATCCAGGGACAGCGCCTGAACCTTGTAGGTATCGCCCTGGCCCGCGAACGCCAGGTGCTGGTCGGCCCCGGTGGAGCTCAGGTTGTGTTGCCAGCCCAGGGTGGCGGCAAGCTCCACCGCCTGGCCGCTGGACAACTGCAGTTGCTTGCCGGCCCGCATGCCCAAGGTCGAGAGCCAGGCATCGCGGTTATCCTGCCCCCCCTTGAGCGCGGCGGCGCCGCCATGTTCCTTGAAGCTGTCGCTGGCGATATGCACGTAGGCCAGGTTGGCGAACGGCTCCAGCGCCACGCTCGGCAGTTCGACCTTCCAGGCCGCCTCGCCGAACACCTGGGTGCTCTGGGCATCGCGCTTGCTCTTCTGGCGATCGCTGACCTCGTTGTACTGCAATTCGCGCTTGGTCTCGATCCGGTGCCAGCTGTGGCTGGCGCCCACGCTCAGGCGCAGCTGCTCCAGTTCCTTGCCGGCATAGGCGCCCAAGTGGTAGCTGTCGACGCTGGCCGAGGAATGACGGCCATCGCCCATGCTCAGCGAGCTGTCGCTGTAGCCGGTGAAGATGCCGACACGGGTGTCCTCACTCATCTGCCCGTCGATCCCCAGCAGCATGCCGCCAATCGAACTGCTATAACGCGCATGTCCGGAATCACCGTCGGCCTTGCCCCAGGCGCCCAGGGCCTTGACCCACAGGCCGTTTTCCTGGCCTTCCACACCCTGTAGCCGGGTCCGCTCGCCCACGGCGTCGCGCAACTGGCGGCTGTCGTTGAGCAGCAAGTTACCCACCGCCGGGTGGATTTCCCCGGACAGTTGATCGAATGCCTGCTGGGCACTGGCGGCATCGGCCGACAACAGCAGGCTCTCGTGGACCGGGTTGCCCGCGCCGAGTCGATCGGCCGCCGCGGCCACCGAACGCTGGTTGGCGGTCAGGCCGACACTGGCGAACGAGGTGGCATTACGCTGCACCGCCAGCCGCACGCCGCTGCCGGTATACGCCAAGCCACCACCGAGGAACAACGCGTTGGACTGCACCTGGGCAAAACTGCCCTGCACGCCGCCTGCGGCATCCAGGATGTCGAACTGCCGCCCCACCAGGCTGGTGGCCTGCTGGGACTGCAGCGACACGCCAGGGTTCTGCAGGTCCAGGGCCAGGTTCGCGCCGCCCACGGCAATCTGGCCATCACTGACCAGACGGTCGCTGCCGGTGCTGTCCACCTCCACCGCATAGGTCGAGCCCGGCTGGAAGGTCACGTCGTTAGTGACGCGCAAAGTGCCGATGGAATTGCCAGGCGCCACCACGCCGCCCCGGGTGACCACCAGCGCGCCGATACGGCCATTGCCGCCCAGCACGCCGCCGTCGTTGACCGTCACCGTCGACTGCAGCGAACCATTGACCGCCAACCGCCCCTGGTTGACCAGGGTCGGGCCGGAGTAGGTGTTGTTGCCGCTGAGCACCAAGGTGCCGATGCCCTGCTTGGTCAGGCCGCCATGCCCAGAGATATCGTTGCTCCACAGGTCCAGCACGCAGCTCAGATCGGTGCAGCGCCTTTCTGTAGGCCTGCCAGCATCCACCAGGGCGCCGACACCCGGCAGATCAGCGACGAACTGGCTCGGGCCGTAGCCGCCGGCGATACGCAGTTCCTCGGGAATGTCCTGCTCGGTAACCAACATGCCGGGGCCGCGGATTCCCTGGTCCAGGTTGATCATGCCCCAGCCATACAAGGAATCGATGCCGGGCGCGCCCATGTCGGTGGCAGTGGTGCGCAGCACGCTGGCAATCTGCGCGCCGCTCATGTACGGGAAGCGCTCCATCAGCACCGCCGCTGCGCCGGCGGCATGGGGCGCGGCCATGGAGGTACCGTTCTTGTTGGCGTAACCCTGGGTCAGGTCCTCCAGGCTGGTGCCACCAATCACCGCGCTGTAGATGCGGGTGCCGGGGGCCGATACGCAGAAGCTTGCGGTATAGCCGCAGCGCGAAGAGAACGTGCTGATCAGGTACGGGTTGGCGCTGCTGGTGTCGGGGTTCTGCTGCAACGCCGCCACGGTCATCCAGTTGGGGGCGATCTCCGGTACGAAATAGCCCAGCCCGGCAATCGCATCGGGGTTGTTCAGGTTGTAGTCGTTGCCGGCGGCGAAGATCGTCAGGACCCCGCTGCGGGCGGCGGCGATTGCGCCGTCATAGGCGCCACCGGGCAAGGTGCCCAGCAGCGGCTGGATCTGCGCGAACTGCGCCCGGGCATCGTCCACGGTGAAATGCGGGAAGTCCGGATTGCGCCCGCCCTTGGCGAAGCGGTCGGTGATGCCGATGCCCCAGCTGTTGTTGATGATCCGCGCGCCGCTGGCCACCAGGCTGTCC
>Ga0268257_1002480_pt1 | contig 13155 bp, 10 predicted proteins | sample AgamicAtPrz_FD_200249 | JGI IMG/M metagenome (GOLD analysis project Ga0268257, IMG submission 200249) | Agave microbial communities from Guanajuato, Mexico - At.P.rz (v2) (version 3) | ecosystem: Host-associated > Plants > Phyllosphere > Phylloplane/Leaf | place: Guanajuato, Mexico | collected...
ATCTCGCCGGGCTGATCGTTCTCGCCTTCCTTCCACTCTTCCTTTTCCATCAGGATGGGCAGGCTGATGTGGTCGGAGTATTTGGAGATGACCTGCTTGAGCTTGTAGCCGTTGAGAAACTCCTCGGCGTCGTCACGCAGGTGCAGGATGATGCTGGTGCCGCGCTGGGCACGTTCGATCTGCTCGATCTCGAAGTCGCCCGTGCCGCCGCTGATCCAACGCACGCCGGCCGATGCCGGCGCACCGGCGCGGCGGGTTTCCACGGTGATCTTGTCGGCCACGATGAAGCCCGAGTAGAAGCCCACGCCGAATTGGCCGATCAGCTGCGAGTCGGCCTTCTGGTCGCCGCTGAGCTTTTCCATGAAAGCCTTGGTACCGCTCTTGGCAATGGTGCCCAGATTGTCGATGGCTTCCTGCTCGCTCATGCCGATGCCGGTATCGGTGATGGTCAGCGTGCGGGCAGCCTTGTCAAAGGAAACGCGCACTTCCAGCTCGGGCTGATCGCCGTAGAGACTGGCGTCGCCCAGCGCTTCAAAGCGCAGCTTGTCGCAGGCATCCGAAGCATTGGAGATCAGCTCGCGCAGGAAGATTTCCTGGTTGGAATACAGCGAATGCGTGACCAGGTGCAGCAGCTGGGCCACTTCGGCCTGGAAGGAATGGGTTTGCTTTGTCATCGTTCTCGGGATACGGATGTCGTTGAACACAAAAACTGTCGTTTATACAAGTAGTGCAGAAGTGCGCAAATTCAAGAGCTCGTCATCTGTCTGCGGGTATCCATTGCCCGATCGGGTTGCCTAGGGGTCTGACCGTCTCGCCATAACGCTTCTTCGACGCATCCTCAGCTTGCATGAGTGCCATTGACGGGCACACCTATCAAACGCGCAAAAAAAATAAACCAACAGTCAATCAACGCATTCCAATGAAGAATTCAATATTGATTTTCAAGATCACTTTTGAATACATGATTCATTTTTAGAAAACAGAAGATTTCAAAAACCAGATCACCAGGAAGCGCTAATCAAAGCAAGGTTGAGATTTGCTTTTCGCCTCTACAAATTCAGAGCAAATTTACAATTTCCTACATTTGCTAGAGACATCCTCCTACAAGTCGATCTATTTCATCCTTATGAGAATTTTGAAACACCAGCTCTTTGCTAAAAAATTAAAAGGCAGTTCTTCTCAAGAATGTTTTTGGCGAGATTCAAATATTCGAATTGAATTTTGATTTTCAAATCTTCCTTGAAGCGATTCATGAGCTTTCTCAACTACCTTCTCCATACCTTGCCTTGACGCATTGAGTTGGCACAGCAGAGGTCCCTCTTCGGTTTGAAGGAGTCTTTATGCATAGTCAAAGCCCCGTTCTGTCAGGCATCGCAGCCATTCTGCTGGGCATAGCCAGCACTGCCACTTTTGCCGATACCGTCACCGGCTCGTTCAATGTCAAGGTCCAGGTGCTCAAAGCCTGCTCAATCACGCCCACCAACCCTGCCGATATCGTTTTTGACACTGTAGACACCACGAGCACTGCAGCCCAAACCAAAACCACGTCGATTGCGGTTCATTGCTCGAAGAGCACACCTTACGAAATCGGCCTCACGCCCTCCAACGCCAACACCACAGGCACAGGGACCATGACCAAGGTCGGGGCCGCATCGCCCACGCCGGACCAAAGGATTGCCTACCAAATCAATTCTCCGGCAAACAGCGCCTGGGGCAACAAGACCGGTGCTGGAGGCAATACCGTCACCGGTACCGGCAATGGCGCAGTACAAACCTATATCGCAACTGCAGCAGTGGCAGGCACGGTCTGGAATGTCGAGCCTGGCAACTATGCAGACATTGTCACGGTGACCGTGACCTACTGATCAAGCCTGACATACGGCAAAAAGCAGCTCAAAGGCCTTGGCGGATGCACGCGTAGTCCGCTTGCCGCAGGACTGACTGAGGCCTTGTCTTTTCTGCTGCTCCATGGTTGACGGCTTTGCGAGCCGCTTCTACAAGGCGCTTGCAACACGAATCACAAAGCCGAAAGTTGAGCGAGACGAAGCGCTGGCCCGCACAAGGCGAACCGGCAGCGCGTCAAGGACATATTCTGCGCTCAAAAAAATGAGAAGGTGCGAGGGACTCCATGCGTTTCATGCTTCAAAAACAGGGCTTCGTCGCCTCGCTGGCGGCATGCATGCTTTGTCATATGCCATTGGCATATGCAGGCGGATTGCAGGTGGCACCCGCCTCCATACAGATGCCCATCAACAACAATGCCGCAGGCATCTGGCTGAGCAACACCAACTCTTCTCCTTTGACGGCCCAGATTCGGGTCTTCAAGTGGTCACAAGCAGACGGAGAAGATCTCATGTCCTCAACCGCTCAGCTCACGATCAGCCCTCCGGTGGTGGAAATCCCGGCGGGAGGCAAGCAGCTTGTGCGCATCATCCGCACCGGTGCTGCACCCGCCATCGGCACGGAAACGGCTTACAGGCTCATCGTTGACGAGTTGCCGGCCGAAGTGCCAGAAGCCCTGAGGCCGCCAACACCCACCGCCTCCAGGCGAACCTTTGGCATGAATTTTTTGATGCGCTACTCCGTACCGGTGTTTATCGGTGACTCCACAGACGACTCCATCAAAGATATCGGTTCCCAGCTTGAGTGGTCTTCCCATAAAGATGACTCCACAGGACAGTGGATCGTGCGTGTCACCAACCACGCCGCTGTACGCGCCCAGCTTGCCGATCTCAGTGCAGTCACCACGGAGGGACAAACACGTCCTTTGATCAGCGGAATGCTCGGCTATGTGCTCCCTGGAAGCACCCGGCAATGGAAGCTCGCGGCGGTGCCCAGGGCGCAATCTCTCAAAGGTTTTCAGGCACAGATCAACTCGGACACCCAGATGATCAAGCTTCAGCCGTGAGCTTGTGCCATGCGCGGGCACCATGGCATTTAGCAGAAACACTGCACTAATCCTTGGCACAGCGAGTTTGCTGGGCATAACCTGTGGCTGGGCCCAGACACAGAGCGAGCCAGCCCCGAGCAGCAATCAACCCTTTCGCCTGTCGGACCTCGCACCGCTTGCGCCTAGGGCATCTCTTGCCTCCAGAGAGGAAGGCATCGAGCTGATGCTTTCCGTGCAGCTCAACACCCGGGACTTCGGCCTGCAACCGGCCTTGCTGCGAGGCAAGCGCTTGTCCATGCGCCGGGACACGCTTGCCGTACTGGGCCTGAGAAACGAATCCCTACCCTCGCTTGCAACGCAGACCTCCGGCCCAGGCGATCCATGGATTGAACTGGATGCCATCGAAGAGCTGCAAATTCAGCTCAATATGGCGATGCAGAGTTTGACGCTGAACATCCCCTTCACGCAGCTGCAATGGGCCAGCGTCCAGCTGAACGCCAACGGCCTCCAAGGCCAGCCATCCCACAGCTCTCACGGCCTGCTGCTGAACTACGATGTCTACGGCTTTGATAGCAAGGGATCGCGCGCGCTGAGTGCTATTACCGAGTGGCGAGCCTTCATGGCGGACAAGGTGCTCGCAACGACCATGCTGTCCCAATTTTCGAGCACCAGCCAGTTGGGCACGAGCCATGATCAATTTCGCCAGATACGGCTGGATACGACCTTCAGCCAATCCTTTCCCAACCAGATGCTGACCTTTCGCCTCGGCGACACGCTGACCAGCATGCAGCCCTGGTCGCGCGCCACGCGCATTGGCGGCATCCAGATTTCGCGCAATTTTTCACTGCAGCCTTATCGCATCACATCACCCATGCCGGCGCTGATGGGCACCAGCGCGTTGCCGTCAGATATTGCGCTGTACATCAACGGGATCAAGCAATACCAGGGCACGGTGAATGCAGGCCCCTTCACTTTGAACACACCGGTGGGCATCTCGGGAATGGGAAATGCGCAGATTGTTCTGACCGATGCCATGGGCCGCAACACCACCTTGCAATACAGCCTCTACGGCAGCACGCAATTGCTGGCCGAGGGTTTGAGCGACTGGTCTGTGGAGGCTGGCTGGGTACGCAAGAACTATGGCTACGAGTCCTTCAGCTATGGCCGCACCCCGGTGGTCAGTGGCTCCTGGAGCAGGGGTATAAGCAACCAATTGACCGTGCTCACGCATGCGGAGGCCACCTCGGGCTTGCTGAACCTTGGTGCTGGTGCGCATTGGCAGGCTGGGGGCCTTGGCGTTTTTTCTGCGGCCAGCGCCCTCAGCCGCAATCATGGCGAGGCAGGAACACTCGTCCAACTGGGACACACCTGGAACAACCAATCGTTTTTTACCGCACTGCAAGGCATGCGCGCCAACCGCAGCTTCCGTGATGCGGCATCCTTGTATGACGTGGTCCGACCCAAGGCATCCGGGCGTGCCATGCTTGGGTACAACGATAAAAAGCTGGGAGCGTTCAATATTGGGCTGCTGTACCTGTCCAGCTATGGCAGCAAGACACAGCGCTATGCCACTGCAGGGTGGAGCCGTAACCTGGGAGGCCAAGGCGCCATCAGCCTGAGCGTCAATCACGATCTGGACGACAGCCGCCAGAGCAATGTGCAACTGGCCTTGAGCTGGTTTCTCGATGGCAGACTCAACCTGGGCGCCACTGCCAGCCGCCAGAACCAGCAGAACCTGCTGAGTGCCTATGCCAGCCAATCCCGCCCCAACGATGGCGGCTGGGGCTGGAGTGTTGCCGCCCAGCAAGGCGATGGCTCTTCTGTCCAGGCACGAGCCGATTATCTGGCCCAGCATTTCGAAGCCAACGCATCCATCGCCAGCAACCGAGGCATCAGCAGCGCCTCCGCCGGAGCATCCGGATCGCTCGTACTGATGGACGGGCATCTGCTGGCCAGTCGTCGCATCTACGACGGCTTTGCTCTCGTCAGCACCAATGGACTCGCAAACGTCCCCATCAGGCGGGAAAACAATTCTGCAGGGCAGACCAGCGAGCAAGGCTTGCTGCTGGTCACGCAGCTCGGTGCCTATCGCAACAACAAGATTTCCATTGACCCCATGCAGCTTCCCGCGCAGTTCAAAGTGCCCCAGCCCGAACTCAACATCGTCCCGACAGACAGGGCGGGAACACTGGTCAAGTTCGATCTGCAGCGCATTCGCTCAGCTAGCATCGTGCTGCACGATGCTTCAGGTCAGCCGGTTGCCACCGGCAGCCGTGCCGTCGTACAAGATCACAGCAGGGACGCAGCAACGATCAGCAGCATCGTCGGCTATGACGGCATGGTGTACTTCGAGCAACTGGCTGCCGACAACCGTATCACGGTCAACCTGCCCGATGGAGGTCAATGCACTGCCCATGCCCGTTGGCCCGATACCGCTGAGTCAGTGAATGAAATTCCCGTGATAGGCCCGATCACCTGTCGATAAAGGTTGCGCCATGGCATTCCTTACCTCACTGCTGAAGCAGACCACCGTTCGCATGCTTCTCAGCCTTCCGGTCATCTGCATGGCCTGGCTGCTTGTGCCAACAACCGCCAGGGCGCAGAACGTGGTGTGCAATACCTTCAGCATGCCGAATGTGAATTTCGGCAGCTTTACGCCATTTGATGCGCCCGCCAGCACCAGCGGGCAGCTTTCCTTTCAGTGCTACAACACCACTATTAGCCTCTTAGGAATCACCTCCATCTATGCGGCCATTTGCATCAATTTTGGTGCCGGCAGTGCAGGTGGAACGGCTGCTGCACGCAGCATGAGCACGGCAGGAAACCTGACGCCGCTGCAGTACCAGATCTACCGCAGCGATGGCGCCGTCTGGGGCTCCTACAACCTGGCGGGCTCGTCGCCCCCTCAGATCGTGCTGGAACTACCGTCAGCCTGGCTGGTTAATGGCGTCTTTGGTTCATACAATTACAAATCAGCCACCCTGCCATTTACGGCAAGCATCGGTTCGGGCCAGAGCACCACGATTCCCGGGGACTACCGCAGCGATTTCAGCGGAACCCAAGCCAGCATCATTGTTCGTACGGGCAGCAGCAACACGGTGACCTGCACAGGCCAATCCAGTAGCAGTGCCAACGTCACGCTGAGCCAGACCACCTTGCCATTCAGTGTCACGGCGACGGTGCAAAAAACCTGTCAGATCCAGATCAGCGGCGCCAGCAGCATGGACTTCGGCAATATCAATCCGCTGACGACGGGCCCCTTTGACACCAGCAGCAGCCTGAATGCCCGCTGCACCAGCACCACGCCCTACAACATCGCGCTGGAACCCGGCGGAACACCGACGCCCACCGATGGCAAAGGCATGCTGCGCAATGCCGGCACGGCAAGCAATAACCCGGACACCTATGTCAGCTACGGGCTATATCGCGATGCCGGACGCAGCCTGCCTTGGGGCAATGTCAGCAACAGCAATACCCTCGGTGGCACCGGTACGGGCTCGTACGCCGCCAACCCCATCAACATTTACGGGCGCATCAACAATGGCAATGTCAGGCCCGGCTCGTACACCGACAACGTGCTTGTCAACGTCCTTTATTGAGGGCCAGTCCCCTTCCATATCGCCATGAAAAAAGCGCAAGCGCTTATTCAAAAAGAATAGCTACTTGCGCTTACCAGGAAAGGGTTAGAGTCCATTTTTACTTAAAAATAGCATCACCCTTATCTGAGGGGCAGCGAGCAAAAGCCGCCTTGCGGCGAAGCTGCCCGTCCCCCTTGGGGGAAGCGGCAGGGCCGCTCAGGGGGTATCAAAAGCTCTCATGCGCAGCCAGATAGCGCCATTGGCCGGTAGGCAGATTGCCCAGGGTCACGCCGCCGATGCGGATGCGCTTGAGGCCCACGACCTTGAGGCCGACCTGCTCGCACATACGGCGAATCTGGCGCTTCTTGCCTTCGGTCAGCACAAAGCGCAGTTGCTCGGGGTTCTGCCAGTCCACCTGGGCCGGCTTGAGCGGCTGCTCGTCCAGCGACAGGCCGTGGCGCAGCAAGGCCAGTTTCTCTTCGGGGAAGACGGACTGCACATCCACGTCGCGGTCGCCAAAGGTCACGCGCACCAAGTATTCCTTGTCGACTTCCGAGTCCTCGCCAATGATCTGGCGCGCCACGCGGCCGTCCTGCGTCAGCACCAGCAGACCCACGGAGTCGATGTCCAGACGGCCGCAGGGAGCCAGGCCCTTGAGCTGGCTGAAGTTGAAGCGCGTCTTGCTGCGGTCTTCGTTCCAGCGGTTCTCGTTGGTGATCAGCACCACGGCGGGCTCATGGCCGTCCTCCGCCTGACCGCTGACATAGCCCATGGGCTTGTTCAGCAGGATGGTGACCTGCTGGTCCTGGCGGTCCTGAGCCTTCTGGTCGATCTCGATCCTGTCGCCGGGCACCACGTTCTGGCCCATGGTTGCGACTTCGCCGTTGACCGTGACCCAGCCGTTTTCCACCCACTCATCGGCTTCGCGACGCGAGCACAGGCCCATATCGGCAATGCGCTTGTTGATGCGCACAGCACCGGGACGATCGTCCTGGCGCGCTTCGGCTTCGGGTGCGCGCTTGACGGGAATTGCGCGGTCCGAGCCATCGGCAGCGGGACGGTAGGTGCGGATGCCGGTCGTCGGGCGGCGTGTGGCCTCCGACACAAACGAGCCGGGGATATGACGCTTTTCAGGCTCGCCACCACGCTCGTCGCGGCGTTCGCCACGGCGCTCGTCGTTGCGGCGGTCATCACCGCGACGGTCGCCACGATCAAAGGAGCGGCCTTCGGGACGGTCACCATAGCCACGGTTCTGTGGACGATCACCAAAGTCGCGGCCTTGCGGGCGATCACCACCACGGCGCTCGCCATCACGGGACTGGTATTCGCGGCGTTCGCCACCTTCGGAGCGATCTGGGCGACCAGAACCGCGGTTTTGCGGACGGTCACCAAAGTCACGGCCTTGGGGACGCTCATCACGACGGCCTTCAAAGCGATCACCGCCACGACGTTCGCCGTCACGAGGACGGAATTCACGGCGCTCGCCACCTTCGGAGCGCTCAAAGCGGCCCTGGTCGGGACGGCCAAAACCGGTCGAACGTGGACGGTCACCAAAGTCACGGCCGCCTTGCGGACGGTCATCACGGCGGTCGTCACGCGGACGGAATTCACGGCGTTCGCCACCTTCGGAGCGCTCAAAGCGGCCCTGGTCGGAGCGGCCAAAACCGGACGAACGTGGACGGTCACCAAAGTCACGGCCGCCTTGCGGACGGTCATCACGGCGGTCGTCACGGGGACGGAACTCGCGGCGCTCGCCACCGCGATCACCATCACGCGACTCGCCGTAGGGCCTGAAGCCGCGATCACCGCCGCCAAAGCGACGCTCGCCGCCTTCGGCAAAGCGGTCATCGCGATCAACGCGGGGGCGACGCTCGTCGCGCTGCGAGAAGCCGCCACGGCGTTCACCGTCGTCACGAGCAGGGCGGCCGCCATCGGGGCGACCAAAGCCGGAAGCACGGGGGCGCTCGTCGCGCTCACGCTGAGGGCGTGCGCCACGCTCACCGCGAGCGCCTTCGCCGCGCGAGCCGCGATCGGAGCCGCCTGCGGGCCGGGGGCCACGGGCTGCCGCCGGCTTTTCCGCCTTGGCAGGCTTGGCCGGTGCACGCAAAACAGGGCGCGCCGACGATGCATCGGAGGGCGCGGAGGAATTGCCGGAACCTGGGGCGCCGGACTCTTTAGGAGGTTTGACTGACATTTGGGCGTAATTGTCTCGCGACGCGCGGGCCCGAGGCGAGAGTTATCCACAATTCCAGCGCGGGGCTAGGTTATAGGACGGGCCTCAGGCAAGCGCCTTGCGCGACGCGCAGAACTCGCCATGGCGTAGCGCCTCCAGGTCCAGCACGCGCAGGCCGCCATATTCGATCTGGATCACGCGCTCGCGCTGCAGCACGGACAAGGCCTCGTTCACACGCTGACGCGAGAGGCCGACCAGATTGGCCAGCTCCTGCTGGGTGATGCGCAGAATCTGCCCCACACCGGGGTAGAGCAAGGGGTTGAACAAGGCGGCCAGGGTGCGCGCCACGCGCAGATCGGGATTGCTCATGCGGTCGATCTCGCGCGCCGCGATGAACTGCCCCAGTCGCTCGTTGAGCTGATTCATCACAAACCGGTTAAAGCCTATGGAGTGGTCGAGCAGCCAATGGAACATGTCTATGGGCAGACCGCCCACCACGCTCCTGCGGATGGCCTGCACGTTGTAGCGATAGGGCTCGCGCTTGATGACCGTGCCTTCGCCAAACCAGCCGCCGGGCGGCAGACCAGCCAGCGTCATGCTGACGCCGTCGGCGCTTTCGGTGTTCATCTTGAGCAGGCCGTCGACCACCCCAAACCAGTAGGTAGGCGGGCGACCGGTGCGGCAGACATAGTCACCGGGCTCGGCATCGCCGACAAGCAGCACGCGCGCCACATTTTCACGCTCCAGCGGTAGCAGGACAGGCCACCAGGGAATGCCATCGAGTTCTGAGCTCAAAGGCTTGCGCCGCCTTTGGTGCAGGGACAGTTCTTGACTCATGCCCAGCAGCATTGCCAAAGCCGCGCTGGCGCAACAGCGGGATTTCCACGAGGCAGCAAATGCGCCATTTTCAGCAGCATTTGTTACAGCGGATTTCCACTATGCAGACTTTCCCTCAAATTGTCGTCAAACAGACATCCTGACGTCAAAGTCACCCATAGCATGCCTGCAAGACTTTCGTGAAGGGTAGCCGCTGCGGCTCCGCCCCCAACCAAGAGGATCAGGCATGACAACCACGTTCCCGCAACTGCTGCTCAAGCACGCGACAGAACGCCCCGATGCGCCCGCCCTGCGCGAGAAGGAATACGGCATCTGGCAGAGCTGGAGCTGGCGCGAAGCCGCGCAGACCGTGCGCCACATGGCCTGCGGCCTGCGCGCGCTGGGGCTTGAACGCGGCCAGAACCTGGCCTTCATCAGCGACAACCGGCCCCATGTCTACATGGGCTTTCTGGCCGTGCAAACCTGCGGCGCCGTGCCCATTCCGCTGTACCAGGATGCCGTGGCCGTGGAGATGCGCTTTGTGATGGAAGACGCGGAGATTGCGTTTGCCTTCGCCGAGAACCAGGAGCAGGTGGACAAGCTGCTGGAAGTGCGCGAGAGCGTGCCAGGCATTCGCCACATCATCTATGACGACCCGCGTGGCCTGCGCAAATACGAGCAGCCAGGGCTCATCAGCACCGAGGAACTGCTGGCCAAGGGCAAGGAGTGGGATGCGCAGCATGCGGGAGCCTATGAGGCCATGGTCCAGGCAGTCTCGCCGGACGATGTCTCGGTCATCCTCTACACCTCGGGCACCACGGGCAAGCCCAAAGGGGTGTGCCAGACCCATGCCAGCTTTGGCGAATCCGCCCGCGGCGGCGTGCAGACCGATGGCCTGAATGCTTCGGACAATGTGATCTGCTATCTGCCGCCGGCCTGGGTGGGAGACCATCTGTTCTCGTTTGCGCAATGGCTGGTGGCGGGCTTCACCATCAACTGCCCCGAATCCGCCTCGACCATCGCCATCGACTTGCGCGAAATCGGGCCCAGCTACTACTTTGCGCCGCCACGCATTTTCGAAGGCATGCTGACCTCGGTCTCCATCCGCATGGAAGATGCGTCGCCACTCAAGCAGTGGATGTATGCCAAGGCCATGGAAGTGGCGCGCCGCGTAGGCTCGGACATTCTGGACGGCAAGAACGTCGCAGCCCTGGATCGCCTCAAATACCAGCTGGGCAGCCTGTTCATCTATGGGCCGCTACGTAACGCCATGGGTCTGTCGCGCATCCGCGTGGCCTATACGGCAGGTGCCGCCATCGGACCGGAGCTGTTCCGTTTCTTTCGCTCCATCGGCATCAACCTCAAGCAGCTCTATGGGCAAACCGAGACCTGCGCCTATGTCTGCCTGCAGCGTGACCGTCAGGTGGAACTCTCCAGCGTGGGCCAGGCGGCGCCAGGCATCGAGCTCAAGATTGCCGACAACGGCGAGGTGCTGGTCAAGGGCGTGTCCGTGCTCAAGGAATACTACAAACGCCCCGATGCCACGGCCGAGGTGATCGACGCCAGCGGCTACTTCCATACCGGCGATGCCGGAGTGATCGACGCCAACGGCCAGCTGCGCATCATCGACCGCGCCAAGGACGTGGGCAAGACCAGCCGCGGCGCCATGTTTGCGCCCAACTACATCGAAAACAAGCTCAAGTTCTTCCCGCATATCAAGGAGGCCGTGTGCTTCGGTCATGGCAAGGACGAGGTCTGCGCCTTCATCAACATCGACTACGAAGCCGTGGGTAACTGGGCCGAGCGCCAGGGCCTGCCCTATGGCGGCTATGTGGACCTGGCCAGCAAGGCCAAGGTGCTGGAGTTGGTGGCCGAATGCATCGACAAGGTCAACGCCGATCTGGCCAGCGAACCCGGCATGGCCGACACCCAGGTGGCGCGCTTTCTCGTGCTGCACAAGGAACTGGACCCCGATGACGACGAGCTGACCCGCACCCGCAAGGTGCGCCGCAACTTCATCGCAGACAAGTACGGCGTGCTGGTGGAGGCTCTCTACACCGGCAAGCAGCAGCAGTTCATCGAGACCCTGGTGAAGTTCGAGGACGGTCGCACCGGCAGCGTCAGTGCCACGCTGACCATCGTCGACGCCAAGCGCCACCCGGCTTCGGCCAAGGCTGCCGCCTGAGAGGAATTTTCATGACTACAAGAACCAGCGGCGACGTGATCCTGGATATCAAGAACATCAGCCTGCGCTTCGGTGGCGTCAAGGCATTGACCGACATCTCGTTCAATGTCAAGGAGCACGAGATCCGCTCCATCATCGGCCCCAACGGCGCAGGCAAGAGCTCCATGCTCAACTGCATCAACGGCGTCTACACGCCGTCCGAAGGCTCCATCACCTTTCGCGGCCAGACTTTCAGCCACATGAACAGCCGCCAGGTGGCCGAGATGGGTGTCGCACGCACCTTCCAGAACCTGGCGCTGTTCAAGGGCATGAGCGTGATCGACAACATCATGACCGGTCGCAACCTCAAGATCAGGAGCAACATCCTCATGCAGGCCCTGCGCATCGGCCCTGCACAACGCGAGGAAATGCAGCACCGCGAGTTCGTCGAGCACATCATCGACTTCCTCGAGATCCAGGCCTATCGCAAGACTCCCGTGGGCCAGCTGCCCTACGGCCTGCAAAAGCGCGTGGACCTGGGCCGGGCCCTGGCCATGGAGCCGCAGGTGCTGCTGCTGGACGAGCCCATGGCCGGCATGAACGTGGAAGAGAAGCAGGACATGTGCCGCTTCATCCTCGATGTGAACGAAGAGTTCGGCACCACCATCGTGCTCATCGAACACGATATGGGCGTGGTCATGGACATCTCAGACCGTGTCGTGGTGCTGGACTACGGCAAGAAGATCGGCGACGGCGCTCCCGATGAAGTACGCAACAACGAAGACGTGATCCGCGCCTATCTGGGCGCTGGCCACTGAAGGAGCAGTCATGGGATTTTTCTTAGAGACATTGTTCGGCGGCCTCATGGTGGGCACGCTGTACGCACTGATCGCCATCGGTTTCGTGCTGATCTTCAAGGCCTCGGGCGTCTTCAATTTTGCGCAAGGTGCCATGGTGCTGTTTTCGGCCCTGGCCATGGCGCGCTTCTCGCAATGGATTCCCGGCTGGATGGGCATGGAGCCCGGTCTCGTCGGCAACCTGCTGGCCATCGTCGTCACTCTGACCCTGATGGTGGCCGTGGCCTGGGTGATCGAGCGGCTGGCCCTGCGCCATCTGGTCAATCAGGAGCCCATCACCTTGCTGATGGCCACGCTGGGCATTGCCTATCTGCTCGACGGCCTGGGCCCCATGGTCTTTGGCAGCGAGGTCTACAAGATTGACGTCGGCATGCCCAAGGACCCCGTCTTCATCATGGACAGCCTGTTTCAGGGCGGTGTGATGATCAGCCTGGAAGACCTGTATGCGGCCTGCATCGCCGCCATTCTGGTGATCTGCCTGAGCATCTTCTTTCAGAAAACCAAGACCGGCCGCGCCCTGCGTGCCGTGGCCGACGACCACCAGGCCGCGCAGTCCATCGGCATTCCGCTGTCGCGCATCTGGGTCATCGTCTGGTCGGTGGCCGGCGGCGTGGCTCTGGTCGTCGGCATCATCTGGGGCAGCAAGCTGGGCGTTCAGTATTCGCTGTCGCTGGTGG
>Ga0268257_1002481_pt1 | contig 13151 bp, 10 predicted proteins | sample AgamicAtPrz_FD_200249 | JGI IMG/M metagenome (GOLD analysis project Ga0268257, IMG submission 200249) | Agave microbial communities from Guanajuato, Mexico - At.P.rz (v2) (version 3) | ecosystem: Host-associated > Plants > Phyllosphere > Phylloplane/Leaf | place: Guanajuato, Mexico | collected...
TAATAGCTTTTCAAGGATTGTATGAAGACGTCTAGCCCCAATATTGTCAGTATTTTGATTTACTTCGAATGCAACTTCAGCGATTCTACGAATAGCATCGTCAGAAAATTCAATTTGTATACCTTCAGTTTCCAATAATGCTTGATATTGCTTAATTAGTGCATTATCCGGCTCGATTAAGATCCTGAAAAAATCTTCCACAGTCAGCTTCGTTAATTCAACCCGAATTGGGAAGCGTCCTTGAAGTTCCGGAATTAGATCTGAAGGTTTGGCCATGTGAAACGCGCCGGCTGCAATAAATAACACATGATCCGTTTTCACTGACCCATATTTTGTTACCACTGTTGAACCTTCAACAACAGGTAAAATGTCACGTTGGACACCTTCTCTTGATACATCCGCTGAAGAACCTCCAGAGTTCTTGCTAGCAATTTTATCAATCTCATCAATAAAAATAATTCCATTTTGTTCAGCTCGGTAGATTGCTTCTGACGATACTTCATCCATGTCAATCAGCTTAGAAGCTTCTTCACTAGTTAACACTTTTCTAGCTTCACGAACAGTCAATTTGCGCTTTTTGCGTTTTTTTGGCATAAAGCTGCTTAGGGCATCTTGCATATTCATCCCCATTTGTTCAATTCCTGAGCCTTGAAGCATATCAAACATTGATGGTGTTTGCTCTTCTACCTCGACTGTAACGATTTCTTCCTCAAGCTGCCCTAGTGCCAATTTTTCTTTGACAATTTTCCGTTTTTCTATGATCGAATAATCTTCTTGCTGAGTTTCTGTTTCAGTTGATGGATTGCCGCCGCCAAAAAGCATCTCTAGTGGATTTTTAAAGTTATTTGCCTTTTTAGCGGACGGAACTAGTAAATCGACAAGTCGGCTGTTTGCATTCTCTTCAGCCCGTTCCTTCACACTTTGCATTCGTTCCTCTTTCACTAGACGTACAGAGGTTTCAGCAAGATCCCTAACCATGGATTCAACATCGCGCCCGACATAGCCCACTTCAGTAAACTTGGTAGCTTCCACTTTGATAAAAGGAGCACCAACTATTTTAGCAATCCTTCTGGCAATTTCCGTTTTCCCCACGCCAGTTGGCCCGATCATCAAAATATTTTTAGGGATAATTTCATCCCTAAGTTTTTCATTTAACAATCCTCTTCTGAATCGATTTCTAAGGGCAACAGCCACTGCTTTCTTAGCATCCTTTTGTCCAATGATATATTGATCAAGTTTTTCAACTATTTGACGAGGGGTTAAATTAGTGGTTCTTCCCATAATATACGTCTCCTTCCGTTATAGCTCTTCCACAATAATGTTATGGTTCGTGTACACACATATTTCCGCTGCTATTTCTAAAGAAGCTTTCGCTATTTCCTTTGCAGATAAGTGGTCTCCCGCATATTTCTTTAGCGCACGACCCGCGGATAACGCATAATTACCGCCTGAGCCAATCGCAAGAATTCCATCATCAGGTTCGATTACTTCTCCAGTTCCTGATACAAGCAGTAAATATTCACGATTCATAACAATGAGCATTGCTTCAAGCTTTCTGAGCACTTTATCGCTTCTCCACTCTTTGGCAAGCTCTACCGCAGCTCTTTGAAGGTTTCCGTTAAATTCTTCTAATTTTCCCTCAAATAATTCAAAAAGGGTAAATGCATCTGCAACAGATCCGGCAAAACCAGCAAGTACTTTTCCATTAAATATCTTTCTAACTTTTCTTGCTGTGTGTTTCATCACTACCGCATTACCAAATGTCACTTGTCCATCACCTGACATTGAATATTCACCATTATGATGGATTGCAAATATCGTTGTCGCATGAAATTGGTTCATAAAAATGAACCTCCTTTTGGAGTGATTTCGATTACATTTTCGCATAGATAATTATGTAACATGTGAAATTCCAATTTGTAAATACTCTATAATTAACTTTAAGAAAATATTCACATTTGTCATAATATTCTTCTCGCAAGGGCTACTAAATCGTAACATACTTCTAATTCCCTTGCAATAAACTTTACAAAACTTTCACAAAGTTCTGAATTGTTTCCAGCGCTCTATTTGCGTGCTGTAAATTACGCTCTTGCTTTCCTTTAATTCTTACCGGCAGTTCGGGAAATAAACCAAAGTTTGCATTCATTGGCTGGAAATTCTTTGCGTTGGTTGTCGTAATATAATGTGCCATGCTTCCGATCGCTGTTTCAGCAGGAAATTCAAGTGGGTCCAAACCTTGGCTTAAACGTGCGGCATTTATTCCTGCAATTAACCCGCTTGCAGCCGATTCGACATATCCTTCTACCCCTGTCATTTGACCAGCAAAGAATAAATCTTCCCGGTTGCGGAATTGATAAGTGGCTTTTAAGACCTTTGGAGAATTAATAAACGTATTACGATGCATCACACCATAACGGATTATTTCCGCATTTTCTAATCCAGGAATTAATTGAATAACTTCCTTTTGCGCCCCCCACTTTAAATGTGTCTGAAAACCGACAATATTAAAAAGTGTTCCTGCCGCATCATCTTGACGAAGCTGAACTACCGCAAAAGGCCTTTTTCCTGTTTTTGGGTCTTCTAATCCTACAGGTTTTAATGGACCAAATAACATCGTTTTCTTTCCTCGAGACGCCATTACTTCAATCGGCATACACCCTTCAAAAAAAACTTCCTTTTCAAATTCTTTTACAGGAACTGTTTCAGCTGAGATTAGCGCCTCATAAAAACGGTTAAATTCTTCTTCGGACATTGGACAGTTCAAGTAAGCTGCTTCCCCTTTATCATAACGGGATTTTAAATAAACTTTTTCCATATCAATACTATCTTTTTCAAGTATTGGTGCAGCGGCATCGTAGAAATAAAGATATTCCTCGCCTGTCAGCCCCTTAAGTTTTTCAGAAAGATCCGGACTTGTTAACGGTCCTGTGGCAATAACTGTTATACCCTCAGGAATTTCCGTTACTTCTTCATTTACCACCGTCACATTTTCATGATTTTTTACCATTTCAGTTACTTTTGCTGCAAATTCATGGCGATCGACTGCTAGCGCACCCCCAGCAGGTACAGAACAAGCATCTGCAGCTGCGATGATGACGGAATCAAGCTTTCTCATTTCTTCTTTTAATACGCCTACTGCATTTGTTAATGTATTAGCACGTAAAGAATTACTGCAAACTAATTCTGCAAATTTATCAGTATGGTGTGCAGGAGTTTGCCTAACTGGTCTCATCTCATATAGTCTTACTTTTCCCCCGCGTTTTGCAATTTGCCATGCTGCTTCACTACCTGCAAGGCCAGCCCCGATTACATTTATCGTTCCATCGTTCATTTATTATCCTCCTAATATTAATCTTGGTTTATGTAAATGTGGATAAGTTCACATACCTATCATTACCTTTCCCACAATTAAGTCCAACTTGCATTGTACTATACGAATGAAAAAGAAAAAAGTTTTAAGCAACTTGGAAATATTTTTAATTATGATAATAACAAAATGAAAAGAGTGGACTTTGTCCACTCTCCCCCTTAGTTTTGCGGTTCCTCTTTGTAATCACAACTAACACATTGAACTTGCACGCCTTTTTTTAATTTCTTTTCAACTAGCATGCCTTCACATTTAGGGCATTCCCTTGGCAGTGGTTTATCCCAGGAGATAAATTCACATTCAGGGTATTTGGTGCAACCGTAAAATAATCTCTTTTTCTTGCTTTTACGCTCAATGATTTGTCCTTCTTTGCAATTCGGGCAAGTTACTCCGATTTCTTTGACAATTGGTTTTGTATTCCGGCAATCAGGAAAATTACTGCAAGCCATAAATTTCCCATATCGGCCCATTTTAAAGACCATTGGGTTACCACAGTTCTCACAATCTTCCCCTGCTGGCTCGTCTTTGATTTCAACAGATTGCATTTCTTCTTCAGCTTTTTTTAAATGAATTTCAAAATCTTGATAAAACTCATCGATAATATTGACCCAAGGGACCTTACCATCTTCGATATTATCCAATCCCTGTTCCATTTTTGCTGTAAATTCGACATCCAGAATATCTGGGAAAAACTCTAAAATTAACTCATCGATAATTTCACCCAGCTCGGTTGGTACAAATCTTTTATTATCGAGTGCAACATAGCCTCGCTTTTGAATTGTGTCGAGGGTTGGTGCATATGTCGACGGACGGCCGATTCCCAGTTCTTCAAGTGTCTTAACCAGTCTTGCCTCCGTATACCTTGGCGGAGGCTGGGTGAAGTGCTGCTTCGGCTCGATGTCCTTCTTAAACACTTCATCCCCAACTTCTAGATTTGGAAGCATTTTATCTTTTTCATCTACATTGTCATCTGAACCCTCAACATAAAGTTTCATAAATCCAGGAAACTTTATTTTTGAACCATTAGCTCGGAATAGGACATTCCCATTTTGTAAGTCTACGCTCATTGTATCCATCACAGCTTGTGCCATTTGGCTCGCTAAAAACCGTTCCCAGATTAATTTATATAAACGTAGTTGGTCTCTTGATAAAAATGATTTTAAGCTATTGGGGTCTCTCAAAGTACTCGTCGGTCGAATCGCTTCATGTGCATCTTGAGCGTTCGATTGTTTCTTCTCTTTTCTTTGCTCATCTTTTAAATAATCTTCTCCATACTCTGAGCGGATGTAGCTAGCAGCCTCGGTTTGTGCCACTTCTGAAATCCGTGTTGAATCCGTTCTCATATATGTAATCAGACCAACCGTTCCTTCTTTTCCAAGCTCAATTCCTTCATATAACTGCTGTGCAAGCATCATCGTTTTCTTAGCTCGAAAATTTAGCTTCCTGGCTGCCTCTTGTTGTAAGGATGAAGTAATAAAAGGTGGTGCAGGGTTTCTTTTTCGTTCCTTTTTTGTAACTGACATGACTTTAAACTTATTATCATCCATTTGGCTTAGGATACTTTGGACATCTTGTTCTGATTTAAGTTCAAATTTTTCTTTGCCAGCTAATGAAAAATATTGGGCACTGAAATGGTCTTTTCCTTTTAAAAACTCGCCATCGATCGTCCAATATTCTTCAGGGACAAAGGCTTTGATTTCATTTTCCCGATCGATAATTAGACGGACGGCAACAGATTGAACTCGGCCTGCACTTAACCCTTTCTTCACCTTTTTCCAAAGAAGAGGACTGATATTATAACCTACAAGCCGGTCGAGAATTCTACGTGCCTGCTGGGCATCCACCAAATCCATATTAATTGGACGTGGATGTTTAAATGACTCTTTAATCGCATCTTTTGTTATTTCATTAAAAACGACTCGACAATCAGAACTAATGTCCACTGATAAACTATGGGCTAAATGCCATGCAATTGCTTCCCCTTCACGATCCGGGTCAGCTGCGAGATAGATTTTTTTCGCTTTTTTAGCTGCTGTTTTTAAATCTTTTAAAACAGGACCTTTTCCACGAATCGTAATATATTTTGGTTCATAGCTATTTTCTACATTAACCCCCATTTGGCTCCGTGGCAAATCGCGAATATGTCCCATTGATGCTTTTACTTTATATTTATTTCCTAAATATCGTTCAATCGTTTTCGCTTTTGCCGGCGATTCAACGATTACAAGAAAATCTGCCATTTAATTATCCTCCTTAAGAGGGAAAGTGTAGAAGCGCCCCGAATCTGGCAAAATTTCTGTTTCTAAGGTGCTTTTCATTTGAGAAGCTTTCCTACATACCAGTTTTACCTAAATTGACCGGAGAAAATACTTTACAAAACTGCCCTATCCCAAAGTTTTTCTTTTATATGTTTTTTACATAATTATTTATTCCATGTGCAAATATTCTTTTTTTCGAACATCTGTTGGAAAATGTATAACAAATTAGAAATTATTGCAACCTTTTTAAGCTAATTTCTCCATTTATTCATAAAAACCTTTAAAAATAAACAATTTTTCTAAAAAATTTATTGCTAACCTAGAGTTTTATCTAATTTCAACTAATATATCCTCCGCATCTGTTACCAGCTTTGCCCCTTGTTGAATTAATTCATTTGCACCTATTGAATATGGATTAAATATGCTTCCAGGTAAGGAAAATACATCTCTTCCCTCATTGACAGCAAAATTGGCAGTGATCAGGGAGCCGCTTTTTCGCTTTGCTTCTATAATAAAGGTCCCCTTAGACAAACCACTAATGATTCGATTTCTCGATGGAAAATGCCATCTTAGAGGCTTTGTATCGGGAGGATACTCTGAAAGAACAAGTTGATTTTTCATCATATCTAAAGCTAAGTTCATATTTTCCTTGGGATAAATATGATAAAACCCACCAGCAATCACGGCAATGGTCTTTCCACCATTTTTTATCGCATTTTCATGGGCGAGTGCATCAATTCCTCTTGCTAAACCACTTACTATTAGTACCCCTTGATCTATTAAACCTGGAAAGATCATTCGAATGGCATTTTTTCCATATTGGGTAGCCTGACGAGAACCAACTACGGCAAGTTTGGGGTCTTTTTCGAGCAGGGAGAGATCACCCTTGGCAAACAATGCCCATGGTGGTTGATAAATTTCTTTTAACAAAGGGGGATATTCTTTATCCAAAATTGTGATGACGGCAATATCATTAGTTTTGTATTGGCGGATTTGGTCACGAATGATGTCGGGATTTGGTATAATGCTAGAAGATTTTTCTGAAGAGTTACTTGAGGTATTAGGTGGAAATAAACTAGTCTGGTGTGGAAATTGAATTTTTGACTTATAGACGTTTTTCAGGGTTGGATCTTTTTTCAGCATTTGTAAAACGGCAATCCAGGAAATATCTGGATAATGCAACAAAGAAATCAGGTTCTCTTTAAAGTCGTCCATTTTTATAATTGCCTCCTTATAAAAATAAAGTTAGACAAATAGCCCCTCAATTATGAGGGACTATTTGTTAAAGACTAGCAGAAAATATTAGTGTGTTTTACACTTTTCGTATAATCCTTGTTCTTTTAATACTTCAATTAAAGTTTCACCCATAACAGATGGTGTATCAGCAACTTTAATTCCGCATTCGTTCATGACACGGATCTTTTCATCTGCTGTACCTTTACCACCAGAGATAATCGCACCTGCATGTCCCATACGTTTCCCTGGAGGAGCTGTACGTCCACCGATGAAGCCGACAACAGGTTTTGTCATATTCGCTTTCACCCATTCAGCTGCTTCTTCTTCAGCTGTACCGCCGATTTCGCCAATCATGATCACAGCGTATGTTTCAGGATCTTCATTAAAAGCTTTTAAAACATCGATGAAGTTTGTCCCATTCACAGGGTCGCCACCAATACCAACTGCAGTTGTTTGACCAATACCAGCTTGAGTTAATTGATGAACAGCCTCGTAGGTTAATGTTCCAGAACGGGATACAACGCCGACATGTCCTTTTGTATGAATGTAACCAGGCATGATCCCGATTTTACATTCATCAGCAGTGATAACACCTGGGCAGTTTGGACCAACTAAGCGGGTCTTTTTGCCTTCCATATAACGTTTTACTTTTACCATATCTAAAACTGGAATATGTTCAGTGATACAAATGGCAAGATCCAACTCAGCATCGACAGCTTCGATAATTGCATCGGCTGCAAATGGTGCAGGTACATAAATAACAGAAGCTGTAGCGCCTGTTGCGACAACTGCATCTTTAACAGTATTAAAGACAGGAACGCCTTCTACTTCCATTCCGCCTTTACCTGGAGATGTCCCACCAACAATTTGGGTTCCATATTCAAGCATCTGTTTTGTATGAAAAAGGGCTGTTGAACCAGTAATCCCTTGAACAATAACTTTTGTATCTTTATTAATAAAAACGCTCACGTTAATTCCCCTTTCTTTGATCCTATTTCACTAATGAAACGATTTTTTGTGCGCCATCAGCCATGGATTCAGCAGCAATAATTTCAACAGTTGACTCAGCTAAGATTTTCTTACCTAATTCAACATTTGTTCCCTCTAATCGAACAACAAGCGGAACACTTAGCCCAACTTGCTTAGCTGCTTCTACTACACCCTCAGCAATAACATCACACTTCATGATTCCACCAAAGATATTAACGAAAATACCTTTTACGTTTGGATCAGAAAGGATAATTTTGAATGCTTCTGTAACCTTCTCAGCAGTTGCGCCGCCCCCAACATCAAGGAAGTTAGCCGGGTCGCCGCCGTAATGTTTAATAATATCCATCGTTGACATGGCAAGACCTGCACCGTTAACCATACAACCAATGTTTCCATCTAACGCAACATAGCTTAAGTCGTATTTAGAGGCTTCGATTTCCTTTGCATCCTCTTCTTCAAGGTCACGATACTCAAGCACGTCTTTTTGACGATATAGAGCATTTGAGTCAAAGTTTAATTTTGCATCAAGAGCCATTACCTTACCATCACCTGTAACAACAAGCGGGTTAATTTCTGCGATTGAGCAATCTTTTTCGATATAAGCATTGTATAGAGCTGTCATAAATTTAACAGCTTGATTAATTAATTCTTTTGGAATATTAATATTGAATGCAATGCGACGTGCTTGATAAGGTTGTAACCCTACAACTGGATCAATTTCTTCTTTGAAAATTTTCTCTGGAGTCTTTTCAGCAACCTCTTCAATTTCCGTACCGCCCTCTTCTGAAGCCATTAAAACAACTCGAGAAGTCGCACGGTCTAATACTAGTCCAACATAGTATTCTTTTTTGATATCACAGCCTTCTTCAATAAGCAGGCGTTTCACTTCTTTACCTTCTGGACCTGTTTGGTGTGTTACTAAAGTTTTTCCGAGGATTTCGCTTGCATATGTACGAACCTCATCAAGGTTTTTTGCTACTTTAACACCGCCGGCTTTACCCCGTCCACCAGCATGGATTTGTGCTTTTACTACACAAACCTGTGTACCTAATTCCTTCGCTGCTTCCACTGCTTCTTCTACAGTGAACGCTACTTTACCATTTGGAACCGCAACCCCGTATTTTCTGAGGATCTCTTTCCCTTGATACTCATGGATATTCATTTCCCATCCTCCTATTCAAACTCTTCTAAAAACTGACTCCGTTTTCATTTTATATAATGATACATACCTTGTCTACCATTATGCTAAAAAATTATATACTTCTTAGAAATACTCTAAATTGTCAATTATTTTCTCCCGATTTTACGTAGGAAGTTTGCGCCTCATTTGGAATAATTTGTTTTCTAATATAATAATAAAAAACAGGCATTGCCTGTTTTTTATTATTGTATATTCCTCAAATAAAGTCCTTGACTGGTGCAAATGTTTTTCTGTGATAGGATGTGATCCCATGTTGTTTGATTGCCTCGATGTGTTCCTTTGTTCCATATCCCATGTTTTGCTGAAATCCATAGACTGGATAGGTTTGTGAAATTTCTTTCATCAGTGTATCTCTAGCTACTTTTGCTATAATTGATGCAGCAGCGATTGAAATACTTTTTGCATCACCCTTAATAATAGATTCAGAGGGGAAGGGAATATCAAGTTTCATTGCATCAATAAGTAAAAAGTCTGGTTTTGGGTCTAAAGATGCAATCGCAGCATTCATTGCTTTTTTTGTCGCTTGATAAATATTCATTTCATCAATTTCCTGAGCATGAATCATCGAAATGCTATAAGAAATGGCTTCTTTTCTAATGATTGAATCGTATTCTAAACGTTTTTTTTCAGACAACTTTTTAGAGTCGTCAATACCCGCAAGAAAAAAGTCATTTGGCAAAATGACAGCTGCCGCAACTACTGGACCAGCAAGTGGTCCTCTTCCGACTTCGTCAACACCTGCAATCATTTCAAATCCTTTTAAGCGCCAATTATGTTCATAAACATTCATTTCCTCAAACTTTTCTTTTAGCTGTTGTTTCTCAGCATATTTCTTTTTCCATTTATGTACCAACTGTTGGACACCTTTGCGCTCATCTCGAAAAAGGTCTAATAAGAATGGATCAGATTCGATCGCGATATTTTCTAATCGTTGTTCAATCTCTGCGATTGTTAATTGTTTCATTCTATCACCCGCTATTTTGATACGTTATCATTTTTATAACAAACAAAATAACACCCAATTTTCTTTAGCATTGGGTGTTATTCACATTAGGATAATACTAAGTCTTTTAATTTGAATGGTTTGTCCATACCGAAAATTTCTTGTTCCAATCTTTTTCCTGTAGGAGTCGCTGCAAGTCCGCCCTCGGCTGTTTCTCTTAAAGCAGAAGGCATAGATTGGCCTATTAAAAACATCGCATGAATGACTTCGTCACAAGGGATTCTACTTGTAATTCCCGCCAACGCCATATCTGCTGCCGTAATAGCATTAGAGGCACCCATTGCATTCCGTTTTACACAAGGAACCTCAACTAAACCAGCAACTGGATCGCATACTAATCCAAGCATATTTTTCAGAGTGATCGCCATCGCCTCGGCAGCCTGCTTTGGCGAGCCGCCTGCTAATTCAACAATCGCTGCTGCAGCCATTCCACTCGCTGAACCTACTTCTGCCTGGCATCCACCTGCCGCGCCAGAAATAGAGGCATTATTAGCGACAACGAAACCGAAAGCGGCTGCCGTAAATAAAAATTCAATCATTTCTTGCCGCGTTGGATTTAATTTTTCTTTTAACGCAAATAAAGTTCCTGGTACTACTCCTGCTGAACCTGCCGTTGGTGTAGCACAAATAACACCCATTGCTGCGTTCACTTCATTAGTTGCCACTGCCTTACTAACGGCATCTAACAAAATTGTTCCCCCTAGGGCTCGGCCACTCTTAATATAGTTTTGAAGCAACACTGCGTCGCCGCCAGTTAGGCCTGTATGGGAATGTACTCCCTTTAAACCTCTTTCCACCGCTTGCTCCATTACCACTAGGTTCCTATTCATTTTACCTAGAATTTCTTCTCTAGAAAGACCAGAAACCTCGATTTCTTGACGAATCATGATTTCTGCAATTTTAACCTGATTGCTTTCTGCAAGTTGAACAAGTTCTTCTACATTTCGAAACATTTGAGCACCTCCTGATGTCAAGTAAGTTTATTTAATCAGCCATGCGAATAATTTGTGATACATTTGAAAGATTCTGTAATTCCACTATGACCTTGTCATCAATCTTCTGGTCGACCTCAATAACCATTAAAGCCATTTCCCCTTTTTCTAATCGCGAAACTTCCATATGGCCAATGTTAATTTCATATTTTGATAACACACTTGTTACAGCTGAAATGATACCAAAACGATCTTGATGAATAACTAAAATTGCAGGGTGTTCACCCGAAAGTTTCAATGGGAATGAATTTATTTCAGTAATCTCGATTGTTCCACCGCCAATTGAAATTCCAACCAATTCAAGTTTGTTATCTTCATGATACAAATTTATTTTCACGGTGTTTGGGTGATCTGTTACCGCCTCTTCCGTACGAAAGGTCACCTCTAAACCCATTTCTTTTGCAATTTCCAAAGATTTTGGCATTCGGTCATCAAATGTATCCAAATCTAAAAGTCCAGCCACAATGGCAAAGTCTGTTCCGTGTCCTTTATAGGTTTTTGCAAACGAACCATACAATGAGATGATTGCTTTCTTTGGCAACTGACCGAATAATGTTCTTGCTACCCGGCCAATTCGTGCTGCGCCTGCTGTATGTGAGCTCGATGGTCCAATCATGACAGGACCAATAATATCAAATGCAGAACGATATTTCATATAGGACGCTCCTTTACTTTCTATACAATAATATTACAAGAAAAAAGGCAAAATAGCCTTCGATAAATACTGGGAAAAATACATAAAAAAGACTCTCCGTCCGGAGAGTAAAAACTAATTCTTTATTCAGAAATTAAATCATCAGGTCGTTCAAATGTAATCCGGCCAAATTTCTCGGATCTAATTTCCTTGATGACCAATTCAGATACCTTATCATAATCAACAATGCCACCAGCCGCAAGGCATCCGCGCAGTACACCTATTTTATCAAACATCTCTACCACATCTTCAGGTAGAGTTTCAAGACTGTAACGCTCCTTTAAGCGCTCTGGATATTCCCGTTCTAAAAACCTAAGGACATAAACTGTGAGGTCTTGGAGGTTCAGTAATGTATCTTTGATAGCCCCTGTAACGGCCAGTTTTTTGCCAACTTCTTGGTCCTCAAACTTTGGCCATAATATTCCTGGCGTGTCGAGAAGTTCCATTTCCTTTCCTACTTTAATCCATTGTTGGGCTTTCGTAACACCTGGAGTATTACCAGTTTTAGCGATATTTTTCTTCGCTAACCGATTAATCAAAGTAGATTTACCCGCATTGGGAATTCCGACTATCATTGCACGAATTGCCCGTGGATTTGTCACCCCTCTTGCTCTAAGACGGTCAAATTTTTCTTTTAATATTTCTTGTGAAGCTTGCGCAATTTCTCTCATACCTTCTCCAGCCTGAGAATTAATTGCTATTGCTTTAATTCCTTTTTCGGCAAAGAACTGAATCCATTCCTTTGTTGCTTCTCGATCAGCCATGTCTGCTTTATTTAACAAGACAAGCCTAGGCTTATGTTGAATGATTTCATCTATCATTGGATTTCTCGAAGAATAGGGAATCCTAGCATCCACCAATTCAAATATAATATCAACTAACTTTAACTTTTCTGTGACCTCTCTGCGAGCTTTTGCCATATGGCCAGGAAACCACTGGATCGTCATCGTTGGCCACCTCCCTTAAAAGCGAAAGCGCCTTGACCAGCCCCGACAAGCAAAAGCCAAGCTGGCATGAAGGTTGCTTCTTAACCTTCATGACGGATTGGCTTTTGACCTCGAGGGGCTAGGCGCTTTCGCTGAATAGTAAACTTTATTTCACTGTTACGATATGTGCATCATTTAAAGGCCAGTAAACGAAGCTTGTTTTACCGATTATTTTACTATATGGAACGGTCCCAATGTGACGACTATCTTTACTGAAACGGCGATTGTCGCCCATCACAAATAATTCACCTTCTGGAACTGTTTTTCGACCTATTTTTTCTTCCAAAGTGAATGCATCTGTTAATGGTCCATCTTGTACTTCTTTTTTATATTTATCCAAATATGGTTCTTTATACGCTTTTCCATTAACATATAATGTATCATCTTTATACTCAATGGTGTCGCCGGGCAGTCCAATTAC
>Ga0268257_1002483_pt1 | contig 13142 bp, 15 predicted proteins | sample AgamicAtPrz_FD_200249 | JGI IMG/M metagenome (GOLD analysis project Ga0268257, IMG submission 200249) | Agave microbial communities from Guanajuato, Mexico - At.P.rz (v2) (version 3) | ecosystem: Host-associated > Plants > Phyllosphere > Phylloplane/Leaf | place: Guanajuato, Mexico | collected...
AGTGGGCGCGCGCAGCGGGCGCGGGTCCCGTCACCCAAAATACAGAGTAACAGGTAGCTTGCACAGGCTGCCGCGGAGCAATTGAGAGAATGGCTGAATCTTTTTCCTACGAACAACTGATCGCGTCCGGCGAAGGCAAGCTGTTTGGTGCCGATAGCGGACGTCTGCCCCTGCCTCCCATGCTGATGTTCGATCGCATCACACATATCTCCGAGGACGGCGGTGCCCACGGTCTGGGCAAGATTGTTGCGGAACTGGACGTCAGGCCCGACCTGTGGTTCTTTGATTGCCACTTTCAGGGCGACCCCGTCATGCCCGGCTGCCTGGGTTTGGACGCCATGTGGCAACTGATCGGTTTTTACCTGACCTGGTTGCGCCTGCCGGGTCGTGGTCGCGCCCTGGGTGCCGGTGAAGTCAAGTTCACCGGCGAAGTGGGCCCCGATGTCAAACTCGTGACATATGAAATTGATATCAAGCGAGTGATCAAGCGCAAGCTGAACATGGCCATCGGCGACGCACGCCTGCTGGCCGACGGTAAGGAAATTTACGTGGCCAATGACCTGCGCGTGGGTCTGTTCCTGCGTGAAGGTGATGCCAAGGGAACGGCAGCATGAGCAAGAAGCGGGTAGTGATCACCGGCGCGGGCATTGTCTCGTGCATCGGAAATGACCTGGCAACCGTGGAGGCCTCGCTGCGTGAGGGCAAGAGCGGCATCAAGGCCATGCCCCAGTTCACGGAGCTGGGCATGCGCTCGCAGGTGGCAGGCATTCCCGAGATCGATATCGAGGCGCGCATCGACCGCAAGCAGCTGCGCTTCATGGGCGATGCTGCAGCTTATTCGCAGATCGCTCTCGAAGACGCGATCAAGCAAGCCGGCCTCACGCCCGAACAGGTGAGCAACCCGCGCACCGGTCTGATCATGGGCTCGGGCGGCGGCTCGCCGGCCAATCAGATCGAGGCAGCCGATACGCTGCGTGAAAAAGGCATCCGCCGCGTTGGCCCTTACCAGGTCACACGCTGCATGAGCTCCACGGTGTCGGCCTGCCTGGCAACCAACTTCAAGGTCAAGGGCATCAACTACTCCATTACCTCGGCCTGCTCCACCTCGGCCCACTGCATCGGTGCTGCGGCCCAGCAGATCGCCTGGGGCATGCAGGATGTGATGTTTGCCGGCGGCGGCGAAGAGCTGTCCTGGGGCATGTCGCTGCTGTTCGATGGCATGGGAGCCATGTCCAGCAAGTACAACGAGACACCCGAGAAGGCTTCGCGTGCCTACGATGCCAACCGTGACGGCTTCGTGATCGCCGGCGGCGGCGGTGCGGTGGTGCTCGAAAGCCTGGACCATGCGCTGGCGCGCGGTGCCAACATCCTGGCCGAAGTGGTGGGCTTTGGCGCCACCAGCGACGGTGAGGACATGGTCGCCCCTTCGGGCGACGGCGCCATCGCCTGCATGAAGCAGGCTATGGAAACCGTGGATGCGCCCATCGACTACATCAACACCCATGGCACATCGACCCCCGTGGGCGATATGCAGGAAGTGCGCGCCATGCGCGAGCTGTTCGGTGACCAGGTGCCTGCGTTCTCGTCCACCAAGTCGCTGACCGGCCACTCGCTGGGCGCGACCGGTGTGCAAGAGGCGATTTACTGCCTGATCATGCTGAACAAGGGCTTTATCGCAGGGTCCGTGAACGTGGACACACCCGATCCGCTGCTGGGCGATATGCCTCTCGTCACCCAGACCCGGGATGCCGAGCTCAAGACTGTGCTGTCCAACAGCTTTGGCTTTGGCGGCACCAATGCCTCCCTGGTGCTCAAGCGCTGGGAAGGCCAGTAAGCTGGCATCCTTGGATCGCAAGCCCGCTTGGCCTTGAGGTAAGCGGGCTTTTTTCTGTCATCGACTACCGTCTCTCTCATGAAGATCGCAATTCTTGACCGTGATGGCACCCTGAACCAATGGGGTGCCCAAGGCTTCATTGGACGGCCCGATGAATGGGTTGCAGTCCCCAGCGCTCTGGAGGCTGTTTCGCGCCTGAACCGTGCCGGCTGGCATGTGGTGGTCGCCACCAATCAGCCGGGGCTGGGCCGCGGACTGTTCGATGTGATCGAGCTCAATGCCGTGCATGCCAAGATGCACCGGGAGATGGCTGCCGTCGGCGCCCGGGTGGAGGCCGTGTTTTTTTGCCCGCATGCTCCCGATGAAGAATGCCAGTGCCGCAAACCCGGCGCAGCGCTGTTCGAGCAGATTGCCGACCGCTACGGTGCGGAAGGCCACGAGATCTGGGCCATTGGCAGCGGTGTCGAGCATTTGCAGGCGGGTCAGGCCCTGGGGGCCCATCTGGTGTTTGTGGAGTCCACTGCCAGGCCCGAGTGCAGCAGCGATGCCGATCTTCCCGAAGGCAGCGAGCGCTACCCCGATCTGGAGGCCGTGGTGAATAGGCTGCTGCCGCTTGGGGGGGATGAGGATGCTCAGCCCCTGGATTCGGCGCCTGCCCCGCATTGAGTTCGGGTTTCAGGTCAAAATAGACTCAACTGCTTGAAAGAGCAGCGCAAGCTGCTATGTTTCTTGTCGATAACCGTGCCAAATCAATGGGCCAGGCCTCAGGTCTGCGCTCACGTTCTTCGATTGCTGTCATGTCCCTGATTCGCTCTGTCCTCCACATGCTGTGGATGGCCATTACCGTCATTCCCTACACTTTCGCTGTGCTGCTGGCCAAGTGGACCAGCGGCTCGTCGGCCAAGGCATACCGCGCCGCCCGCGCCTGGCTCAAGCTCTCGGTGGACAGCGCCCGTGTGATCATGGGAGTCCGGTATCAGGTGCAGGGCATGGAGAACCTGCCTGCGGACCCGAATCAGGGGGTGGTGCTGCTGGTCAAGCACCAGTCCACTTACGAGACCTTTCTCATGCCTGCCATCATGCCGCGCCCGCTTGCCTATGTGTTCAAGAAGGAGTTGCTGAAGGTGCCGTTCTTTGGTTGGTCCATTGGTGCGCTGGACATGATTCACATTGACCGGGCCCAGCGTTCGCGCGCCTTTCACAAGGTGGTGGAGCAGGGCAAGCGCCTGCTCGATCAAGGCATCTGGGTCATCATGTTTCCCGAAGGTACACGTGTCAATCGTGGCGAAGTGGGAGAGTACAAGACCGGCGCCACCCGTCTGGCCATCATGACGGGCGCACCCGTGGTGCCGATTGCCGTTACCTCGGCCAAGTGCTGGCCGCGCAAGGCCTTCATCAAAAAGCCTGGCGTGGTGGATGTGTCCATCGGCAAGCCCATTGCTTCAGTGGGTCGCAAGCATGATGAATTGATGGCCGAAGTCGAGGCCTGGATAGAGTCCGAAATGCAGCGCCTGGACCCTGAGGCTTATCGTAAATAACGCAAAACTGCCCATGTCCACAGGCGATAGCTTGCAGCAAGCTTGGCAATGGCTGGTGCCGCCTGTGGTGGAGGATGGGCGGGGCGGGTTGATGCCCCGCAGGCGCCGACCCACCGGCCCTGAGGCCACCGCACAGCGTTCGGAGCAAGCCGAGCTGGAATTTGAGAGAAATCGGATCGAAACGCTTGCCGGAATTGCGGTGGATGCTATTGATTTAGAGGAAAACGAGGCCGCCACCTTCCTCGTACATCCGGAAGCCAGCCACAGCGCCAGGTTGCAGGGGCGTGAGGTGGCTTATCTGCTGCGCCGTTCGGCGCGCCGCAGCATAGGCTTCAGCGTAGGGCAGCAAGGTCTTGAAGTCACCGCTCCGCAATGGGTGGCCATGCCCGAGATCGAATCAGCGCTGCAGACCAAGGCCGGCTGGATCGTGCGCAAGCTGCAGGAAGCAGGCCAGCGACAGCAGATCAAGCAGGAAGCACGCATTCTCTGGCAGGACGGGGGCGTGCTGGACTATCTGGGGCAGCCCATGATCTTGCGGCTGACAGGAGGGGCATCCCCTCTGTTGGCGACTCGCCAGACGCATCGAGAGCAGGGGGCCGATGGATCGCAAAGCCTGCATCTGCCTTTGCCGGTGCAGGCGCCGGCGGCCCAGGTGCGCGCAGCCGTTCAGGCCTGGATACTGCGCGAGGCGCGCAGCTATTTCACGGCTCGTATGCTGCACCATGCGGCCACCATGGACGTGCGCTGGAATGCGCTGCGCCTGACTAGCGCCAGCACGCGCTGGGGCAGCGCCAATAGCAGCGGGATCATTCGTCTGAACTGGCGGCTGATGCAGCACAGCCCGCAAATCATCGACTATGTGGTGGTGCATGAGCTCGCACATCTGCACCACATGGACCACAGCCCCCAGTTCTGGGCGGTGGTGGCACAGGTTCTGCCCGACTGGAAGCAGTTGCGCAGAGCATTGAGAGACAGGCCTCTGCCCGCCTGGGAATAGAGGCAACGACCAAGACAAGGAATGAAATGAGCAATACCACCCCGATTCAACCCGCAGCCGGCTATGCGGGCGATGTGCCTCCAGAGCTGGCCTGGCAATGGCTGCAGGCTGGCGAGGCGGTGCTGGTCGATGTGCGTACCGATGCCGAGCGTGAGTGGGTGGGCAAGGTGCCGGGCGCTGTCGCCGTGGCCTGGAAACAATGGCCAGGCATGGCCGCCAACCCGAACTTTGATGCTGAACTGCGAGCTGCAGTCCCCGAGGGCCGGAAAGTGGTGCTGCTGTGCCGCAGCGGAGTGCGCTCTGTGGCAGCGGCCCAGCGCGCAGCCGGTCTGGGGATCGAGGCCTACAACATTCTTGAGGGTTTCGAAGGCGATGTGGATGCCAGTGGCCAGCGCGGCCGGCTCGGAGGCTGGCGCAAGCGCGGCCTGCCCTGGCATCAGTAAGACGCAGGGCTTGGGCCGCTGCTTCTAGTTCGGCCGGTAGCCATTGGGGTTCTGGCTTTGCCAGCGCCATGTGTCGGCGCACATGGTGTCCAGATCATGCTCGGCTTGCCAGCCCAGGGTTTTGAGGGCGTGTTCGGGGTCGGCGTAATAGCTTGGCAGGTCGCCGGGGCGTCGCCCAGTGACGGCGTATGGAATGGCCTTGCCGCAGGCCTTCTCGAAGGCGTGCAGAACGTCGAGCACGCTAAAGCCCTTGCCGGTGCCCAAGTTGAAGGTCATGACGCCGGGCTCAAGCTTTTCCAGGGCCTTGACATGTCCGCGGGCAAGATCCACGACATGCAGATAGTCGCGCACTCCCGTGCCGTCCGGTGTGTTGTAGTCGCCGCCAAAAATCTGCAACTTATCTCTTCTGCCCACTGCAACCTGTGCGATGTAGGGCAGTAGATTGTTGGGAATATCTGCGGGGTCTTCACCGATCAAGCCACTTGGGTGCGCTCCGATGGGGTTGAAATAGCGCAGCACAGCCATGCTCCATTTGGAGTCCGAGTGCGCCAGGTCGGCGAGGATTTCCTCGGCCATGAGCTTGGTCCGCCCATAGGGATTCATGGCTGCCGTGGGGTGTTTTTCGTCATAGGGCAGGTATTGGGGTGTCCCATAGACGGTGGCAGACGAGCTGAAGACAAGCTTGTGTATTGCCAGACTTTGCATCGCGCGCAGTAGGACCAGGGTTCCATTGACGTTGTTGTCGTAGTAGTCGAGCGGGTGTGTTGAGGATTCGCCCACGGCCTTCTTGCCGGCAAAGTGCATAACACTGTCAATGCCATGCTCCCGCAATGCCTGCTCGAGTGCCGCCTGATCTCGTACATCGCCATGGATGACCGCAATGGTGTGTCCCGTGATTTTCTCCACACGATGGATGGCTTCGGGATGGCTGTTGCTGAAGTTGTCAAAAATCACAACTTCATGGCCCCGGCCTATCAGTTCGATGGCGGTATGGCTGCCGATATAGCCGGCGCCACCTGTGAGCAGAGTTTTCATAAGCTGCAGTCTAGCTTTTGCGTCAATGAAAAAAGCGCTCATCCGAGCGCTTTCATATGTAACCGTATTGTTAGAGCAGGACTTAAAGCGCCGGAATGCGCAGCTTCTGGCCCGGATAAATCCTGTCCGGATTGCTGAGCATGGGCTTGTTGGCTTCAAAAATCACGTTGTACTTGTTGGCGTCGCCATAGTACTTCTTGGAGATGGCCGACAGCGTGTCGCCACGCACCACATCGTGGTACTGGGCTTCTGGCTCGGGGTTGGTAACCGTCATCAGGTTGTCCACGGATTGAACATTGGCCACATTGCCGCAGCACAACGTCACTTTTTCCTTGATGGCCTGAGTGGGGGCGGTCCCGTTGACCGTCACCTTGCCTTGAGAGCCATCGAACTGAACCTGCAGGTCGGATACGCCAAGATTCTGGGTATTGATATAGCTGGCGATCGCTTGAGCCGCCTTGGAATTCAAGTCTTCGGCCGGGGCAGCCGCATGTGCGTCGCTTCCGCCAAACAGTTTTTCTCCGGCTTCCTTGATGAAACTGAACAGACCCATGGTTTCGACTCCTCAAAAGTAGTGGAAGAAAGCGGTCCACTTTAACGGGAAATCGAAATGATTCCTTGCAGGATATGGACTGAGCGCTTTCTTTGACAATTTCCTGCCCGCTTGTAATGAATGTGACAAGCGGCTGCCTGTCACAGAGAAAAGTGCTGATAATCCGCCGCATGACATTTTTGGCCATAGACATTGGCAACACCCGTTTGAAGTGGGCCATGTACGAAGATCATCGCCCAGGTGCTGCCTTGCTGGCCCATGGTGCGGAGTTCCTGGAGCATATAGAGCGTCTGGCAGAAGGTGCCTGGGCGGGGCTGCCGGCTCCAGAGCGCATGCTGGGCTGTGTGGTTGCCGGCGAGACGGCAAGGCGCAGGGTGCACGAGCAGATCGAGCTCATGCTGGGCTGGAATCTCGAGCCTCAGTGGGTGGTTCCTTCCGTTGCAGAAGCTGGCGTGACCAATGGCTACGACCATCCCTCCAGGCTGGGGGCGGATCGCTGGGTGGCAATGATTGGTGCGCGTCACCACATGTTGCAATTGGGAGAGGCCAAGCCCTTGATCACGGTTATGGTAGGCACCGCAGTGACGGTCGATGCCATGGACGCGCAAGGCCATTTTCTGGGCGGCCTGATCATTCCTGGGCATGGCATCATGCTCAGGGCCCTGGAAGGTGGTACTGCGGGCCTGCATGTGCCTACCGGTGAAGTCCGATGCTTTCCCAAGAACACTAGCGATGCGCTGACCAGCGGTGGCACTTATGCGATTGCAGGTGCCGTGGAGCGCATGTACCAGCATCTGGCAGAACACTGCGGCGCAGAGCCTATGTGCATCATGGCGGGTGGTGCTGGCTGGAAAATGTCTCCCAGCATGACCCGACCTTTTGAGCTGATCAACAACCTGATCTTTGATGGCCTGCTGGTAATGGCTGAAAAGCGCTGGGCTTGAGTGCATTGCTACCTGCGATGATTCGAATTTTGATTTGAGGCTGTTTCCATGATTTTTGTAACTGGCGGTGCAGGCTTTATCGGCGCCAACTTTGTTCTCGACTGGCTGGCGCATGTGAACGAGCCCGTGGTCAATATCGACAAGCTGACCTATGCGGGCAATCTGGAGAATCTGGCCAGCTTGAAGGGCGATGCCCGTCATGTGTTTGTGCAGGCCGATATCGGCGATAGCGCAAAGCTTGCGCAATTGCTGGAGCAGCACCAGCCTCGCGCCGTGGTGAACTTTGCGGCCGAGTCGCATGTGGATCGCTCCATTCACGGCCCCGAGGATTTCATCCAGACCAATGTGGTGGGCACTTTCCGCCTGCTGGAAGCGGTGCGCGCCTATTGGAATGGCCTGGAAGGTGAGGCCAAGGCCGGCTTCCGCTTTTTGCATGTCTCCACCGACGAGGTCTATGGAACGCTGGCGCCCACGGACCCTGCGTTTACCGAAGAGCACAATTACGAGCCCAACAGCCCGTACTCAGCCAGCAAGGCGGCTTCCGACCATCTGGTGCGGGCCTGGCATCACACCTATGGACTGCCGGTGCTGACGACCAATTGCAGCAACAACTACGGCCCGCTGCACTTCCCCGAAAAGCTGATCCCGCTGGTCATTGTCAATGCGCTGGCAGGCAAGCCGCTGCCCATCTACGGTGACGGCATGCAGGTGCGTGACTGGCTGTATGTGCGAGACCATTGCAGCGCCATCCGCCGTGTGCTTGAGGCCGGCCAGCTGGGCGAGACCTATAACGTGGGCGGCTGGAACGAGAAGGCCAATATCGATATCGTCAAGACCGTGTGCAGCCTGCTCGATGAGCTGCGCCCGCGCGCCGACGGCAAGACCTATGCCGAGCAGATTACCTATGTGACCGACCGTCCCGGCCATGATCGCCGCTATGCGATCGATGCACGCAAGCTGGAACGTGAGCTGGGCTGGAAGCCTGCCGAGACCTTCGAGACCGGCATCCGCAAGACCGTGCAGTGGTATCTGGCCAACCCCGAGTGGGTGGCCAATGTGCAGTCGGGCGCCTACCGCGACTGGGTGCAAAAGCAGTACACCAGCGAGGCTTCGGAATGAAGCTGCTGCTGCTGGGCAAGAACGGTCAGGTCGGCTGGGAGCTGCAGCGCAGTCTTGCCCCTCTGGGTGAGGTGATTGCGCTGGACCGGCAGACCGGTGGCGATATCAGTGATCTGTCGGCGTTAGCGAATACCATTCGCAGTGTGCGCCCGGATGTGATCGTCAATGCCGCAGCGCATACCGCGGTGGACAAGGCCGAGAGCGAGCCGGATCTGGCCCTGCGCCTGAACGCCGAAGCTCCCGAAGTCATGGCACAGGAAGCCAAAAGCCTGGGCGCCTTGCTGGTGCACTACAGCACCGACTATGTCTTTGATGGCTCCGGCAGTGCGGCGCGCAAAGAGGGTGATGCGACCGGGCCGTTATCGGTCTACGGCCGCACCAAGCTGGAGGGCGAACAGCGGATTGCAGCCACGCATTGCCGTCACCTGATCTTTCGCACCAGTTGGGTCTATGCAGCGCGTGGCGGCAACTTTGCCAAGACCATGTTGCGCCTGGCGCAGGAGCGTGAAGCGCTCAGCGTGATCAACGATCAATGGGGCGCGCCGACTGGCGCCGATCTGATCGCCGATGTCACGGCCCATGCCGTGCGCCATGCGAGCGCTCATGAAGGCGATGGCGGTCTCTACCATCTGGTCGCGGCAGGGGAAACCAACTGGCATGCCTATGCCAGCCATGTGATCGAGCGCGCACAGAACCTGCGCCCGGATCTGGACTGGAAGGTGCAGAGCATTGCCGCCGTGCCGACCACGGCCTTTCCGACAGCTGCCGTGCGACCCTTGAACTCGCGCCTGGATACGCAAAAGCTGCAAGCGACCATGCAACTGCATCTGCCTGCATGGCAGCAGGGCGTGGAGCGCATGCTGCGCGAGATTCTGTAATTTTCAAATAACTCGCTTCCAACGCTTATCGGTAAAGCGTTGGAAGCCACCCATTGATTCATCATGACGACACAGCGCAAAGGCATCATTCTGGCTGGCGGCTCCGGCACCCGTCTGCACCCCGCCACCCTGGCCATCAGCAAGCAGCTGCTGCCCATCTACGACAAGCCCATGATCTACTACCCGCTGAGCACGCTGATGCTGGCGGGCATCCGGGACATTCTGATCATCAGCACGCCGCAGGACACGCCGCGCTTCGAGCAACTGTTGGGCGACGGTAGCCAGTGGGGCCTGAATCTTCAGTATGAGGTGCAGCCCAGCCCGGATGGCCTGGCCCAGGCCTTCCTGATTGGCGAGAAATTCCTCGACGGCGCTCCCAGTGCCCTGGTGCTGGGGGACAACATCTTCTACGGCCATGACTTCCAGCCGCTGCTCAAAAAGGCGGATGCGCGCCAGGACGGCGCCTCGGTGTTTGCCTACCATGTGCAAGACCCCGAGCGCTACGGCGTGGCCGAGTTTGATGCTGCAGGCAAAGTGCTGTCGCTCGAAGAAAAGCCCAAGCAACCCAAGAGCAACTATGCGGTCACCGGCCTGTACTTCTATGACGAGCAGGTGGTGGAGCTGGCCAAGCAGGTCAAGCCTTCGGCGCGCGGCGAGCTGGAGATCACGGATCTCAACGGCATGTATCTGCAGCAAGGCAAGCTCAATGTCGAGCTCATGGGCCGAGGCTATGCCTGGCTGGACACCGGCACCCATGACAGCCTGCTCGAAGCGGGGCAATTCATTGCCACCTTGCAGCAGCGCCAGGGCCTGAAAGTGGCCTGCCCGGAAGAAATCGCCTATCGCCAGAAATGGATTGATGCCGCTCAACTGGAGAAGCTAGGCCAGGCGCTGGTCAAGAATGGCTACGGACAATATCTGCTGCAGGTGCTCAAGGAAAAGGTGCGCGTATGAAGTTCACGCCTTTGGCGATTCCCGATGTCTTTCTGATCGAGCCCAAGGTGTTTGGGGATGCGCGCGGCTTTTTTCTGGAAAGCTTTCGCCAAGACCTCTTCAACCAGGCCACGGGTACGAACCACGAGTTCATTCAGGACAACCACAGCCGCAGCAGCAAGGGCGTGCTGCGCGGGCTGCACTACCAGCTGCCACCCCATGCCCAGGGCAAGCTGGTGCGTGTGATCTCGGGTGCGGTGTTTGATGTGGCCGTGGATATCCGTCGCAGCTCGCCCACTTTTGGGCAATGGGTGGGCGCGGAGCTGAGCGCCGAGAATCACCACCAGCTCTGGATTCCGCCGGGCTTTGCCCATGGCTTTGTGGTGCTCAGCGACACGGCCGACTTTGTGTACAAGACCACGGCCTATTACGCGCCCGAGTCGGATCGGGGCCTGCTCTGGAACGACCCCGACATCGGCATCACATGGCCCCAGCTCGATATCGAGTTTTCCTTGTCGGAAAAGGACAGGAATCAGCCCGCATTCAAGCAGGCCGAACTGTTCGATTAGCGCTTTCTTGATTCGGCCATCTGCAGAAATGGCTGAATCAGCTGCGCATCGCGTCGCTCGCGCAGGCAGTACAGGTATTCGGGCAGGCAAGGCACCTCGCCTTTCAGATCAAGCACGACGAGGTCCGGGTGGGCCGATGCTTCGTGCCGCGCAAAAATGCTGATGCCCATCTGGCGGATCACGGCTTCGCGTATGGATTCGCGGCTGGCAATTTCCAGAATCCGCTGTGGGCTGACCTGGGCGGCTTCCAGCATCTGCTCGGTCATCTGCCGGGTCATGGAGCCGCGCTCGCGCAGGATCAGCGTGTTCTTTGCCAGATCCCTGATATCGACGGCCTTCTGCCCGGCTAGCGCATGCTGCCGGTGCACGACCAGGGCCAGTGGGTCGCGCCCCAGCTCCAGGCGCAGCAGGCGCGGATCGGTGTCCAGGTGCGAAGAGGTTGCCAGATCCACCTGGTACTCGGCCAGCGCCTGAATCATCTGGCGCGAATTGCCATTGACGATGCTCACCTCCACCAGTGCATATTGCTGCTGATAGCGCTTGACGATGTCCAGCACATAGTAGGGTGCGGTGGCGCCTATGCGCAGCTGGCCCTGGTTGACATGGCCCGACTGGCGCAGCGCCGATTCGATCTGGGCCGACTGCAGCAACAGCTTCTCTATCCCGGGCAGCAGTTTCAGGCCCGCATCGGTGATGGCCAGCCTTCCGCTCTGGCGCGCGAACAGCTCGACCTCATATTGCTCCTCCAAGGCCTTGATCTGCGCCGTGACCGTGGGCTGGCTCAGCCCCAGCTGGCGCGCCGCCTGCGTGATGCTGCCGAGACGGGCGACCCAGAAAAAGGATTTGAGCTGTGTGGCAAACATGAGCAAGTCTTCAAGAAAGCGGTCCCCGGATTTCAACATGAACACTGCAGCTGGCAATGCGGATGGTTTGCTCTGATTTCAATAGCTGCTTGCGCTTTTATATGTTTTTATCTAGATAGTTTTATATATAAATATGAGGCAGATAAAGCGCAATATGCTTCTGAATCAATAGCATCTCGATGACGGACACTGGTGCGGCGCGCTGACTACAAAGTTTGCTGATGACACCCTTGGCAGATTTCAGTTCTGTGACACCAGCGTTTCATAGTGAGTTTCTACAGTTCCCTCATGTCGCAAACGGCCGCGTTGGTCGGGCGGCAAAGATCAATCCAAGGGACTGTCATCCATGCGTCACGCTTTTGCACCCGCCACTCGCCGCTTCACCTTGAGCGCTTTTGCCACGGTTGCCACGGCCTTGTTGGGCCTGGCTTCCGCCGCCCAGGCCAGGACCGATCTGCTGGTGTATTCGGCCCTGGAGGCCGACCAGATCAAGGCCTATAAAGCGGCTTTTGAAAAAGCCCATCCCGAGATAGAGCTGAAGTTCGTGCGTGACAGCACGGGCATCATCACCGCCCGCCTGCTGGCCGAGAAAGCCAACCCTCAGGCCGATGTGATCTGGGGTGTGGCCGCCACTTCGCTGATGCTGCTGGACAAGCAAGGCATGCTGCAGCCCTATGCGCCCAGGAACCTGGCCAGGGTGCGCTCCAGCATGCGCGATGCAGCAGCCACGCCGAGCTGGGTGGGTATGGATCTGTGGTCGTCCGCCGTCTGCTTCAACATCGTGGAAGGCCACAAGCACAAGCTGCCCACGCCTGCGAGCTGGGCCGACCTGACCAGGCCCGAGTTCAAGGGCGCGATCACCATGCCCCACCCGGCGTCCAGCGGCACGGGCTATCTGATGGTGGCCGCGTGGCTGCAGATGATGGGCGAGGACAAGGGCTGGGCCTATATGGATGCGCTGCACCAGAACATCGGCGTCTACACGCACAGCGGCTCCAAGCCGTGCCGCCAGGCCGGCTCGGGCGAGTTTCCCGTGGGCCTGAGCTTTGAATACCGCGCCAACAAGACCAAGAAGGATGGTGCGCCCATCGACATCGTCTTCCCCCGGGAAGGCCTGGGCTGGGATGTGGAAGCCACGGCCATTCTGAAGACCAGCAAAAAGCAGGAGGCCGCCAAGGCTCTGGCCGACTGGGCTGTGACGCCCGATGCCAACAAGCTCTACGCAGCCAACTTTGCCGTGCTGGCTTTGCCCGAGGCCCAGGAAAAGCACGAGTTCATTCCGGCCGATCTGGAAAAGCGCCTGGCCAAAAACGACTTCAACTGGGCAGCGGCTAACCGCGATCGTATCTTGGCCGAATGGTCGCGTCGGTACGAAGCCAAGGCGGAGAAGAAATAACACCCCCTGAGGCGCTTCGCGCCTTCCCCCTCTCTGGCGC
>Ga0268257_1002484_pt1 | contig 13137 bp, 12 predicted proteins | sample AgamicAtPrz_FD_200249 | JGI IMG/M metagenome (GOLD analysis project Ga0268257, IMG submission 200249) | Agave microbial communities from Guanajuato, Mexico - At.P.rz (v2) (version 3) | ecosystem: Host-associated > Plants > Phyllosphere > Phylloplane/Leaf | place: Guanajuato, Mexico | collected...
CCTGAGCTGGTCCATCCTGATCGGCATCGGCATCAGCGTGCTCGGCTTTTTTGCAGCCAGCCGCTGGCTGAGCTCGGTGGTCGAATCCAAACAGCTGGCTCATGCCTACGCCATGCTCGCTGGCCTGGCCGGCTGTGTGCTGGCTGGCGTTATTTGCGCCCGCATCTTCCCTCCCAAACGTGTGGTGACCGAAGAAGACATCTCCAGCAACCCCGAGTGGCGCGCCGAGGTGCTGCGTGAATTGGAGCAGCAGCCCGGCGGTCTGGGTTCGGTGTCTGACCTGCCCCCAGTCGTGGTGCAGGAGCTCAAGGAACTCAAGCTTTATGAGCTTTTCGTCACGCCCGGCACATCCAGAAGCCGTGATGGCCAGTAACCCAAGGAGTACACGGCATGGATCCTCAACTCATTGAACAAATCGGCGTTGCTGCGGGCATGGGCCTGATCGGCGCCATCGTCTTTGCTGCAATCGGACTGGTTTCCGGCACTGACGAAACCACGACACTCGCTCCACTGACCCTGCTTGTCGTTTTGCTCGGCGTTCCGCCTGCAGGCGTCTTTACCTTCTTTCTGGCTGGTGCCGTTGCCAAGCACATGACCCATGCCGTTCCGACAGCACTGCTGGGAATTCCCGGAGATACACTCGCCACGCCTTTGCTGCAGGATGCAGACTTGCTGCGCAAACTTGGCGTGCCGCATATTGCCTTACGCAAAATGGTCTCGGGCGCCATCGTCGCGGCCTTTGTTGCCGTGCCGCTGGCGGTGCTGTTTGCCGTGATGTTGGCGCCGTTCGGCTCAACCATTACCAAGACTGCACCCTGGATTTTTCTAGCCGCAGCCGTGCTGATTGCTTATTTCTCCAAAGGCCGCTGGGGGGCAATTGCCTTGCTCGTGCCTTTTGTGGTGGTGATTCTGGCTCTGCAGGCACTGACTGCCAAGTACGACACCAAGCTCAGCATCAGCTACTTCCTGGGTATCGCCATTGGACCTCTGGTTGCTGATCTTTTTACCGTCATAGCGCCGGCAGGCCGCAAGAGCATGTTGCGCGACAAGGTTCGCCAGTTCAACCTGGCTCCTGATGTCAAAGGTTGGTCAGGCTATTTCCCCAACCCACTCAAGGTACTGGATCGAACCCAGACACGTTGGACATTGACGACTGCCGCCATTTCCAGCGCAACCTTTGTATTCAGCCCTGTGGCCATGACCGTGGTGCTGGGCGAGTTGGTGGGCTCTCGCATGAAACACGCTTATCACCGCCTGACCACGGTGCTGAGCGCTCGTAACGGCGTGACAGAAGCCACCTACATTGCTGAAGCGCTGATCCCGCTGATCGCCTTTGGCTTGCCCTTGAGTCCTGTGGCTGCCGGCCCTGCTGCACCGTTGTTCAATGCACCTCCACGCTTTACTGTGGATGCTGCTACGGGCCAGACCCACAATCTGCACAACCTGCTGAGCCACTGGGAGTTTCTGGGCTACGGCATGTTATCGGTGTTGCTTGCCGCAGTAGTGTCCTATCCGTTTGCAATGAACTACGCACGCCGTGCTGCAATGTTTGTCTCGCGCAAAGTCAGCCACGAAGCCATCATTGCCACCTTTGTCGGCCTGATCATCGTGATCAGTGTCTGGGAAGGCGGTCTGCTGGGTCTGCTAATTATCTTGACCATGGGCCTCATGGGTGGCCTGCTCTCACGCACCTTCGGCTTTAACACTGGCGTGCAGTTCATGGGCTATTACACAGCCGTGCTCAGCGTTCCTGCGCTGCTCAAGCTGTTCTGAAAGCGAGGGCAGCAATGTCGAATGCATCAGACCGCCGGGTCAAGATCGTGGAAGTCGGGCCACGCGACGGCCTGCAAAACGAAAAGCTGCCTGTGCCATTGAATGTCAAGGTTGAGTTGATCAACCAGCTCAGCCGCGCAGGCCTGCGCTTTATCGAAGCGGCTTCGTTTGTGTCGCCCCAATGGGTGCCGCAAATGGCCGGCAGCGCCGAAGTGATGGCCTTGATCGACCGTAGCCCCGGAGTTCGTTACAGCGCACTGACGCCCAATCTGCAAGGACTGGAGGCTGCTCTGACTGCTCACTGTGACGAGGTGGCGGTTTTTGGTGCTGCTTCGGAAACCTTCTCGCGACGCAATATCAATTGCAGCATTGCGCAGAGTCTGGATCGCTTCAGGCCTGTGGTGCAGAAGGCGCTGGAGGCCGGAGTCCCTGTGCGTGGCTATGTGTCCTGCGTGTTGGGTTGTCCCTATGAAGGCGATGTCGCTGCAGAGGCAGTCTTGCTGGTTGCGCAAGAGCTTTTGGCCATGGGGTGCCATGAGATTTCTCTGGGCGATACGATTGGCCGCGGCTCGCCCGAGTCCACACGCAAGCTGCTGGAAGTCTGCCTCAGGGACATTCCCAGCGCGCGCCTGGCGGGTCATTTTCACGATACCTATGGTATGGCGGAAGCCAATGTCTGTACTTCGCTGGAGATGGGACTGCGCACTTTTGATAGCTCTGTGGCAGGCCTGGGCGGCTGCCCCTATGCCCAGGGTGCTTCGGGTAATCTGGCCACCGAAAAGCTGCTCCATGCATTGCAGGCAATGGGCTATGAAACCGGCGTAAATATGTCCAAGATTCAAGCCGCTGGTCGCTATATCCGACAAGTATTGAGCGATTTGCATAGCCAGCAAGTGGATCAACTCTGAAACCGTAGTTCTACATAAAATATCAGCGCAAAAAGGCCCGGAGATCGTAGATCTCTGGGCCTTTTTCTTTGGGGCAATCAACGCCCACTAGTAGAGCAAGTCTAAACATCCACACGCAAGTTCTGCTACACGTTGCAGCAGCCGTTGGTGCCTCTGAAATGAGCTGCCTCAACCTGGCAGAAGCCCTCACCAAAGACAATGCCGTCAAGGACTGCTCCTGGCCGAACTCGGTCAGTCACGACCAGCAGCCTGGTCAGCCACAACCGGCACACGCGGTCAGTTTGACAGGAATACGCAGCCGATGAGAAGAATCGCACTAGCGGCCGCCTCCATGCTATATCGCCTCGCCGCTAGGCCATCTTTCGCGCGCCAATTAGCCTGAATTCACCTGTATCGCCTGGGTTTTCCTCTAAGGGCCATAACCTGATGCTATGACCCTTGCACGTCAAAGAATTGGCTTGATTTAGCCGTCCCTCCTACTATTTCCGCAGGCGTTTCAGCCATTCGGAAACAGTGGAGCGGAGGCCTTAAAAAGCCCCGTGTCCACATGAGAAATCAGGGGACACTCAATGCATACACCCACCAGCTTGGTCACCGGCGGCAGCGGGGCTATAGGCTCTGCCCTCATCCAACTACTTGCGGCCCAGGGCCACAAGGTCATCAATCTGTCTCTGGACGAACCTAGTGAACCTCTACCAGCAGTGACCTACTGCGTGGACCTTATGGATCGAGAGGCCACCGCGCGCACTTTGGAGCAGATTGCAAACGAACACAAGGTCGACCACCTGGTGAACAACGCAGGCATCAGTTATCAGACTACGATCGAGACGCTCTCACTTGATCGCATGCAGCAGATGGTGGAAATTCATAACCGTGCTGCCCTGCAGTGCCTGCAAGCCCTCATTCCCGGGATGAAGGCCAGAGGCTACGGACGCATCGTCCAAATCGGCAGCCGCATGATGCTGGGCCGTCAGGGACGATTGATCTACAGCATGGTCAAGGCCGGCCTGCTGGGCATGTCCCGTAGCCTGGCGCTCGAAGTCGCCCCGCATGGGATCACCGTCAACATGGTCAGCCCGGGGCCCATAGAGACGCCGTTCTTCCGCCAGGTCCACCCACCGGGTGCTGAGCAGACTATGAAGCTGCTGTCGGGCATTCCCGTGGGCCGCATAGGCACGGCCGAGGACGTGGCCAACGCCGTCGCTTTCTTTCTGCAGCCTTCATCCGGTTTCATCACGGGCCAGAACCTATTTGTCTGCGGCGGCGGAAGCATCGGCACTTCGAATGTCTGAGCCAACGCGCATTTCCCTTCCACTATTCGAGTCATCGCAATGAGCCAAATTCCCGATCCCACCACGCCCGGCGAGATTTTCCGCAGCCAGCAGTTCCAAAACGCAGACAATCGCCCGGCCCTACTGTTCCGTGAAGACTGGGCCGAAACGCCGGCGGCGTTGCCGATCACTCAAGAGCATGTGGCCAATCCCGACCTGCTGCTGGCCACCTATGGCCCGGGCAAGGAATGGCTGAAGAAAAGCAACCATGCGCTGCCGCTCAGCGATCCGTTCTATGCCTACACGGGCTTTTGCAAGCTGCCCGCGGCCCTCACGTTGCGCCACCGCAGCCTGTTCGCAGATCTCACGGGTTATGCCAAGATCCGCTGGCGCACCAAGCAGACGCATTTCCATCGGCTGCATGTACTCCTGAAGTTGGCCGACGGCTCCTGGCTGATCAGCGAGAAATCGATAGGTGCGAGCGAAGACTGGCAGGAAAGCGAGTTCTCGCTGTTCGGCCTGATCTGGCACCGCTTTGCACCCGACATCATGGTCGTCTACCCACCGGTCGCCAACCCCGACCTGAGCCGCGTCGACGAGATCGGCTTCACCGACCTGATGGTCGGCACTGGCAAGGCCGATGCAGGCGGTTCGCGCGTGGACTGGATCGAAGTTCACGGCCGCGCAGTGCCGCGTTAAACCTGCGGCATCAGTGACTCAACTGAGCACTGATGCCAGGGTGCTCCAGCCTGCAGTGCCTGCAACTGATCCTGCACCAGCCCCAAGAACTGTTGGCCGATGCTCGACAGCGGCTGGCTGAGGTTGCTGGCACTGTAGATTGGAAACTGTGGAGCCCCAGGAACAGGCACGAACACCAGATCGTGCTGTTTGAAGGCAAGCGCCGAAAGGTCATCCACGATGGCCACCCCTGCTCCCGCAGCCGCCATGGCACAGGCGGCATTACCGGATCTAACCTCCACGCAGGCCTGGCGACCTCCCCCCTGCTGTTCCATCCACAAGTCAATCAGTTTGGTTTGCGGGGCTTCATGGCTATATACGATTAGTCTCTGGCTCAAGGCTTCGCCCAAGCTGAACTCGGGACGATCTGCCAAAGGATGTCCACTAGGCAACGCAAACAACATCGACCAATGTCCGATTACCTGAACATCAAAAGCAGGATGTTCCAGGGGAGCCGTGGAAATTGCTAAGTCAGCCTCCTCGGACAACAGGAGCCTGGATATCTCACGGGTCGGCAGCGATTCAAAGCAAACTTTGATGTTTGGCTTCTCGTCCAAAAGCTGAGCTGTAGCCCTAGGCACTGCTTCTAGGCCGGCACTGGCGCTCGCGACCACCCTGAGCATGGTGTTTTCTGCATAGCTCAGACGGCTAGCAATGTCCTGCAGATGGTGTACGCCGCGATAGACATTCTCGACTTCAGCATATAGCGCACGAGCCTTTGCCGTCGCAACCACCCGACCGTTACGGCGCTCGAACAAAGCGACGCCAAGTTGAATCTCTAGGTGTCGAATGAGGCGGCTCACACCCGGCTGAGAGACATGAAGCAGCTTTGCCGCATCTGTCATGGAGCCTGTCAGCATGACGGCTCGAAACACCTCTATCTGTCGAAGATTCATATGTCAGTTAATACGACTGCAATGGTCGTTCTCGCAGCCCACAAGCTGCTTTTCACCCAGGAAAACCCTGGGTAAGAACCTGAAGTTATGGCGCGCAAACGCATTGGTATTGGTGCAGCCTCCCTGCTTTTTTTAGGATTATCTCCCATGATTTCGGGCCTCGGTGCCCGATGAATATCAGTCCCAAAACAGAAGTAGGAGACAGCTTTGAAGCATCTATCCAGAAGGACATTGCTTACTGCAATGAGCATTTCACTCGGCGGGTTCATCAGCACTGTCCAGGCGCAGCCTTATCCAGCCAAGGTCACCAACATCATCGTCGGCTTCGCACCTGGCGGATCCGCTGACATCATCGCGCGCATCGTGGCACAGGAACTCACCAGCTCTCTGGGACACCCCGTCATCGTAGACAACCGCTCAGGTGCAGCCGGCGCGATCGCTAGCACGGCCGTCGCTATTGCTCCTGCTGATGGCTATACCCTGCTGTTGACCACCGCCGGCATTGCAGGCAGCAATGCTCTATATCCCAAACTGAAATACGACACCCTCAAGAGTTTCAGCCCTGTTGCCAATCTGGGAGCATCGCCCATCGTCGTGGTTGTGCCTAGTGGGTCGCCATTCAAGAGCCTGCATGACATATTGACAGCCGCTCGCAAGACGCCTGGGAAGCTTAACTACGCAGCAGGTGCCGGTGGTGCAACGACCCCTGCGATGGCTGCAGAGTTCCTCAAGAATAAAACCAAGACCAGCATGCAATTGATTCCGTACAAAGGTTCAGGACCTGCGCTTGTGTCCTTAATGGGCGGTGAGTTGGATTTCGCCTTTGACATCCCATCCAGTGCTCTGCCTCTGATGCGTGGCGGAAAACTACGCGCCTTGGCCGTAACGACCAAGGCCCGATCGGCCACACTGCCCGATGTACCCACCGTGGCCGAAACAGAGATTCCTGGCTTCGAGGTCACCGGCTGGTTCGGCATCATGGCTCCTGCGGGCACCCCCACCGAGGTCATTGCTCGTCTAAACAAAGATATCAATGCCGCGCTGGTAAAGCCGACTATACGTGAACGCCTGCTGTCACTTGGAATTGAGCACACACCTTCTACCCCGGCAGCCTTTGGTCAGATCATTGCTTCAGACGTCACACGATACAGCGATGCTATTCGTGAGCTAGGCATCCACGCAGAGTAGCCAGAGGAGTGCCTTCTGTGCGTGCTGCGATGCTGCGCACAACAAATGGCAGCGAAGTTAGCGCACGTCTTTCAGCACGCTGCGTCGACGAACAGGCTGCTTTCTGCACCACTGCGACCTCCGTAGCCAACTTCGCTGATAACGCAACGGGCTCAATCGAGCCCATTGCTTATCCGTCAAAAATATTGAATCAGAGGCGCTATTGTGATGCCTTCTGAGGTCGGGACATCAACATCAACAGTCCCTATAAAGAAGGTCCAGCGAGCAGAAGCTCTCACATTGGTCGGCAAGCATAATTAGTAGCCAATGCGCCGCCTTGAGGCGTGCTGCCAATGTAGTGAGGATACGATCCAAAGCGGCACATGGGCTTGGAAGACACAAGGTCAAAGGGAGGCAATGGCTTGCGGCTAGTCAGCAACAAATCATTAGCCGGCCTCTTATCCTTTTCCACCCAGTCATCAATCAGACCAATGAAGTCAATGGCACCCGGCGTTCCATAGGTCGGTGCATTGGCAGATCCTGCTGGCAAACCAGCCGATGTATGGGGCAATCCAGGCACTGCATAAGCCATAAAGAACTGATCGACTTTCTCCTGTCCCATTTTTGCCACCACCGAATCGTAGTAATCGATACCAGTCTGGGGACTGTTACCCTTATCCGAAAGGTTCTCGCGCATGAGCAACTTGCCTCCTCGCGCATGGAACGCGCTGAGATCGGGATCCGTCATGTCCATCCACTGCGAAAGCTGCTGCAGTCTTGCTTTATGGTCTTCGGCTTTGAAGTCAAGCGGATTGTATTTCGCGTCTTTTGTCACGAAGTAGCGAACCAAGCTCCCTCCTACATAGTAGCTGCGCCCTCCTCCCACTGCGTCGGGATTTGCACCGGGAGCTACTGTGCCTGTAACCCAACGCTCAAACGCACCGTCAACGGCTTCACTGCCGTACAGGTATCCAGGATAAGACTGCAGCTGATTAGCCAATGTGAAGGGATAGCGTTGCCCGCCATATGTCCAACGCAGCGTCGCTAGCTGTGCGTCTGAAAAGCAGGAATTTCCTTCATCGTTGCCGCTGGAGCATCTGAGGGATGCAAGTGCTGCTCCCGCAAGGGGCCGGCAGGCCTGGTAGTTGCTGACGACCTGATCCTCAATGCCATCAATAGCATCGCAAGCCTTTTGGATCGTGTCATGCAAGAGCTGGACTTTGCCACCCAGCCAAGCTGCAGGCTGGCTTTGCACCTGGCCCATGCTTAACTGGAATTGCCATAAGCCCATCAACCGAATAACCGGGTCTATGACAACGATTCCGTCAAAGTCTGCCGGATAGCGCTGTGCCATCAGCATGCCTTCGCGGCCGCCTTCAGAGCCTCCGATGTAGTAGGCTTTGAGTGCTCGGTGTCCATAGAACCGCTCCGACAACTGCACGCCCACATCACGCGTTTTCTTGTACGCGGCATAGGCATAGTTTGTCAACGCTTCATCATTGAGAGCGAAGGCTCCCGCATCCACGTCGGCCGAAACTTGGTGCCCTGAATCTGTGCCAAGAGTCATATAGCCCCTTGTAAGCGGCAGTGGCGTCTCGGGGCCATCTGCACGGCCTGGCCCAAGCCCAGTCACCAAGGTCCCGTTGAGTCCGCCACCGCCCATTTGCACGCTCTTGCCATTCCACGAAACGGGCAGGTTAACCTGGGATTTGATCAACGGCGCCGTCGTATCTACAGGACGAATATCGATCAACAACTCGCAGTAATCTGGCGTTGCTGCAACCATTGCCGTTCCGGCCGCATTAGGAACTGCAGACACTGCAGCTCGATACGTTGCCTTGGTGACAACCGCTCCTTGAGTCGGCTCGGCAATGCGCGCTGCATCAATCTGAGTACTCTGCAATGCCGCGCAGGTCTTGGCTGCGTCCTTTACAACCAGTGGCGTGGTAAATCCCGAACTACTGTCGTCGCCGCCACAGCCCGCCAACAACAAGCTTGCGGCAAGAGAAATCGAGCCCAAGTAAAAGCTGTGAGTTGCTTTCAAAGAAGGCATGTTTTTGATTCGTTGCATGGTGTGTGTCCTGTTTGGCTCGAGACTTAGAACGAATGCTTCAAACCCAGCATCACACCAGTTTGAGAATCTCCCGCGAGCGGGTTGCCTCCCACAGCAGCTGAGCTGACGGAAATGGCCAAACGCTTTCCATTGTTTATGTACGCGACCTGGGCATACGCAGCCGTTCGCTTGGAGAACTTGTAGGTGCCGCGCAATGCAGCCAGTGTCGAATGATCGCCGCCCTGCGAATAGCGCAGCTGCTGTATTTGCCCGTCTACGGTAACGGCTGTAGACGGACTCCAGGAAAGTCCCGCCCAAGCCAGGTTGCTGCGTCGAGTCGCGCCATTGGTAAGCGATGCTGCTGCAGCCGCGTCGTTGTCACGGCGAATCACGCCAGCCCCGAATTTGAGCGAAGGAGTCAGCGAGGCATAGCCATTGAGCATGATGCGCCGATCCTTCATGTCCGAACGCACCAGCCCCGCAAAAGCGCCTGCACCGCCGCGCATCTCGTCAACAGCTATCGCAGCACCCCAAGGAGCAGTGTCGTACTTGAGCATGGCAGACCACTGGCGGCAAGCCTGCCTGTCCGTGCTCGATTCCCCTGCGCAATTGGCCCCTGATGGACTAGGACCAGCGTTGACCGTATCACGTCCGAAACTATAGGAAGTTCCCAGACTCCAAGCTCCAAAGCGGCCGCGGTAGGCCAGCGAATTATCGGTGCGTGTATTGGGAATGTAGCTGTCCAGGCTGCTGAGTCCGAAGGCATTGGGCCCCAGCAGATCAGCATCGAACAGAGCCCAGTACAGCATGGTGTAGTTCCGTCCCACCGATACGCTCCCCCAGCCTCCACTCAAGCCGACCCAGGCTTGACGCCCGAAGCCACGACCACCTTGGTTGAGGGTTCCGGAATCCACGCCGAACCCCGACTCCAGCGCAAATTCGGCGTTCAGACCACCGCCCAGATCCTCCTTACCGCGAACGCCCCAGCGCGAGGGCGCCGTACCGGTCAACCCTGGCATTCTCGTCAACGAGCCTCCGCCCTGCACATTGCTTAGATGCTCAATTCCAGTATCCAGGTACCCATATAGCGTTACCGAAGAACCGGTCTGAGCCTGCGCCCCCATGGCTGCAGCCAACAATAGTGAAGCTAACAACACTGGGCTGAAATGAGTTTCCATTTTTGTCTCCTGTTGATGTAGTAGTAAAAATCAGCACGCCGCAACGTCACACCCGTTTGAGAGTGCTAGCTACAGACGTTTGGGGAATGGGCGAAGCCCGCCCGGTTCAGGCGGCGGGACTATCGCAGAACATGACGAAGCGTGCCTCGCGCCGTGCAATCAACCAATGGCCATCGGCAGTGCGGCAAAAGTGGTCGTTGAACTCACCCAGCAGTTGTCGCGCATGGGCCTTACGACCATGCACTGTCATCGGCTCCGAGTCGTCACAAGACCAAAGCAGCACCTGACTATGTGCGCTGGCGGTGTCCGCACCTTGCATTTCGACCAGGATATTGGTGAGCAAATGTCGGGTCATGCGGCCGGTTGGTCGCTTCTGATAGGCAGCCGCAATGGCACTGCGACCCTCCAATGGTTCACCATTAGGGCGTTGAAGCACGGCATCTTCGGCAAACAACTGTGAGAAGCGCAGGGCATCTCCAGCGTCGGCGTAGGCCGCAGCACGTAAAACCAGATCAATGCAAGCCTGTCGGTTCAGCTGCTGCAGGTCGTTGTTCATCACTTGTCTCCTCGGATCGGCCGTCTCAGTTATGCCGTTTTTATTTGAGACCCAAGGATTCCACGAGCCAGCATTTAGAGCCAATGCCACCATCCATTCAATCAATGCGTTTTACTTATGGGGCAATGACACCAAGGACTGCCGTTACGCTAATCTAGACGGGCCATGAACCTTCCATCCCTATCTCCGCCAAGCGTCATTACGCATGAGACATCGCATTTTCCGGATTTGGCCAGCCAGTTGCGATCCATGCGAGCTGCACTGACTGTCGTGCGTCAAGGTAGCACCATTCGCGCAGCGCAGGCGATGCACCTATCCCAGCCAGCTGTTGCAAGGTCAGTGTTGCAGCTTGAGGAGGCCTGCAGGCTTCCGCTTTTCATTCGCGGTGCACGCGGCATGATGCCGACCGCACTGGGAAACCAACTGGCTGCACGTATCGAGACAATGCTCCAGCATCTTGGCAGCGGAGCCGCCGAAGCTCAGGCTGCATCAGCCCTCACAATGCGGCGTTCTTCATTACCTCACCGCTTCGCAGAGGTGGTGCCTCCTGGGCATTTACGAGCCCTGCTGGCTATCGCCCGCTGCGGCAGTGAATCCCTCGCTGCGCAGGAGATAGGCGTCACACAGCCATCCATACATGCTGCGCTACAAGGCCTGGAAGCCAGCCTGGGCATGCAGCTGTTTTACAAGCTCACCTTCGGAACTCGGCTCACACCTTCGGGAGAAGCTCTGCTGCGGCGAGTCAAATTGGCTTTGGCGGAAATCAGGGACATGGAAAGCGATATCTCGGCCTGGCATGGTCAGATCAAGGGGCGTGTGGTGGTCGGGGTATTGCCGCTGTCCGTGGGCATATTTTTGCCAAGTGCCGTAGACATGCTCTCCGCAAGTCACCCCGACATTGAGATCAGCATTGTTGACGGCACCTACGAAAGCCTGATGCAAGGCCTTATGAGTGCAGATATTGATGTCATTGCCGGCGCGCTGCGTGCACAAGTGCCAGGGGATGAAGTGCAGCAGCTTCAAATGTTCGACGACGACCTGGTTGTCGTCGCCCCCAGCGATCACGACAGCCTGCTGCGTGAGCACCTGACACTCAAGGAGCTGCTGCAATGGCAATGGGTTACGCCATTGCCGAACACACCGGCAGACAGCGCAATGGTCAAGCTATTCCGCTCGCACGGCCTGGAGCCGCCGCGCAGCAATCTCCGAGCGAGCAGCCCGACCATGACGCTGGCCTTCGTGTTGCAGACAGGCAGGCTGGCCCTAGCCTCGCGCGGGCAGGCCATGCGGGACGACCATGGCGGCCTGCTGTCTATCTTGCCCGTGGAGCTGCCCTCCACTCGCCGAGGCATTGGCCTTGCGATACGTGCGCAGGGAACCGCCTCACAGAATCTGGAACTGTTCATACGGGCCTGCCGCCAGACCATGGCGGACATGCCCATATAGTTCATTCACCTAGCGAAGCATCCAGTCGGCCAGGGCTTTTGACACCTGTTCAGGCTGCTCCATGGTGCTCATATGACCACTATCCTCGATCACCACCAACTCTGCTCCAGGGCATAGCTCCTGCATGCGTTCGTGGCGGGACAAAGGACTCCAGAGATCTTGCCGCCCACAGACCAACAGGGTTGGGCAGTTCAGCGCCTGCAAGACCGTTGTCGCGTCGGGTCGGCCCAGCAGAGCATCAATCTGCGCGGCAAAGATTGCCGGAGTGAAGCGGGCGACCATGTCCAGGACCTCCTCGAACAGCGGAGTGTCAAGGCGACCGGGGTGCACCATGCCGCGCGCCCATTGCCCCCCCATCTCCCGCATGCCATGCTCACGCGCCTTGTGTAGCAAGGCCATTCGTTTGGCACGCTCGCTGGCACCGGCTTCGCCAGCCGCGATGGGCTCCATGCCGGTGTCCAGCAAAGCCAGACGCTCTACGCGCTGCGGAGCCATCCTGACGATCTCCAGTGCCACACGCCCTCCCATAGAATGCCCGGCCAAGGAAAAGCGCTGTGCACCCACCTCGCCCAGCACCAGATGGGCCATGTCTTCGATGGAAGCCGCATGCTCATAAGATGGAATGATGCTGTCCGCGAAGGAAAGCGCCTTTCTCTGCTCCTGCCATACCACCTCGTCACAAAGCAAGCCGGGCAAAAATACGATGCAGGGTTTGCTCATGCGATGCTCTCCAGAATCAGATGGCCCACTGCGGTGTTCGATGCGGGCACATGGTAGAAGCGGTGCGCCACCTTGGGCAACGGTGCGGGGCCGTCCACATCGGACATGGCGCCGCGCGCAATCAGCCACATCACCAGCTCGATGCCTTCCGAGCCGGCTTCGCGCACATAGTCGATATGCGGCATCTGCGCCAGTCCATGCGGGTTCTCGACCAGCAGATCCAGGAACTGGTTGTCCCATTCCTTGTTGATCAGGCCAGCGCGCGCACCCTGCAACTGGTGGCTCATGCCGCCCGTGCCCCAGATATGCACGTTGATGTCCTGGTCGTAGCTCTCCACGGCCTTGCGGATGGCGCGGCCCAGGTTGAAGCAGCGCTGGCCGGTGGGCACGGGATACTGCACCACGTTCACGGCGAAGGGGATCACCGGGCA
>Ga0268257_1002487_pt1 | contig 13128 bp, 35 predicted proteins | sample AgamicAtPrz_FD_200249 | JGI IMG/M metagenome (GOLD analysis project Ga0268257, IMG submission 200249) | Agave microbial communities from Guanajuato, Mexico - At.P.rz (v2) (version 3) | ecosystem: Host-associated > Plants > Phyllosphere > Phylloplane/Leaf | place: Guanajuato, Mexico | collected...
GAATGGGAGGACGTAGCAGACGGTGACCAGACCAACTGGAACAAAGACACGGGGCGCTGGACCTTTAAAGACTTGGCTGCGGTTAACGCGATCATGTTCCTTAACCGTACCAGCATTGCAACGGCTACGCCCGGTGACGTAGAAGAAAAACAAGATGTTGCGTCCCGCATGTGGTCTGCGGTTAAGGAAATCAAAGGCTTTGGTCAAGAGGGGGCAAAGAGCAAGACCGTAGCCGCTCAACCTGTAGTTATCAAGGCCATTGCCAAATTGGTTTATGATCTAGGATTTGGCCGTGGTCGAAGTGAAACGGCAGACGCCGACCTTGAAAAGCTGTTGTCCAATATTCATCTGTTGAACTGGTCGCACAATAACCCAGTGTGGCGGTTCTATCAGATGAGCGAAGCGGACCGAGTAAAGGCGAAACTTACCGGGCTGCGTGATTACTTGCCAGAAGGTGGGGCAACTAACCGCGATATCGGTAGCTATGACAAGCAAACTGGTTGGATGAAATTTGGCACTCGCCATAACGACATCTACCCAATCATTGGCGATATGATCCGTTGGCAGCTTCAGTTACCTAGCCGTCACGCGGTGAAAGACGCCGCATAATGTTCCACGTGAAACACAGCCCCTCTTAACCCGAGGGGCTTTTTATTTAGTCCAGGGTGATTAAGTGACAGGTGATTCATATGTGGGTGACTATCGGGCTTGCTGTTGTCCTAGTAGCCGTTTCCGTTTTCCTAGCCTACCTAGCACTTGACAGGAACAACGAAAGGGTTTACCAAAATCTAATTGGCAGTGCTGTGATATGTGGTTCTGTTGGTATCTTCACCCTTGTCATTGTTGTGGTTGTTATGATGACAGGTTTTACTAGGTTCTAAACAAACCTTGACAAATGCCCAGCCTTGTGCTGGGCTTTGTTGTTTCTTAGGTGTGCAAAATAAATGAAAATAAGTGTTGACGAGTTATCTAAATATGCTAGAATTTGCATCAAGAGGGAGGGAAAAGCCTCCCACAAATGAAATGAGGTGTACCATGCCATACAATCGTCACGTTAAAAATCTTAGCCTTGCCTGCCTTACACCTGAGCAACACGCTCAAACGTGTGGTTATTGGTACTGTGTGCAAACTGATTGCATGTCGTGGACAGCATTCGCAACTGTCGAAGGGCTTAACCGTTGGTTGGAAGAACGCGGGTTAACACTGAGTGAACCTTTGCCACCGGCCAAAACTCACCAATGGCAAACCATTATTGGTGAATATATTGAAGCTAGCCATATGAGTTATGACGAGTTCTATGCTTTGGAAGGCAAGCGAACTAAGGTTTTGAGTAATGCTGCATATACGATGGGTATTATCACAACTAACGAAGAAGGTTTGAAAGTTGTTAATTTCTTGAACTGTAATTGTAAAGACCGTACAGTTTATGAATACTTTGAATCCCGAAAAGAAATGAACTAAGTTAAAACTAAGTTTAACCATCTAGGAGATAAAACCATGCAACAAGAAATCACCAACGCCATTGCAGCCCTTGAAACTAACTTGAACATTGTCACTGCTGAAAAGCATTCCTTACCATATACTTACAAAATGGAAGTTGAATACGGCAAAGTTTACGCCCGCATTGTACGCGGGGAGGTGTGGGAGAATAACCCCGACGAAGTTGTTAACCGTTCGTGCTTTGGTTTCATCAAGCTAGACGATGGTACGTTGTGGAAGTCAGCAGGCTGGAAAACCCCAGCAAAGAACAAACCACGCGGTGAACTGGAAGACCTTCACAACATCGAAAACATCCGTCGCAAGTGGCAATATTCGATTAGTTGAGGCATTTTGATTTTAGCCTGTTGACGATGCTTAACAGGCTATGACAAAATGCCTCATATGAACAACGGAGTTTAAAAGATGAAAGCTGCTCAATTCTGGAACAAAAACAACGTTCAAACTTTCCGCAATATCGATGTTATTGACGGTGAGGTAACTTATAGCGATTCCGAATTTGTTGAACACTTGACCGAACAATATGGTAGCGTTACCGTTTGCGGTCAAACTTTCGATAGTGGTCAAGTCTTGAAAGAATGCGATGAAACCGTATTCTTTCAAATGAAAAACGTTCAAGAGGATTATTTGCAAAAAGAATTGCAAGACCAACTTGATAGCGAAGACAGTGACGATATCGAATTTATCGACGGTGACGAATTCGAGCTAGACGAGGACGAATGACAAATAACGACAAAGCCCCTTAATTGGGGCTAAGTTGGTAATAAAGTTAGGTGAGCGTTATGGCGAAGCAAAACAGTATTACACCTATTATCCGTGAAGCTGTAAAACAATGGCTTATCAATGTTCCACGTGAAACTTTTACAGTTCTGGATATCGTTTATCCATTGCAACAGCTTGAAGAGTTCGCAACAATTGACCTTGTGAAAGCGGTTAGCAATGAGTTGATCCGCCTAGAGGGTAACAACGTTATTGAGTGCGTTGGAATCGATCATGTAACGCACGGTAGGTCGCCCAAGCTGTATGCTATGAAGTATTGCCAGCCAACGTTAGAAGTGCTAGCAAAGGGTTTTGATAGCTACACGCTGAGGATTGACCAAGAACACAAGCTAAACATTATCAAGAATCAATCCGGTTTGGTTCGTTTTATCTTCCCTACCTACGCAATCCATCGGGTGACTGTGTTCAGAGAATTAGTAGAATTTCACAAAATAAAGCTTGACCAGTTGTCTAGATAGTGTAGAATGGACCTCAAGAAAGGGGAAATGGTTCCTCTAAGGAGAAAAGCAAATGACCACTACTATGATCGAAGTTGTACACTTTGAAAACGATATCCCCTCGGTTTCTATCAGCATGTGTTCCAATTACTACACCGTAGCATGGGGAACTAAAGAATTCACTTTCGCAAAAACCGGTGACGGATTGGTGCGAGCGGTCAAACAATTTGAGACGCTCTGTTTAATGGCAACTCTGAAGTTTTAACCTAAGCCCCTTAATTGGGGCTAAGTCAGTAGAAGATAAGGAGAAACAACAATGATTTTTGCAACTGTTGCCATTGTTTGCACCATGGCTAAGTGTAACGACTATTACATTGATAAGGCTGAAAACGCTTTGTCTGGTGAGATTAATACTGTTGCTCACCAACAAGAATTCAACCGAGTATGGGAAGACGAAAAAGGTCTAACTAACTGGTTGAATAAATATCAGATTGGCGAAACCATCTTTGAGATTGTTTCCGTTGATATTGAAACGAAACAAACTGAAGGTGAATATATCCCTTAATATCTTAACAAAGTTAATTAGCTGGAACATTTGAAAAAGGAACTTAGTTGTGAACGTGTTAAAATTACATGGTAAGATCGGTGAAAATGAAGGTATTGTGTTTGTTCGCAACAAATACGATATTAATGAAAGTACTATGTGGCGAGTGGAATTTAATAAGGATGAACCAACTAATCTCAATAAAGCAAAGTTGGTTTTCCAAATCCGCTGAATTAACAGGAAGTTCTGTTACTTCATATAGTTAGAACTTTCTCTTAATTCATCTGGTAGTAATCGCAATTGTTTTACTTAATAAACGCTGTACTGTTTACGATACTGTCTGTAACTGTTAAATGTGATTCGGCTAAGTTTCAATACTTTGCTAGAATCATGTTTCTAGTTTATGCGGTAGTTCAAGCGGTATTGGCAGCACAACAAATCTTGAATAACGGTATTTTGAAATGAAGATTAACGAAACTATTAAAACCAACATTAAACAGTTTTTCATTGAATGGGAACTATGGGCAAAGTTGGGCGGTATTGGTCAAGAGTTCGAACAGGTTGGTTTGTGTAGTAACCTAGAATACTGGGTTATTTCCAACTACTCTGATACAGCACTAGAAGGGGTTTCCAGATCGCATACCCCGGCAATGTATCGTTCTACGTTGCATAGTCTCATTCGTGAAGCAGGTTATGAGTGTTTGGCTTATCCATTTGATGCGAGTAGTTACGATTATTTCAAGTCGCTAGACAACGATACTTTGCACCTTAACCCTAACCGCTTGGGCTTTGTTCGGGATCAAATCAAATGTATGGTCTGACGCAATGCTATTTGCGAGCGCTTGACGGTCTAGGGCGAATTCCTAGCGATACAGACAGAAAGTTCATTCGTTACTGTGTAATGGATGTTTTCTGTACAGGGGCATTAAATCGTCGCTTGCGTGGTGTGAGGTTGCCGTAATTGTTCCACGTGGAACACGTTAAATCTTTTCTAAAAAGAGGTTGACGCCTGTTTGCTTGTCTATTAGAATAACCACATCAAGCAAGCAAACAGGTAGTTGAAATGTCGTTTAAAGACTTGGAAGCGGAAATTAAAGCTTGGGCTAACTTGGAAGCATACGCCAAGAAAGCTAAAGAAGATGCACAGGAAGCAAAGCGGCAAGCTAAGCGTGACAAGCGGGAAAAGAAACAGAAACAAGCTGGGTTACTTTCCCCTAAACGCAAAGTAGAAGTTCAAAGGCTCCCGCGACACTTCAAACGGGTTACAATCGAAGCCCGAGAAATCCAGCACCGTACATGGGGTGAGGTTGTAGAACTTACCTATGAAGTCGAGACTATATCCGATGCAGTGGCAGAAGTTGCAGTGATTGAAAAAGCCCGTGAAGATGGATACAGTTTTGATGCAGTGGTGACAATCGTCAGCTTTGAGAAATGAATGTAAGCCTCCTTAATTGGGGGCTTTCTTTTGTCTAGGATATGTGTATAATGATTCCATACGGTGTGAATTTTGGCACGAAACAAACACCTGAGCATCCTTCGATTTGAGTTGGTATGATTCTTGTATTAGCAAATACCGTGCCAAAAAAGAATTTCAATTATTTTGAATAAAGCGCTTGACCTATTATCTAGATACTGTAGAATAAACCACATCAAGAGGCAAAACGCCTCAACAGGAGAACTTGAAATGGCTACCGAACAACGCAAGATTGAAGACGTAAAAATCAATGAGTCGCTGATGGTCCACGGTGGTGCATCCATGCAAGTTACTGCCATCCGTATTGATTCCCGTTTGGGTGAAGTTGTCTTCACCTTGACAAATCATGTGCACGGCGATGTTGGCATGGTTCTTGATATCGGTACAATCGTTCACGTTCACCTGTAAAATACTTGTTGACAGGGTTGGGGTATCCCTCTAAAATACCCATATCAAGACACACAACAGGGTTTGCATCATGAAATATATCATCGCACTACTCATCGGTTCGGTTCTTGGTTCGCTTTCTTATTTCATGGTTGATTTTGCGTATCAAACTATCACGCTGTTCAAAGCAAACCCTACAGATGTTGGGTTGTTCATTGGTGCAATGATGACCAGTTGTACGGCCTTTGTTTGTGTCGGCGCTACCGCCTGCCTTACAGTTATCGAATTAACTTCTGAATAAAACTTGACAGCCTATCTAGGGGAGTGTAAAATCTCCCCATCAAGACAAGAAACAGGATTATCTAAAAATGAAAACTTGGAAACCCACCGCTGAACAAGCCCGTGAAATCCGTGACTACGCCAAAATGCGTGCTGGTTCTGGTTGGGTCAAGTTGGAACTTGGCAAACGTGGCAATTTCATCAACCCTGAAGACCAACGCACCAGTGGTAACTACGCTATTTTTGGTGACTTCGAAAACAGCGACCTTGCTGATTTCATTAGCTGGGAAGACTTCCGCAAGAAAGGCGTAGAGTTGACAGAAGACGGAAAAGCAGAACTTGATTTCTATGTACATGACCGAGTAGAGCTAAACTGTAACATTAACGTCACGGTCATGGTTGACGGTAAAGAATCCATTATCCTCTGTGGTGAGTAAGTAAGAATGAATCGTATTATCACTGTACAGCGTGAAGAACTGAAACAAGAGCGTCACGTTAAAGAACTGGTCGTTTTCCATTTGCCAAAGTCTCGCAAACAAGAATCAGTTTCGTTTGTGTATGATTTGCAATTCAACGCAATCAAAAACGTTTGGGAATAACCCTCAACAGTTACGCTAAAGGAAATTGACAAATGATTGCCACCTGCTACAACTACAAAGGGCACACTATCTACACAGATGGTCGTGTGTATCGGGATTATCAACTAATCCGCGAAAAGCCCTACGCTACAGACGCGGCAGCAAAAGCAGCAGCAACCCTGAACTGGAAAAAGCTACGAAACGAAGCCCCTTAATTGGGGCTTTTCTTTGTCTTAAATTCGTGTATAATGATTCTAGGCAGGCAACGGAGCTACGGAGTAGCGACCACTGGAGACAAACACCGAGAGAGCCTGAAATAAATAGTTGGCATGAAAATAGCATATCCAAAGTTGGCACGCATTTTTCCTATGCGTTTTCAGCCCTAACCAATACCAAGGCTAGGGGTAGCCTCAAAATCGCTTAAAACGCAAAATAGAGCGTTCTAGAGGCATAGGCATTTGGTATGGTATTTGTATGTATAGAAAGTTGTAAAATAATTCAAATTCTTTGAAAATAAGTGTTGACGGGTTATCTAAATATCCTTAAAATGAACCCATCAAGACGAGAAACCCACACGGAGCAAGACAAAATGAACGTAATGAAGAAAGCACACGAAACCGCTCGCAACACCCGTGCCAACTTTGCTACCTACCGCCTTGCTCTGTCCGCGGCTCTCAAAGAAGCTCACAAGGAATACAAAGCCATGAACAAAGAAATGACCGCCGAACAAATCGAGATCATTGAAAGCCTCAAAAAGTCGATTGCCAGCTACAAAGAAGCAATTGCAAATACTTCTTATTCAGCTTACTTCCTGTTCCACACCGAGGCAAACATTATCCTCACCGAGAACGAAGAAAAGACCCGCCTTTCTTGGGGTTCGATTCACAACGCGGTCAAACTGGAAAAGCGCATCGCTGACGCCTACTGCCGCAAGTATCAGGGTCCAATCAAACCAGTTCACGCTGTCACCTACTTGGAAGACGCTGTGAAAGAAATGGAAAAACTGATCAAATAAAGATTGTAAGGAGCATTGTTAATTGGTACAATGCTCCTACACCGAAACAGAAAGGTTATCTAAAAATGGCTCGCAAGCGTTTAGTCAAACAAGTGGCAAATCATGGTCGCATTGCTCAAGTGTACCGCAATGGCGAATATGATGAATTCGAAGTGCGTTTCAGTATCAACGGTGAAGACTGTGGGAGCGAAAGCGACTATTTCACCAATGACAAAGACGACGCAATCGAAACCGCTGAACACTGGGTTACCGAGGAAAACTAAAATGAGTTATCACGCTGAAAACAACCATTACCAAAACGGGCGATTGGCATTTCTTGACGGAAAAGAGTCTAATGCCAATCCTCACAAGCGTTACACCACAGAGCGTAACGAATGGGCGCTAGGATGGTATGAGGCAAAACAGGACTGGGGTACGCCACCCAAGAAAAAGTGAATGTTTCACGTGGAACACTCAAGCCCCTACTGTGAGGGGCTTTATTTTTTGTGTCGCATTTATATAAGAATGTGTCTCATTTCCATCTAGACAGGTTGGCATAAATCTTGATATAATGCCCTTGCTCCCCTTAGCGACTAGCTAAGAATCATTCTCTAGAAAGACCATAAGGAAGAGGGAGGGATAAACCCTCCCAAAAACAAAAGATAATGATTCTTAGCTTTAGCTAAGAGTAATTACTATATAAGAATAATTATCCTTTACTACGTAAAGGCTGCGGACACTGAACAGCAAAATCAAGAGCAAAAAGCGTGTCATTTGTTTACGTAGTAAACAGGTACTAATACAGGTTCTTTAACAGGGCTGTAGCCCCTGTTCCCTCCTTAGCTACCCTACCCTACAGGGTAGTATCCCATCACCTTCTATGCTACGCATAGAGCCTTATACAGTGTACTACGTACACAATCCTCATTATCTTCAAAGCCACATAACTCATGGCTTCCAGCCATAATATTGACACATTCAAGGCGTCAACGCCTTAATAATGACACTATTCTCAGATAAGAACTATTCTCAGGGCTTGGGCTAACCTCTGGTTAGTGCTAAGCCTCTATCTCACTCTGTGTCAATTGGTGAATAAAATGTATTGTTCCACGTGGAACATGTGTAATATTGGCAATATCAAACGATAATCATTATCATTCTGATTGGTTTGTGGTAATACGAAGGAAAGTAGAAGAAATAATCATTCTCATATAGTGGTGCCGTGTGCATGTACAGTGTGTGCTGCGCATAACGTACATTATGTTAAATGCATGATTGAATGCGTCTCATTCGTGTGGTCTGTGGTGAGGTAATCGACGGATGGTTAGAGGGTTGGCATGGTAGTTGCATCGGATTTTGAAATTGTTGAGAATGGGAATGCGTCTCATTTCCGGGGGCTATTAAGCCATGTTCCTATATCGCAGAAGAATCTGTGAGTAATGGTTGCGTGGGATTTTCAGTTATGGTAATATGTGTTATTGGTGGAAAAGTGACTTCCTAAAAATGGGGGTTAAAAATTTGGGGTAAAAAGAAACCCGCCGAAGCGGGTTATGAGTTAGTCACACGATGAGTATGAGGAAGAAGAATCGCAGCTACTGTAGCTTGAGCTATTGTCTGAGTAGTTGTTTGAATAGTCGTATGTATCGATGAATGCATAGTTGCTGGTTGTGGTGTCAGTTGTGTATGATTGGTTGGCACGACGTTTGCGTTCTTCTTCTTTCTTTTTGCGTTGTTCGTAAGTCATGTAAGTCATTGTGTATCTCCTTTAGTAGATGATGCCGGTTTCGTAATTGTCTTTAGCTATTTGCCATTCACGTTCTCGTTGCAGTCTGTCGAGACGTGCTTGTGCTTGTTGGGGTGTAAGATGTTTGATCCAACCCAAGCCTTTTCCTGTACATTGTTTGCATGGGCAAAGGGGATTAAATTCGTATTTCATGGCTTAACACTCATCATAATCAGTAGTTCGTCCATTAGGACATGGTATTGATCCCATTCACCTTTCATTTTGTGTTCGACAGCTTGCATAAACTTCTTTCTGAATTCAGGTGACATGTTGTTCTCCTTTAGTTTGGTAGGTGTAGGTAATCCCAAGCGATCACTGTATCTTTGTAGTAGAGTTTGATTTCTTTCTCATGAGGTTCATACCAGTTGGTGCTGATATCGAGGCTCATGTGTTCAGTTAGGTGTGATACGATACGTTCGTCAACCAGTTTGTTGATGTAGTCTTCCAGTGTCATACCGTCAGGTATGTGGATTGTGGTTGTCATACTGTGTTCCATCCTTCTAGTCCGTCGATATCGCCATTTGATCGTCTGCACCATACAGGGGCATACCATGTGTTTGTTTCTTCTACGAAGACATAGAAGTGTTCGCCTGCATCTGAGTAATCGAAGAAGTCAAGATCGTCTTCCACGCCGACTGTGTATGTTTGGATGTTCATCATTTTAATGTAATCTCAAATGCTGTGAGTCCATAGGAGTTGTATTGTCTGTTGTTGTAGTAGAACAGTGTGATAGCATCGTTTTCGGTTGTAGCCAAAATGGTTCCCACTGGTTTTCCGTGGTAGTAGATTTGGTATGGTGTCATTCTCTTAGCCCTCTTTTAACGATTGCTCTCAGTGCCGATAATGATTGACTGCAATTGATCCAGTCAAGTACATCACGTAATGCATCGCGTGCATACATAAGGTTGTCATCTAGTTCTACAATTTCATTTCGGTATGTGCTGATGTTGTTCAGGTTGGCCAGAATGACCTTGTTCATTTGTTCCTGTGTGTATATAGGTTTGTCGATTGGTGTTGGTTCAATGTGTTCATAGTCGCCTCCAATCCCTTTGAATTCGTCTCCAAGGTCTGGTTCGTCAGACATGCTGAATGGAACGTGCATTATGTTTACCTTTTGTTGAGGTGAGTGTATTTGTAGTATTCAGGGTTACGTTCTCCGTTGCTCAGTTTGCTTTCAACGTGTTTTCTGAATTTGCAAGTAGGGCAATTGAGGTTAACCCAATATTCATCACCATCGTAAGGACATGAGTAGCCATTATACTTAGCTGTCATTTCATCGTGTGGGCATTCATCCTGTAGCTGGCGGTACAAGGTGTTAGCATCAGTGATGATATCGTCAAGTGCTTGCAGTTTCTCTTTGAGGTTCATCGTTTTATTCCTTTGTAATGTTATACAGGTTAATGAAGTCAAGGTATTTGATCCTACGTTTACGTGTAGCTGCTGCTGGGTTGAACATGATTTGTCCGTCACGAAATGTGAAGGTTTCACCAGCGTCGCTAAGTTCGATTTCAGACACTTTGTACGGACTGTTATGCATGTTTTCCCTTTCGTCATAAAGGACATAGTCACACATTGCTTGTGTAGAGTTCCAAGCAAATTTCCAGTTGTCTACAAGCAATTTGTCAATCCACAGACATTGGTCGTAATCCAGACCTTGACTGTATGGGTCATCATGATCGATTAGTAGATGGGTGTGAGTTTCGTAAGATTGTTTTGTTGTGTCAAACCAGTATGGACCGAACCCATCAAAGGTTTCGAGTCGGTAAACGAGCGTCACTGAGTTTTCCTCCTTTCTACTTGGATCAAGAATTGGATGTACATACGGTCATTGTAGTTACGGATGTGTGGCAATACTGTTTCGAGCGCTTGTAGAGTAGTCATTTGCATTTGCATTGTCTCCTTTTGTTCAAGCGGTGTATGGCAAATGCTTTGTCCATATCTTTAGTTGCAGATATTACCAATCGAACCATAAACATAATGTATATTGCGATTGCAAGTAGTGGTAAAACTGTACTCATAGAAAATCCCTCCTGTTTTGAATTGGGAGGGATTCTACATACCGACGAATGGTGTGTCAAGCGTTGTTTTTGATATGTTGGTGTAGAATTTCTACGTTTTTCTCAAGCCACTTATGGAATTTCACACGGTCTGTTTTCTCATATTCATACGCGAATGTTTTACCCAAGATACCAACAAGGATTTTATCGCGTACTTTCCAGATGCTGACGAGAGTGTCTGCGAAACAAGTAATTTCGACTTTTGTTCGGATTCGACTGAGAGCGTACATGATTTGATCGCTGGTTAGTGGCTCGTCGGAATGTAATTCAGCGATTTCAAGACCACACATGTAAAGTGATTCATGGTGACTGTGATCCTCTGGAAGGTTTTGAATATAGTTAATCCGTTTGCCTTTTATGTCACGGTTTTCCTTACCTGCAAGAGGGTGACCATATGGCACCACATATACTACGTTGTACATAATCGTTTCTCCGTTCCGTTGTGATTGCATTCGATCAATTCATAGCCACATAGTTCAATGTCTGACAAGTGGATTGTGGTGAACCACTCACCCGCTCTTCGTTTTCGTGAGAATTGACGGTGTAGGTATTGTTCCACTTCTAGTGCAGTAGCGTCTAATCAACGCCAACATCGAACAATCTTAATAGATAGTCCGCTAGCGTGTTGGATTTGGTTGCGTCTGCGTTCAGGGTTGTCACTTATACCAATCTTTCTCAGTCCTACTTCGTTCTCCATCAAGTACAATCGTTGTCTGTCTCTTAGTGTCATATACTTCTAGTGCGTTCCTTATGTATTCCCGCCTTTCCTCACGTGTGAGTCCAGACGGGAAGGATATAACATCCTCCTGTTCGTCTTTGAATTTCCAATCGTTCAAGGGCAGCACCTCGGACTACCGCCACAATAAGACATGTCTTGATGAAACTCAGAAAGATTACAAGGTAGGTCATACCATTCATCACACGAACGACATTTCACATGGTGTAGGCATTCATTTGCAACCTCATCCATGTATTCAATCTGCTGTTTCAATACTTTGTTCTTATCTCGCTCACTGTATACCAATTTCACCAGAGTAAAAGCTAAGTCTTTATAGTTTGGACCTGAAACGGGTGAGGCATTCATTTCAAAACCTTCAAGGAAGGCTGCTGCAATGTCTGAAGCTGTCATTGTACTATTCATTATTCCGCCCAGTAAGTCATTTCTTCGTCAACAGCTTCTTTAGCTGTGTACATGTGTTCGCCACCTTCATCGCGGGCATGGTATTCAAGTGATTCAGCTAGATCGCGGGCGTCACCATACTCAAGAAGGTCATACACTTTCAGTTCAATAAGGTAGTATGTGGCTTGTTCAATCCATTGTTCGCGTTCACGCTTCTGTCGTTCGCTACGGGTTTCCACTTTCACTTCGTACTGCTTCATTTTATCTCCCTTAACAGTTCATAGTACATTTCTTTCCAATCTTCGGAACGCTTTTGTTCTTGTTCAAGTAATTGAAGTATAGAATTGAGTTGTTCCTGAAGTACATTGACAACTTCAACATGATCGTCATATTCTACCGCTTCACCTAATGGGTGAGGGACTAGATACCCTTCACCGTAACCACTTGCACATACACAATGTCTTTGAATGGTCACAGTGGCACCTCAATATGGAAGTTGTCTTCATATCCTTGAGAACCATATTGGTTCAATTTGAAAAGTGCTTGACTTTCCCAGTGACAGTCTGAAATGTCAACATGATGGTCACGTGCAATCTGTTCAAGATGGTCGCCAACCCAGTCTTTCGTTCCTACATACACTCGATCTTTGTAAAGTTCAAATGCTTCATCATCATTTAGGATGATTACGTATTTAATCATTTGGTCACCTCATATTTGTAGTTATCACGATCTCGTTGATGTTCGTTTCGAATTGCACTCTCAATATCTCGCTTGTCATCATGCCAGCAGATTGAACCGCCCATGCAATACGAACTGCCCCAGTAGGCATATACAGGTCGAATGTGTTTACGCTTAAAGAATTTGAGGTATGTCACTTCCTCTTCCAATGCGAAATGCATAATGCCACCAATCTCTTTCTCGATGATAGAGAAATTGCGATAGATGTTGTCTGGATATTCAAACTGTTTATTCATTGCTGTGTAGTCCCTCTGTAATGTGTGGTCCCCAAGCCTGAGCGGCTGCTAGGAACGATGGATAATGGATACGAACGCCTTGTGGTTTTAGCTGAGCGCGTATTTCTTCATTCATTGGTTCTTTACGCCAGTCAAAATAGTCTTCTGCTGGATAACATTGTTCACATCGTGATGAGTAAGGCAAATACAAACCCCGCTACAGTGCAAAGTACCATAATTGTGAA